>VOFD01002904.1_pt1 | contig 21640 bp, 35 predicted proteins | sample 5384101 | NCBI WGS metagenome assembly VOFD01 (sample SAMN12384723, study PRJNA508395) | human gut metagenome | isolation source: healthy gut C | host: Homo sapiens
TCGTCGTCGCTCGAACATAGCACGACAATGTCTGCCTTTTTGTCCATGGCCGCATCGATTCCCTCTTTTTACGGTTTCGAAACCTAAATTGTCTATGATTTCATAACCGGCACATGCAAAAAGAAATTGGACGAGAATTGAGCACGGGCAAGACGCATTGCCAAATTGCCAGTGTCAACATAAACACTTTCGGGCGGACTGCCGATTTTTTCCGTGGCAAGGCGCAATGCCTCGAAGTCGCTTGCTGCCCGTTCGGTCGGGATGCCGCCTTGACCGTTTTCATGAGCACAACCGCAACCGCATTTTTCCATCAATTTCGATTTTGTCGCCTGCCTTTTCCGTAAAGTTCGGGAATTGGTTCGTGCCAAGCAACGATTCTTTCCGTCGAGCCACGTCGGCATGACGTTTTTGCGAGGTCTCGCGAATCTGGCTTTGAATGTTGCCATTCTTCAATGCTGCATAAAATCCACCGCCATCTTCTATTTCGAGAACAACTTCCAAGCTGCATCGGCAATCGAAACTGTCAATGTTTCCACATAATACGAACCTCCTGCCGGATCTGTGATTTTATCCAAATGGCTTTCTTCTTTCAAAAGCAATTGCTGATTGCGTGCAAGTCTTTCAGAGAAATCGTCCGGTTGCTTGTATTGAGCGTCGAAAGGAGTAACCGTAATCCGAATCCACCCCTGCCAAAGCGGCCGACATCGTTTCCGTCTGCGTGCGCAGCAAATTGACATAAGCATCGAATATCGTTTGGTTGAATCGAGTAGTCGTCGCATGCACCTTCATCTTGCAAGCGCAGTCGCATTTCGGGCCATATTGCTTCACGATTTGCGCCCAAAGCATGCGTGCAGCCCTGAATTTGGCAATTTCCATAAAATAATTGGAAGTGATGCCCATGTTGAATTTTATGCGTTTTGCCGCTTCGTCGACGGGAACGCCTGCATCTGTCAATTGCGACATCCATTCATTACCCCATGCCAATGCATAACCGAGTTCTTGAGCGATATATGCGCCTGCATCGCTAAACAATGCAGTGTCGACCGTAAATATCCGAAGGTTTTTCACCGGAGCGGCTATTTCGACAAGCTCTTTCGACAATTCTTGAATATTGCCGTCGAAGTCAACACCATGTTTCAAAAAAAGACGCACAAACGGATCAAATTTGACAGAACCGTTAAATGTATCTGCACAACCGGCCGTTTGAACATACTCCACAAGCGATTTTGTTGCCGCTACTGCATGTTTCGGGCATGTTTCCAAGTTGATTTCCACTTTCGCCAAATCGATTCCGGACAACAATTCCGACATTGCAGCAACCGTCATTTCTGTTTTGTGCAACTTAAATCCAAGCGACGTCACGCCTTTCGTCAACAAGTCTTTTGCTTTTTGCATTGGCTCCGGCGAGATCGTCGACAGAAATATTTTGGCGAATAAGCCATTCGTTGTCCGCACGAGTGCCTCTCACATACGGAAATTCGCCCGGCAATGAATCCGTCGTTTTCAAATCGGCTATGTCCTCTTTTCCTATACATCGGTTGGACATTAAAGCCCTCGTTTGTCCGCCACACCAATTTCTTGTCGAAATCAGCGCCTTTCAAATCGGCAATGACTTTTGCCTTCCATGTTTCCGTCGAAATAGGCGGAAATTGGTCGAACAATTTTTCTCTGTTTTCAGCCATAGTTTTTTGTTATGAGTTTAGAGTTTATATTGTATTTCAAATGTCTTGATTTCAAACACACAAAATTAGTAATTTAATTTTTCAAATTCATGAAAAATCTCCATAATTAATGCGCGCGTCGGGAAATGACGATTTTCAAGCCGGCAAACATCTCATTTTTTAATGTTCAAAAACATAAATATTTTCACCCGTGCGCTCTTTCAGGGATTTGTTTTAGAGCCTTTAATTAAGACAGGCGGCGTTTCGGCAATACAAATTGAGCAAGCTCTTTTGCATTGCGCTCAACTTGCACTACCTTTAAATAAGATAGGCGGCGTTTCGGCAATACAAATTGAACAAGCTCTTTGCATTGCGCTCAACCCCTACATTACCTTTAAATAAGATAGGCTGCGTTTCGGCAATACAAATTGAGCAAGCTCTTTGCATTGCGCTCAACTTGCACTACCTTTGCAGCGGCATGCGAGTCGAATGCGAGGATGCAAGCCATTTCAATATTTCCTTCGGGGTGCAATTCCGTTAAAAACAATGACATACGGTACGTCAAATCAATCCATATTCAAAAAAATAGATCTGCCGATCGTTTTAACCTACTTGCTGCTTGTCGTCGCCGGCGCAATTAGCATTTATGCTGCCAGTTATGATTTCGACAACGCAAGCATGCTCGACTTTTCCGAATTTTCCGGCAAACAATTTTGCTGGATCGGCTTATCCATCGTGATCGGAGTGGCCATTCTGCTTGTCGACAATTGGTTTTTCGAAACTTATGCCTATGTCATATACTTGATTGTCATGCTTTTATTGGTCGTTACGATTTTCGTGGCGCCCGACATTAAAGGTTCGCATTCATGGATTGTGCTCGGCCCTGTCAGTTTGCAACCTGCTGAATTTGCAAAATTCGCGACAGCACTTGCGCTCGCCAAACTGTTCAATTCTTACAATTTCTCATTAAATGCCAAATTAGGAAACTATATAAAAGCCCTCGGCATTATATTGCTCCCCATTTTTTCTCATTTTATTGCAAAATGAAACCGGCTCCCGCGCTCGTGTTCTTCGCTCGTGTTTGTCTTATATCGGGAAGGCATGAGCGGCCTCGTCCTATTTGCAGGATTGACGGCAATTGTCATTTTCGTCGTTTGCCTTAAATATTCGTCGACAGAAATACTTGGCATGCCCGGAGGCGAGTTCATTGCCCTCGCAATTATCTTGGGAATCATTTTGGGAATGACAGCATATTATTGCAAATCGATCATCACCACAAGAAATGTATTGCTCATATACGCGATATGCGCAGGGGCGTATTTCCTTGCCGTGGCATTAGGCGCCGACCTCAATGGGCGCATATTGCTTTTCGGAACAATGATTGCCGTTTTCGCATACTTTTTATGGACGTTGTTGCGAAAAGAAGCAAAAAGCTATTGCTGATAATCACCTTTGCCCTGTCGTCTGTCGCTTTCCTATATTCCGTCAATTATGTTTTTTCCGACATTCTCGAGCAACATCAGCAAATGCGCATCAAGGTTGCCCTTGGCATTGAAGAAGATATTCGCGGCGCCGGCTACAACGTCAACCAGTCGAAAATCGCAATCGGGTCTGGCGGTTTTTAGGCAAAGGCTTTTTGAACGGGACTCAAACGAAACTGAAATATGTCCCCGAACAGCACACCGACTTCATTTTCTGCACAATTGGAGAAGAAGAAGGCTTCGTCGGGTCGGCAGCCGTACTGCTTGCCTTCTTGTTTTTAATATTGAGAATCATCAAAATCGCAGAACGGCAACGGACCTCATTCGGGCGCGTCTATGCCTATTGCGTTGCCTCCTATTTTATTCTTCATATCGGCATCAACATTGGAATGGTCATCGGCCTATGCCCTGTCATCGGCATTCCGCTCCCATTTTTCAGCTATGGGGGTCTGCCCTATGGGGATTTACCATTCTGATTTTTACGCTGCTGAAAATCGACGCCTCTCGTAACGAATATTAGCGTTCCAACAACCGGCACACCTCGGCAACAAATTGCTCATCTGCCATGTCGTATGGCAGCCAATGGATCTTAAACCCTCGGCGCTCCATGCCGCGAAACCACGTCATCTGACGTTTGGCAAATTGATGTATCGCTATTTCAAGCAAGGATTTCATTTCGGCATACGGCATTGCTCCTGTCGCATAGGCTGTCACATATTTATATTCCAGCCCGTAATAAGTCAAATCGTCGGCCGACACTCCCGACGCCAGCAATTGCTCGACTTCCTCCACCATGCCGCCTTGCAAACGCTCGTCCAAACGTTTTGAAATCCGCGCCCGACGCGCATCCCTGTCAATGTCGATGCCTACAATCAATGCGTCCTCTTTGCGGCTCGGCACTGTTTCCATCGCCAAATCCGGATGCTGCTCATAATATTTTTGTATTTCAATTGCACGGATTGCACGTTTTTAGTATCCACGTCCGTCGTGTTGTGCAGCGTTTTTCATTTGCGCAAGCATTTCCGTCAATTCCTCCAAAGAATATCGAGCCAGTTCAGCTCGCAGAATTTTATCCTCCGGCACTTCCGGCAATCGCAATCCATTCAACACCGACTCTATGTACAATCCCGTCCCGCCACACAAAATTGGATACCGTCCTTTTTCGCGTATCGACCGGCATGCGGCTTCATAATCTCTCAAATATTCATACAAGTTATATTTATAACCGGCAGGACATATATCAATCAAATGATAGGCCACCGATTGATATTCACACAAATCCTTTCCCGTCCCGATATCCATGCCCCTGTACACCTGACGCGAATCGGCGCTGATTATCTCTCCGCCAATCCGTTGCGCCAATGCCACCGCTTTTATGAGTCTTCCCCGAGGCAGTCGGGCCTAATACCACTATCAATCGTTTGCCGTCCATTTCTTTATGTTCAATTCAATCCTTCTATATAACGATGCCACGCTTTTTTCAACGTATAGAACGACACATCTTTATTAAATCGCGACAAAAGCATCCACCGATTGTCGCTGAAATCCACTTCCGCATGTTTCAACTCCGACAAAGAAAACGACGGCTTATAGCCTTTATCAATATCTTCTTTTGCCATTGGGGAAATAAAGCTTGGAAGTTTGCATCACCGTATAAATTCTGTGGAATTCGGAACAAACAAGACGTGAAAAGCCATGAGAAAAATTTTGCTCCAATTCCGGTTTCGACAGCCATAAGCCTCGCTTGCCCGTCTTTTCCTCATATTGCCTTATTTCCGACTTGTCGTCGGCAAAATACAAATAGTGCTCTATGCTTCGCCGATTTATAGGATCAATCGTTCCATAACAAAACCTGAGAGTGTCATTGTCCGGCGATTCTCCAAGCATGTCGGCCATGTATCGTTGCGCCGTTCGATGCGAAACCTCATCGTCGAAAGGCTCTGTAAATACAAAAGGCGTATCTTTAATCCCCTCGTTTTCCACAAAATACACCTTCTCATCTTTAATCACAAGTATTCGGATTAATTTGAATTTTCCTTCAAATGGAAATTTTTCTTCGGCCTCTTTTTTCCCTGAGCGTCCCTACCAATGAATAACGGAAACGCATGTACAAAATATCGGCGACCATAAGTGCCAATGGGACGTAGATGCTGACAATCTTTGCAAGAATCGAATCCGGAGTCTTATAAAAGCCGATTGCAACCGGAGCAAAAGTCAAGACAGCCACCAACCCCGACATTTTCAGCAAACGCCGATACAAGTAACGCGTTTCGCTCGCATAAATATGCCCTAACACCTCCCGCTCTTGCGGCATGCCGTTTCGCAACAAGCAAGCCGTGCAAAACGTATTGCTCCATTGACGTCTCGACATTGCGCCGGCAACAACCAAATACAGGACAGCCAAATAAAAAACGAATGTCGCCGCATTTCCAACTGCCAAAAACGCCAAGGTTCTCATTTACATAACGAGCGGCGACATACAATATCGCCGCAAAAAAGTATAACCCAGCAAAACTTTGCCGACATGTAAGGCACCAATGCGCACCCGTTTTTCGGGTGCGAGTTTTCCTTACATGAGAGAATAAGAACAGCGATATGAGCAACGACAAAAACGGCAACAATTCAGCCGGCAAAAGCAAGCCCGCGACAGGAACAACCGCAACTGCCGTTATCCCTATCGCGTAATTTCGCCAAATCGAAGTTGCAGAACAACTGCATACGTTATTGCACTTACTCTCTCTCAAACCTGTTTTTATTTATCCATTACATTCCTTGCAAAGAAATCCATTACTTTCATATACAAGGCATATCGTGTTTCACAACCATTTATAAAATGGTTCTTATTTGGATAAACCATCATATCTATGATTTTGTTCAATGATGTAGCTTGAGAAACGAATTCAAAGGTATTGGCAATATGCACATTATCGTCGGCCGTGCCCGACACAAGCATCAAGCGCCCCGTCAGATTGCCGATTCTGTTCAACGTCGAACTGTTCGCATAGCCTTGCGAATTTTGCTGAGGCGTGCGCATAAACCGCTCCGAATAGATCGAATCATAGAATCGCCAATCCGTTACAGGTGCCACAGCCACTCCTGCAACATAAGGATTCCCCTTCGCAGTCATTGCCATAATTGTTTCATAGCCGCCATAGCTCCAACCGAAAATGCCAATCCGCGAAGCGTCGACATAAGGCAATCGCCCTGCATATTCCGCTGCTGCGATTTGGTCTTCCGTCTCCAATTGCCCCAAATTTTGATAGACCTTCGAAGTGAAGGCTTTCCCGCGGCCTCCTGTGCCACGACCGTCGACACATACGATGACATAACCGCTTTCCGCAGCATAGTGCATCCAATCCAGTTCCCAACGGTTAAGCACCAATTGCGCGCCGGGGCCGCTATATTGATACATGATTGCCGGATATTTTTTCGACGCGTCGAAATCTGCCGGCTTCATGATATAGCCGTTCAGCGTGTCGCCTGCCGCATTGGCCATCTTGAAAATTCTTTGGAAGGCATCCTTCCGGCATATTTCTCGGCATAAGCGGCATTCATTTCTATTTTTCTCACCTCTTTTCCCTTTGGCATTGCAAAGCACATAGGTGGTTGGAGTCTGAATGTCGCTGTACTTCCACACATAATAAGTGTGCGTCGCATTAAATTCGGCCGACGACGTTCCTGTTTGCGGCGACAGCAAGCGAACGTTGCCTTTCACGTCGACGCTGCTTACCGTGCGATCCAACGGACTGCCCGAAGTGGATTGGAAATAAAACATCCCGCTATTTGAATCCCATCCATAGAAATCGGTCACTTCCCCACGCGCCTTTTGTCAGCTGCCGCATCAGGCTGCCGGCATTCGAATATTGGTAGAGGTGGCGATAGCCGTCGCGCTCGCTGGCCACTACAAAGAAATTATCATAGTATGTCGTCATTTCCGTCAGCGCGGGATCTATCCATGTGTCCGACTTGTCGGAATAGACCAATTTGGCTATGGCCGAACGCGGATTCACGGCATACAATCGCAAATCGTTTTGATTCCGATTGAGCGTGTTCACCATCAACCGTTCCGGCGTTCGCCCGAATTCAATTTTGCACACATACCCATCGTGGTCCAACGGCACATTCATCGTTTTCAACTGCCGTGTTTCCACATCGTAGCTAATCACCGCAACATCAGAATTTTGTTCGCCCGCCACAGGATATTTGTAAGAAAAATGTCCCCGGATAAAAGCATACTCGTCCATGACGTCGCACGAGCCGCGATAGAGCGGCAAATCGTACATTTTCACGTTCGATTCATTCCACTTCACGAATGCAAGCATTTTGCTGTCGGGCGACCATGCAAGCGACGAAAGCATTCCGAATTCTTCCTGATACACCCAATCCGGCACGCCGTTGGTCACTTCATTCTTTTTCCCGTCTTTCGTCACAGCCACTTCCGTGCCATAATCGATTTTTGCCACATAGATATTGTTGTCTCTCACGAATGCCACCATCCGGCTGTCGGGCGAAAAAAGACCGGCACCTCTTGCATCCCGTTTTCCGACAACGGCCGGATATTGTTTCGCGCTATGTCATACAAATAGTATGATGCTTTAAATGAATGGCGGTAGATCGGTTCGGAATCCGTATAAAGCAACATCAATTTTTCGTTGGGAGAAACAATAAATCCCTCCCACGATTCGACGTCGCAATCGCGAAGTTTGGCGGTGGACATCACCACTGCGAGTTGCTTTCCGGTTTTATAGTCATATCGAACCACATCCTTCCCGTCGTCCGACAATGAAAGATACGTTTCTCCGCTTTGTTCCGAAACATATTGTGCCGGAGCAGCCGGCGAAGTTTCCAAAGAACACTCGCGCAACGACAATTTTTGCGCGCCGACCGTGGCTGACGATGCCGCCACTATTGCTGAAATCAAAATTGTTCTGTACATCTCCAATATTTTTTTGCAAATATAATGCAAATCGAGCGCAGAAACGTCAAACTTGTTTGAACGTTTATGCCGAGATGCAGCTTGTATTATCCAAATATAATGCAAATCGAGCGCAGAAACGCCAAACTTGTTTGCGCGTTTATGCCGAGATGCAGCTTGTATTATCCAAATACAATGCAAATCGAGCGCAGAAACGTCAAACTTGTTTGCGCGTTTATGCCGAGATGCAGCTTGTATTATCCAAATACAATGCAAATCGAGCGCAGAAACGTCAAACTTGTTTGCGCGTTTATGCCGAGATGCAGCTTGTATTATCCAAATACAATGCAAATCGAGCGCAGAAACGCCAAACTCTATTTGAACGTTTATGCTACACTGAACTCATCTTTTCCAAACTGCAACTCTTGAAACCATTTTGCGGAATTGAGAAAACACACCTGCTTACTTGCAATAGTTGAGTATTTTTCATTGCAATAAACCCGCCTCCTGCATAAATTCGTCAACAACAAACTTCTCTCCGCCTTCTGATTCACATCAAATTTTCAGATATAATCCATTTCCCTTAGAACGAAGTAGTTGATTAATATAAGTAGTCCTATTTACTATCATGTTATTTTCAATAAATGTCATTTGTGACACAAATCCGAAAACAAAGATAAAAGTTTAATTTCAAATTAGCCAAAAATAGTCCACGAAAATTCTACCGTTCCGTTTTTTTCATGTCGCGACAAAAAGCTACCTTTGTACATGTCGATGAAAGGCAAGAGTGCCATCATCGCATTTTTGGTGATTTTACTTAAACATGCGTTTGCTGTTATTCGGAATGTCTTGAAACGTCGAAAATTTCAAAGATGTCTATACACGAATAAGTCAGTGAATGTCTGCGCTATATGCGTGGGCGTGACTTATCGTATAGGCGGGTTTTCGAGGTACCCAAGACATGATAAGAAACGTCCGCGTTTCTTTTTATGCTTGGTGCCTTTTATCCCGCTCTCCGATAAGCACAGCATACGCCAAACATATAGCGTATGGCAACTAAAAACCTCTTTCAAGCAAAAAAAGCGAAAAAAGATGAATTCTACACCCAGCTTGCCGACATTGAAAACGAGCTTCGCCACTACCGCGAGCATTTTCGCGGCAAGACCGTGCTATGCAATTGCGACGATCCTTACGAAAGCAATTTTTTCAAATATTTCGCGCTCAATTTCAACCAGCTCGGACTGAAAAAACTAATCGCTACCTGCTACGACGGCTCGCCCGTGCAAGGAAAAGAATTGGTGCTGTTTTGCAACAATCTTCACGAAGAGCCGCGCAAAGCAGCCTACAAAGTGGAGATTACAGCAGTCGACGACGTGAACGGCGACGGCGCCATCGACCTTTCCGACGTGCGATGGCTGCTTCAAAACGACTGCAATGCGTTTTCCTTGCTCGACTGGGGCGGAGATTTCCGGCATCCGAAAGCCAAAGCATTGCTGCAAGAAGCGGATATCGTTGTGACAAATCCTCCTTTTTCCTTGTTTCGGGAATATGTGGCTCAGCTTATGGAATACGACAAAAATTTCTGATCATCGGCAATGTTAATGCCATTACATATAAAAGAAATTTTCCCTCTCATCAAGAGCAATCAAATATGGATTGGCGCAAGCATTCATAGTGGCGACAGAAAATTCAATGTTCCTAACAATTATCCATTAAAAGCAGCCGGCTGTGGAATTGACGAAAATGGGCAAAAATTTATTCGAGTTAAAGGTGTCCGTTGGTTTACGAATTTAGATTATAAACAACGTCATGAAGAACTGATTCTCTACCAACGATATTCGCCCGACAAATATCCGCGATACGACAACTACGATGCAATCAACGTCGATAAAACCGCCGACATACCCTGCGATTACGACGGCGAGATAGGCGTTCCCATCACTTTTTTAGACAAATACAATCCTGCGCAATTCGAAATTGTCCGTTTCCGAAAAGGTAACGATGGCAAAGATTTGTCAATAAACGGAAAATGCCCTTATTTCAGAATCATTATCCGCAAAAAAAGATAACGACATGGATATAAAATTGAAAAAAGTGACCGTCGGCGAATTGACCGAAGGCTACACCGACAACAACGAAGGCGGCGTTCGCGGCTACGGAGGCAAACTCGACATCCGCCCACCATACCAAAGGGAATTCATCTACGACAATCGAAAGCGCGATGCCGTAATCGAAACCGTCATGCAAGGATTTCCGCTCAACGTGATGTATTGGGCGGTGCGCAACGACGACGCGGAAGTTCCGTTTGAGGTGATCGACGGGCAACAACGCACCATCTCGCTGTGCCAATACGTGCACGGCGACTTTTCCGTGTATTTTCGCTCGTTCGGCAATCTTTTTGCCATCCGAAAAACGTCAAATACTGGATTATGAATTGACAGTCTACGTGTGCGACGGCGACGACCGCGAAAAAACTCAAATGGTTTGAAACGATCAACATTGCAGGAGAGGAACTCACGCCGCAAGAATTGCGAAATGCCGTCTATGCCGGTCCGTTCGTAAGCGATGCGAAACGCTACTTCTCCCGCAACAACGGCCCTGCATACGCCATAGCAAAAAACTTGATGAGCGGTTCCGCTATCAGGCAAGAATATCTCAAACTGCACTCAAATGGATTGCAGCATCGCAAACCACGCCACAGCTTTCCATGACCATCGAAGGCTATATGTCCAAACACCAACACGACCCAAACGCCTCTCAACTTTGGCAATATTTTTCGGCGGTCGCCACATGGGCAACAGACACTTTCCCTACGAACGCCCAAAAATCATGAAAGGCGTGAATTGGGGAAAACTCTACGACGATTTCCACGACAAAATTCTCGACAAAGAAGCGTTGGAAAAAGAAATATCCCGCCTTATAATCGACGACGAAGTGCAAAACAAAAAGGAATTTATCCCTATGTGCTGACTCGCGACGAACATTGCCTGAATCTTCGGACATTTCCCGACGGCATGAAATTGGCAGCCTACGAGCGCCAAAACGGTATTTGCGCCTTATGCGGAAAGCATTTCGAATTGGATGAGATGGAAGCCGACCATATCACGCCGTGGCGCGATGGAGGGCTCACCATCGCGGAAAATTGCCAAATGCTCTGCCGTGAATGCAACCGCCGCAAAGGCGCAAAATAATACAAACTGTATTTTAAGCAGGCTGCGTTTCGGCAATACAAATCGAGCAAGCTTTTTGTATTGCTCTCAACTTTATATCTTTCGATAAGATAGGCTGCGTTTCGGCAATACAAATTGAGCAAGCTCTTTATATTGCACTCAACTTGGATCTTATCTTTGGATAAGATAAGCTGCATTTCGGTATAAGTTTTCGAACAAGTTCGAAACTTCTACACTCAATTTGCATTATCTTTGCAGTCGCATGGGACGAATTCTTGCAATCGATTATGGGCGTAAACGTTCGGGAGTGGCTGCTACCGACACGTTGAAAATAGCGGCAAACGGACTTGCCACTGTGCCGTCGCACAAGCTAATCGACTTCATCATTAACTACATGGCTAACGAACCGGTAGAAAAAATTGTGGTCGGCCTGCCGAAACAAATGAACAATCAACCGTCGGAAAGCATGAAATATATCACGCCGTTTGTCAACCGCTTGCGAAAATTGATGCCCGACATGCCCGTGGAAATGTTCGACGAGCGCTTCACGTCGGTACTCGCCCACAAGGCGATGATCGACGGCGGAATGAAAAATGGCACGTCGCGACAAATCGATTGTCGACGAAATATCCGCCACCATCATATTAAATGACTATTTGGAAAGCAGACAAATGAAATTATGATACTACCGATTTATTTATACGGACAGCCTGTGCTCCGACAGACTGCCGAAGACGTAACGCCCGATTATCCCAACTTGAAGCAGTTGGTGGAAAATATGTACGAGACAATGTACGAATCGGACGGCGTGGGTCTTGCCGCGCCCCAAATCGGCTTGTCGATCCGCTTGATCGTAATTGATGCCGACGTGCTTAAAGACACTTACCCTGAATTGGCCGGCGTGAAACTTACACTTGTCAATCCCGAACTCGACATATTGGAAGACGGCGGTCCGCGCGTTTCGCGTTCGGAAGGCTGCCTCAGCCTCCCCCCGGATTGAGCGAATCCGTGTCGCGGTTCGAAAAAGTGCGGCTCAATTGGCTCGACACCGATTTCGTGGAACACGAAGAGGTGTTCGAAGGCTTCCTTGCCCGCATCATTCAGCACGAATACGACCATTTGGACGGCATTCTCTACATTGATCGCATTTCGCCTATCCGCAAGCAATTGATCCGTGGGAAATTAAATAACATCGTGCGCGGAAAAATCGATTGCGACTATAAAGTGAAAGAATTTCGCAAACATTAAAAACACATAAAACTTGCTATCATGGCCGACGACAAGAAAGTGATATTTTCAATGGTGGGCGTCAGCAAAATCTACCCGCCACAAAAACAAGTGTTGAAAGACATATACCTGTCGTTTTTCTACGGTGCAAAAATCGGCATCATCGGTTTGAACGGCGCCGGAAAATCAACACTGCTAAAAATCATTGCCGGCATCGACACGCAATATCAAGGCAATGTGGTATTTTCCCCTGGCTATTCCGTGGGCTATCTGGAACAAGATCCCAAACTCGACCCGAGCAAAACGGTAAAGGAAATCGTGCAAGAAGGCGTTCAGCCGGTGCTCGACCTATTAGCGGAATTCGACAAAGTGAATGAAAGTTTCGGCGATCCGGATGTGCTCGAAGATCCCGACAAAATGGACAAACTCATCAACCGGCAAGCCGAATTGCAAGACAAGCTTGACGCTGCCGATGCATGGAATATCGACAACAAACTCGAACGCGCCATGGACGCGCTGCGTTGTCCGCCGGAAAATCAAAACGTGGCGACACTGTCGGGAGGTGAACGCCGCCGCGTGGCATTGTGCCGGCTTCTGCTGCAGAACCCCGACATTTTGCTGCTCGACGAACCGACCAACCACCTCGACGCCGAATCGATCGACTGGCTGGAACAACACTTGCAACAATACAAAGGCACCGTGATTGCCATCACCCACGACCGCTATTTCCTCGACCATGTTGCTGGATGGATTTTGGAACTCGACCGCGGCGAAGGAATCCCATGGAAAGGCAATTACAGCTCTTGGCTTGAACAAAAACCAAGCGCATGGAGCAAGAGGAAAAGCAAGCGAGCAAACGCCGGAAAACGTTGGAACGAGAATTGGAATGGATTCGCATGGCGCCGAAAGCACGCCACGCCAAAGGGAAAGCCCGACTGTCGAGCTACGACCGCCTTCTCAACGAAGACCAAAAAGAACGAGAAGAAAAATTGGAAATCTTCATCCCGAACGGACCGCGTTTGGGCAACAAGGGGATAGAAGCGCAACATGTGGCAAAGGCTTATGGCGACAAAGTGCTGTTCGACGATGTCAACTTCATGCTCCCGCCCAATGGCATTGTCGGCGTAATCGGACCGAACGGTGCAGGAAAGACCACACTGTTCAAGCTCATCATGGGCCTTGAAAAAGCCGACAAAGGCATATTCGAAGTCGGAGAAACCGTAAAAATCGCATACGTCGACCAAACACATAAAGACTTAGACCCTGAAAAAGACAGTCTACCAAGTAGTTTCAGGTGGAACGGAATTGTTCCGCATGGGAGGTCGCGATGTCAATGCCCGTGCCTACTTGTCGAAATTCAATTTTGCCGGTGCCGACCAAGAAAAAAAGGAAAATCGGAATGCTTTCCGGCGGAGAACGCAATCGGTTGCATCTTGCGATGGCGCTGAAAGAAGAAGGCAACGTGCTCCTGCTCGACGAACCGACCAACGACATTGACGTGAACACACTCCGTGCGCTCGAAGAAGGTTTGGAGAATTTTGCCGGATGTGCCGTCGTCATTTCGCACGACCGTTGGTTTCTCGACCGTATTTGCACGCACATCCTTGCTTTTGAAGGCGACAGCCAAGTGTTTTTTTATGAAGGTTCATACACCGAATACGAAGAAAACAAACGTGCCCGTATGGGCGACGTCGAGCCGCATCGCATCCGTTATCGCAAGCTCATAAAATAAGCACCGCCGATGTAAATAAAAAGCCGTGTCTTGCAAATTGCAAGACACGGCTTTTGCTTTTGCCCAGCCGCTTATTCCCAATATCTTTCCATATATTTCCGATACAGTTTCACAGAAAAACTCAACAAATCTTGCTTCGGCACAATCACCGGCATCGGTTCCGTAGAAGCGACCCATGCCGATTCAAACGCTGCCAGTTGTTCGCGCAACTGCTCTTCATCGAGCGGAGTTCCTGCCTCGCAAGACTTTTCCAATGCGTCGAAATAAATTTCCCAACGTCCGGCATAATATGAACCGAACAATCCCGACCACGCCCGCGCGGCATAATCGTTAAGCGACCCGCCCCACGTCGTAATCAAATTTCGCGCATTCCGCTCGTAATAATCTTTCAATTCTTCCGTCTCTCCGTATGCTCGGGCATCGCGCAGCCAAACACCGACACCGCAACGCGGATGATAGGCGGTCAATGTGTCCAAATCGGCAAGCATTCCGCGCATGGCATCAGCCGTGCGGCGCATCTGCGGCAAATCTTTCCGCAAATAAGCAGAATCAACTCTGCTTTCAATCGTCCATAAAGATTGCCTATTGCTTGCCGCCCGACGCAAACCAAATCAGCCCGTATAGCCTCCCTTTCTGTATTCGGAGCATCAAGCAACCAATACCACGCTTCCGCAAGACGGGAATTGTCGTAGTTGATCCGCGTGCGATAGTCTTCGCTTCGCCCGAAAATAGGTCTGAAACATGGCAAAAGACCGAGCGTGCGCGGGATTTGCACATAAACATCGTCAAACAATATTTTCCATGCTTCCCTCACCTCAACGATGCCTCCCCCGAATGGCAATCGGCAAAATTTTCAATCCATTTTTCGTCGGGAAGCGCATTGCTCCATGCTTTCGAAAAAAAAATATATTCATACGGGAACTGCACCACGTCGAGACCTTCAAGCGTTGAGCCAATGCCTATCAAATTGTCGCCGCCATCTTCCAACGCGGCTTCAAGACGCGCACCGCTCGCTTTGACAGGTCCGGTGAGCGACGTGTTTCCTCCGAAGTTTCAAGATAGCACCATATATACGGCTGTCCATAGAATCGTTCTGTCTTTCTCCACAATTCCACATTCTCACAATGATAATCCAAAAGCGTCATCTTGCCGGCATCTACGCCCGACAAAAGGCCTCAATGCGCGGAGCGGTCAATATTTCCGATCATGGTAGAACATCCACGACATTTGCACCCATTCTGCCTCCGGATCAAAATCGGCAATCGTCCGATAAATATTGTGCGAAATATCTTTCAAATAGTCAGGCTCCCAACTCGGCGGATCAACCTCGTTGAAAGGATCGACGCCATACACATGATCCGTCCCGAACATGCGCGTTTGCTCTGCGAGATAAAGCCGCTGCACGACTGCAAACAACGAATCTTCCGGATTCAAGAAATGGCATCGATAGCGATCGTCGAATCCGGCCCATTTGCCCAAATATTTAATGTCGGCTTCCGGATAAAGACGTTGCAGCTGTGACGGCACATGCCCTGAAAATGCCGGAAGCACAGGACGCATTCCGAAGGCCCGTTCCCTTTCAATATCTGATTTTGCAATTGCGCTTGCTTCTGCAACCATTCCATCGGCAACGGTCCATTCCACGAATCAATGTTAGCCATCCGATGCCACGGCAGATAGACAGGACCGGTAAAATAATCTCTGATTTCCGAATCCGACAACCCTAACGTTCGCCCACGTTGTACCACACTGTCTCCTGTCCCGTTATCGCCAAAGGCGTGTTTATGCCGTTCAAAAGCCATCAATCGATCATTCGCTCCCATTCCGTCCAATCCCAAAACGGCATCGAATATCCAAACGTGCAATAATTAAGGAAAAACCTCCGCTCCACACGCGCAAAAGCATATTCTTTCTTTGGCACAGCGGGCAAAGTGTCGGGCATCGCTACCGGATTTTCCGCATACCACGATACCGACGTGCGGCAATGACGCGTCAGATACGCATTCAGCCCGACAGCCATGCTGCCGGCCGTATTGCCAGAAATGACAATTTTATCGCCTTGGCTTTCAATCGAGAAACAATCTCGGCCATTGTCGTTCGGAATTAGCCGAAATTCAAAATGGTTAGCATAATCCGGCAACAATCGCACGACCATGCTTTTGGCAGCTTCCACTTCACCGTTTGCATAAACGGCGCTCCCATACAACGATAAAATCGACAAGATAAACGCAAATACCCTTTTCATCCTTTCAATCTTTTTACATTCACGCGAACAAAAATACAATATTCGTCCAAAATATTTCATCTCCAGAAAATAGCCTGCCGGAAGCTTTTTAGAAAAATCGACAAAGCCTTTTTTCTTCCCTCGGGTTATATTAATTTTGCACACAATACACATTATAGGTTTATATGGACATATCAGTTATCGTTCCTTTATACAACGAAGCAGAATCTTTGCCCGAACTTGAAGCATGGATCGAACGCGTGATGAATGAAAATCATTTTTCATACGAAATTATTTTCATCAACGACGGATCGACCGACAATTCATGGCAAATAATAAACAATCTGCGCGCTAAAACCCCTGCGTGAAAGGCGTGTGCTTCCGTAGGAATTATGGCAAATCGCCGGCATTGAACGTGGGATTCGAACGCGCCGAAGGAGATGTTGTCATCACAATGGATGCCGACCTCCAAGACAGTCCGGATGAAATCCCCGAACTTTACCGGATGATCGTTTCCGACGGATACGACCTCGTTTCCGGCTGGAAGCAAAAACGCTACGACCCGCTGTCGAAAACCATCCCTACCAAGTTGTTCAACGCCACGGCTCGCAAAGTGAGCGGAATAAAAAAAACCTCCACGATTTCAATTGCGGGCTGAAAGCCTATCGAAAAAGATGTCGTGAAAAATATAGAGGTCTACGGCGAAATGCACCGCTATATCCCCTATTTGGCTAAAAATGCCGGATTCGCGCGCATTGGAGAAAAAGTGGTCCACCATCAAGCCCGCAAATATGGCAAAACAAAATTTGGCATCAACCGTTTCGTAAATGGCTATCTCGATTTGATAAGCCTGTGGTTCATTTCCAAATTTGGAGGCAAGCCGATGCATATTTTCGGATTCCTCGGCTCGCTGATGTTTCTTATCGGCTTCATAGCTGCAATCGTCGTCGGGTCGGCGAAACTCTATGCCATGTACAACGGCATGGATTACCGTCTCGTCACCGATTCTCCCTATTTCTACATTGCATTGACAATGATGTTGCTCGGCTCCCAATTCTTCCTTGCCGGATTTATCGGCGAATTGATTGCCAGAAATGCAGAAGGCAGAAACAACTACCAAATTCGGGAAGAGCTTCAATGACGACATGGCTTCGCGACATATCGGCGGTTGCCACCGCACTGTTGCTTTTCTGTATCGCTGCCTGCGACAATGAAGGATGCGAAGGCAATCAAAGCAGCCTGCCATTGGCCGGATTCTATTCGTCGGCAACGAAAGATGCCATCGGCATCGACTCGCTCACCGTCTACGGCGTGGGAGTGCCCGGCGATTCCGCCATCATACGCAACCGCTCGACTGTGACCCAAGTCTATTTGCCTTTTGACGTCGATGCAGCATCGTCGCGATTCGTTTTTCGATACGAGCAAAAAGCATTTGCCGATTTGAACATCACAGACACGATTACCGTGGCCTACGAAAGTCGCCCATATTTCCACTCGAAAGACTGCGGAGCAATGTATGTGTTCGACATCCAGTCAATCGAAACATCGCATTACCTGATAGATTCCGTACGCGTTTTGACCCAGACTATCGACAACACCAACAGCGAAAACATCCGAATCTATTTCCGGACAGAGGAGGCCGATGAGGAATGAAATCGCTCGCTTCCACATCTTTGTTTGCTGCCATCGGGATTTTTTTGCTAATCGACATGGTTTCTGCGCAAAGGCGTGTCACGCCCATCAACTCAGCCGACGAACTGAAAATCATAAACGACAAAGAGTTGCAAGAAATCAAACGGCAAAATGAAGCCAAATTCATGCGCACAGACTCGCTTACGCTCGACTCTCTGCGGCGCGACTCCATCGAAAAGGCCAAAAACACCGTATATCGTCCCACTCTGATGTCGGCAACAGCCGGAATCAATTTCTGGGATCCGCTCATGAGAGCTTTCGGGCAAACTTACGGAGGCGGCGACGTTTGGTTTGCAATAAACCTAAAAAACAGATTTATTCCCATTGTAGAACTCGGCGTCGGGCAAGCCAACAGCACCCCCGACGGTGGAAACTTCACATACAAAAAACAAACTCGCTTTTTACGGCAAAATCGGAATGAACTACAATTTCATGGCAACAAAAGACCCCAAATACCAACTATATGCTGGAATCCGATTTGCCGGAACGTCGTTTCATTACGACATTACCGACATCACCGTCGACAATGGCTACTGGCACGACTCTCCTTCGCGTTTTGAAATCGTCGACCAGCATTCTTCTGCCATTTGGGGAGAATTTGTGTTGGGCATACAAGTGGAAATTGTCAAAAACTTTTCATTGGGTTGGGCTGTGCGCTACAATTTCCCGTTCTCAATAAAAGACACTCCCAATTCGCGCCCATGGTATATCCCGGGATATGGCACACGCGACAATCCTTTAAACATAAGCCTTTCTGCATCCTACACGCTGCCTTTCCACAAAGAAGAACCTCGCGATGCAAACGCACTCTCGCAACCGCCCGAAATACACATTCAGCCGCAAGATTCCGACAGCATCGTCGTGCCGGAACGCCCGCAACGCGTCGTGACGCCCCAACCGGCCGAACTTCCGGACAGTCTTTGAGTCGCTCATTTTTGCACGCAAAACACGATATGCGGCATTTCGACGCCCCGATAATGTTTGACCACCTTGTCTATCGGCCGCATTCCATTGCGCAATGCCACATTTTGCGATGCTACATTCGTATCTCGGATAATTGAATATAGCGCATCAAAATGCAATACATGAAATCCATATTCCTTGCAAGCCGCAGCCGCTTCCGTAGCATATCCCTTATGCCAATGGCGAAAAGCAAATAAATACCCTATCTCAGGCACCAAGCCCGTTTTGTATGGCTGCATAGTAATGCCGCATTGCCCTATCATTTCGCCCGTTTCTTTCAACGTCGCTGCCCAAAGCCCAAAACCAAACATTTCATACCGTTGAAGTTGCCTTTCCAGCCACATGGCTGTTTCTTCATCATTAAATGCGCCATTGTAAGCATACATCACCCTCTCATCTTGTATAATGGCAGACAATGCATCAATATCGGAAAGACGCATTTTTCTCAATAGCAACCTTGGTGTTTCCAAAACAAACGGCTCTTTTTCCATAACGATTAAAAAACAAAGATAATATGTTTGAGTGATTACACAACCATGCACATAAAAACGCAAGCAATCAAAAAAAAACATCCGCCCCTGCAAAAAAAATCAAAGCCGGCGAATTGTTGCCGGCTTTGATTCGTTTCTATTCGCTTATCTGTCAGCGAGTGGCGGAATCTATTTCTTGCAGCAATTCTTCCACCGCCGCTTTCAATTGCGCGTCCTCGCCATTGACAATCTCTTCCGGCGTGTTCAGCACATAAACATCCGGCTCCAATTGCGTATTTTCCAAATAATTGCCATCGGCTGTGCGATAACCGATCACCGGGTGCCAAACACCAATTCGGATCTTGCAAAGTTTCCCACGAAACACTTGTCATCGTGCCGGGGACAGGCGCACCGACCAATTTTCCAAGACCCATGTGCTTATAAACCCATGGCGTACCGTGGGCATTCGAATAGTTGGCTTCACACTGCACCATAATTGAAGGCTTGTTCCAGCGACGGCTCGGCATGTCGCACGTTTCACGTCCGCGATGCACTTGCGTCAAATATTTTTCGCCGCTAAACAACACTTCCACGTCTTCATGCAAACGTCCGCCGCCATTGAAACGCGTATCTATGACAATGCCTTCGCACTTGTTATATTTACCGAGCACATCGGAATATATCGTGCGGAAACTTTCATCGTCCATCGATTCCAAATGCACGTACCCCAAGCGGCCGCCCGACCAACGCTTCACGTCTTCGGCACGCTGTTTCACCCAACGCTTATACAGCAAAGCGCTGCATGCGCGGGAAGAAATCGGCTTAACCACTTCGTCCCACTGTTTTCCGCTCGACGGATCACGGAACGACACCAATGTTTTTCTCCGGCAAGCCCTTCGAGATAAGAATAGAAATCGGAATTTGCCAAAATTTCACGTCCGTTGATTTTCTCCACGATAATGCCTTCTTTTTGCATCGGTCGTTGCCCTGTCGAACGGACCGCCTTCATGATTTCCGCAATGCGCATACCATTGCCGGAATAGCTCAAATCAAACAACAATCCAAGATTTGCCGTCGATTCTCCCGAACCGCTCTTATAGTAACGGCCGCCGGTATGCGACACGTTCAACTCGCCCAGCATTTCGCTCAACATTTCTGCAAAATCTGCATTGTTGCCGATATGCGGCAAGAATTTACGATAAGCAGCCGTCATCTTCTGCCAATCCACGCCATGCATGTCTGTGCGATAGAAATGGCGCGCTTCTTGACGGCACACATGGTCGAACATGTATTCGCGTTCTTTCGCCAAATCCATCTTCATTTCCGCACTATATGAAATCGGCTCCAACGTGCTTCCCGCCACCGACATTTTCTGCATCGTCCGTCCGCCAAGTATGAACAAATTGTCGGCTTCCTTGTCGGTTTGCAGGCTTGCCCAGCCGGTATTCAGTTTTTTTCAAAAGAGAGGTGCTATGCTCGCGCAAACCAATTCCCCAAAGGTCGTAGCCTTCTTCAAAGGCAGAAAGGTAGTACAGGCTTTTTCGCCATCGTTGGCTATCACAGCATCGGCAATATCAGATGAATTGGGAGTGACACGCACGATTCTGTCTTCTATGCCGTCTAATTCAACAACAATGATCGAATCATTTTCTTCCTTTGTTTCCGACTTCTTGTCGTCCGATTTCTCTTCCTCGGATTCGTCCTTCTCTTGCTCTTTTTTCAAGTTCTTTCAAAGTTCGTAATCCTCTTTGTTCAGTCGATATTTGTCGTAAGCGTCTTTATTCATGAATGCCAGCATCACATCGTTGAGCGAACCCCACGATCCATGGCTTCGCATTCCGTAACGATCGGACAAGAACAGCACGGCATTGCCATCGAGCACCCAACGCGGTTGCATGTTGAAATATCCGCTGCCTGTCAGATTGACGGGCTTGCTCTTGCCGTCGGCAGCCACAATTGCGACATCGGAATACGGATCATGCCCATTGCCTATTACTTCACTTGCACAAACCATTTCCCGTCGGGCGACCATTCATAATTAAATCCGCCATAAACCATTCCGACCCATCGGTGATCTGTCGCACCGCCTTCGACTCCAAATCGAC
>VOFD01002695.1_pt1 | contig 21639 bp, 36 predicted proteins | sample 5384101 | NCBI WGS metagenome assembly VOFD01 (sample SAMN12384723, study PRJNA508395) | human gut metagenome | isolation source: healthy gut C | host: Homo sapiens
CATCAAGGAAACATGTCACCCTGGCTGTTCCATCATTTTCCGGCACATCATCCGGCAGGAGATCCACAAACATCGTCTCCATCTCTTCCTCTGTAAGAGGTATATTATCTTCTATCTGAACACCCAAAAAACGCCTTCCTCTTCGAGGAAGGCGCTTATGAGTCTTCAACTTCACATGTTGTATCTATCGTGAGCTTAGTCCATTTCATATATTATTTTACCTGCTTTTATTATTTTTACTGTTTCTTCTTTCTTCTCTTATGATCACCAAATGTAAATGGTCCTGCTGAGTCTGTGGCAGGTCTTGTCTCCACAAGTGTTGCCTGCTCATACTGGTTGAGAATCTTCTTCTGCTCCTCTGTCAGCTTCTCAGGTACCTGTACGACAAGTGTTACATAGTGATCACCTCGCTGAGTAGGATTCTTCAGGTTTGGTACGCCCTTACCCTTCAGCTTGATACGTGTATCTGTCTGTGTTCCAGGTGGTATTGTGTAATCCACCTCGCCCTCTATGGTGTTGATCTTGATCGTTCCACCAAGGGCTGCCTGTGTGAATGTAATAGGCTCTGATGAGTAAAGATTGTACTCCTGTCTCTGGAAGTTAGGGTGACGATCCACCAGAATCGTAACTGTAAGATCTCTCTCTCACCGCCATTGATGCCTGGCTCACCTTTGCCCTTGATACGGATATTTGTACCATTATCCACTCCAGGTGGAATAGCTATCTGTATCTTCTTTCTACTCTTGACATATCCTGTGCCTGCACAGTTGCTGCACTTATATCTGATGATCTTTCCTGAACCTGAACAATCCGGACAGGTCTGTACGTTACGGACAACTCCAAACAGTGACTGCTGTGTTGTAACTATCTGTCCCTTGCCGCCACACTTGCCACATACTTCCGGCTGATGTCCTGGCTGGGATCCAGTACCCTTACATACATCACATTCATCTTTAAGAGGAAGCTCAAGCATATTTCTTAACAGCCTCCTGAACAGCGGGGATCCTTGAAGAACCTCCGACCATAAGAACCTTTCTGCTCCGAAGCTGAAAGTCCGCTGTCTGATAGCGCCTGACGAACCGGTCCCATTGTAGCTTCAACAAGATCGGCTGTCATTTCATTGAACTTAGCCTGTGTAAGCGTCATTTCAAGATGCTTAGGTCCTGTAGCGTCAGCAGTAATAAACGGAAGGCTTATTGTAGAAGAAGGAGTAGACGAAAGCTCGATCTTTGCCTTTTCAGCTGCTTCCTTCAATCTCTGCATAGCCATTTTATCAGCAGAGAGATCTACGCCCTCGGACTTTTTGAATTCGCTTACCATCCAGTCAATAATTCTCTGGTCAAAATCGTCGCCGCCCAGACGATTATTTCCGGCAGTTGCAAGAACCTCGGTTACTCCGTCACCCATTTCAATAATGGAAACGTCAAACGTACCTCCGCCCAGGTCATATACCATAACCTTCTGGTTTTCCTGTTCTGACACTTTCCATCACCTCTTACTTCTTTTTAAAAAATCTCATCCAACTGATTCATCATCGTCTGAAGATTTCCAACAACTTTCTTATAATCCATACGTTTCGGTCCGATAATCCCTATCGTTCCCTGAACGCCTTCTTCCAACTCATAAGTTGCGGTCACAATACTGCAGTCCTTCATCGTACTCACCGGGGACTCGGAACCGATATAAATCTGAATACCATTCCGGTTTTCCTCATCGGTTTCCTGCTGATCGACGATCAGCTCGCTCAGCGCCTGTTTTCTTCCATAACACCCAAAAGCTCACTGGCCTTTTCCCGGTCGCCAAGCTCCGGATATTTCAGAAGATTTGTCGTTCCGCTGGTATAGATTTCAAAATCATCTTCCTCCTGTATGGCTATCGCAATCGCATCAATGACGTTACTGATAATCTTTCCATAGCCATCCGCCTGAACCTTCATCCGCTGAATCATTTCCATGTTTATCTCCTGGAGACTCAGCCCCTGAAGATATGTATTCATCAGAAGATTCAGTTTTGCAACTTCTTCCTCGCTGACCGGTTCGTCTACCTGAATCAGACGGTTTTTAATGAGATTTCCTTCCAGCATAATCACCACAAGGAGCTGGTCTGCTTCCACCCGGGACAACTGGATAAATTTCAGTTTGTTCCGTTTATATTTCGGCGATGAGATCATCGTTGCATAATTCGTATTCACCGCCAGCAGCTTTGCCACCTGCTTTAAAATCTGATCGAGTTTATCGGCCTTTTCAAAAAAAAGATATCTTTCATCTCGGCGACTTCCGCTACCTTTTCCTTCATCAGGTTATCGACATAGAACCGATATCCTTTATCTGAAGGAATCCGGCCGGCAGACGTATGGGGCTGGATAATATAACCCAGATCTTCCAGATCCGACATCTCGTTCCGAATCGTTGCGGAACTCAGGTGCAAATCCGTAAATTTCGAAATGGTCCTGGAGCCTACCGGCTCACCGGTAATCAGATAGGTTTGTATGATGCTGTTTAATATTTTAATCTTTCTTTCATCCAATTCCACCGGACCACTCCTTTCTGTATTGTTAGCACTCATTGAACTGGAGTGCTAATATCTATTCATTAAGATAGCACTATCATAATCTTTTGTCAATAGTTTCGAAAATATTTTTCAAATTATTCATAATATGCTATAATGAGATAACTTGATGAAGCGCTTTCCGCTTCCCTTCTATATTAAATATAAAATATAAATAATTTTTTCAGGAGCGTGAATATTATGTCGATTGACAAAGTCCGTGAATATTTCAGAGCCTTCGGAATCGAAGACCGTATTTTAGAATTTGATGTTTCCAGCGCCACCGTCGAACTGGCCGCCCGGGCCCTCGCCTGTGAACCGGCCCATATCGCCAAGTCCCTGTCCTTTAAAATCGATGAACGGACCATCTTAATCATCGCCGCCGGGGATGCCAAAGTAGACAATAAGAAATATAAGGCTTTCTTCGGTGCCAAAGCGAAAATGCTGACTCCCGATGAAGTCACCACCCGCATTGGCCATGCCGTCGGCGGCGTTTGCCCCTTCGGCATCAATGACGGCGTCGACGTCTATCTGGATACATCCATGAAACGCTTCGAATATATGTATCCGGCCGCCGGAAGCAGCAACAGCGCCATTAAACTCGATTCCGGAACTTGAAAAATACGCCGCCGCCAGAGAATGGATCGATGTATGCAAAATTCCGAATAAAACCGGGAACACTAAAAACCGCAGCAGGGAATATTCTTTTTCCGAATATCCGCCGCTGCGGCTCTTTTTTTCTTTTGTATATTCATTCTTTTACATCGCTTTCATAAAAAATCTTCCAGGCTTTCCGCCTTTGCTGCCAGCATCAGCCATTTCAGCAAAACCGCTTCGTCTGTCTGATTCTGAATTTTTAATTTTAATGCTTCCGGCACCTCTTCGATACTGCTCAAAAGCTTCAGGACAGCCTCAGCTTCCCCCTCCGCGCGTCCCTCCATACGCCCCTCTTTTCGGGCCATACTTTTTCTCTTCCAGTTCACGCATATACCTCATTCCTACCGCCTCGCTCATCTTTGCCTTACGAACCCATGTGTGAATCCGTTTCATACGCTCGCTGTCTGCGTGTTCCGCTGCCGCATCTGTACTGTGTTCCATATAGTGAAGGAACTCGATCAGCTCTTTTGGCGCCTCAGCGTCATTCGTTCCATGGGTATTTAAAAATATCCGCACAGCACCATCTTTTAAAGTGACATTTCCTGCTTCGTCGCACCGGGCCCTGAAGGTATAACAGTATTTTCCTTCGCCAAAAATATCATAGTCCGTAATCACAATGATATAGGAATCATTCAATTCATTATAGGAATCTACGCCGGATTCAAGAAGCGAGGTATCCATCAGACTCTGATAATAACGACTGCGTTTTTCCAGGTCATCCCGCCACGAATCCTGTGCCTCTACATCATAGGCAGTGCCTTCTTCAGATATTGAAAACACATCCATCCGAATCGACCAAATCAGCGGAGATACCCGATGCTCTTTTTCCGTCTGCGGCATCGATGTCAGATGAATATCTTTTCTCAGAATAATGCTCAGCATATCCTGACAGGCTTCCGGGTTATCCATTACTTCCGCAAACAGAAAGCGGTTCATAAGGCTTAAATCTTTCAATGGTTTTCTTTTTGTCATCCGATTACTCCTTTATTGTACCATGGTTTTTTCATTTTAAACAGTGGATTTTTCTCCTGAACAGGAAAGGAATACCCATAAAAACGGGCCTGAAGAATTCTTTTCATACATCGATTATAATATAGATGACAGACATCTATCAACCACAATTCTCCGACTCTATTTTGACAAAAAATCCCCAATGATGTCCATCTCATTGAGGATTTTATTTTCCAATATTTAATTTAATATCCGTTCCAGCAGATACACACGGTTAAACGGAAATGAAAAATAATAACCATCGGTAAACTTCCGTATACCTCATGATTTCTCTGGCAACCGCAACGCCCATGGCTTCTCCTGCCTCTTTTTGACCCCTCTTCCGGATATCTCTCAATAATTTCATCCGGCACATGAATACCGGCAATTTCATTTTTCATGAAAAGCGCATTTTTCCGGCTGATTAACGGCATAATCCCACAGAGAATCCGGGCGCCTGTCGACGCTTTAATCCGGCGGATCCGTTCGGCATCTTCTTTGGAAAACACCGGTTGGGTCAGGAAGAATCCGGCCCCCGCCGCCATCTTTTTTTCACCCGCTGTATTTCATGGTCCATATTTTTCCGTCCCTGATTAATCGCCCCGCCATAGGCCATCGGCGCCTCCGTAAAAACTTCTTCATTCATATCCTGAACAATTTTCATCAGTCCCACCGAATCAAAATTAAAAACACTTTTTTACCATCTGACGGTCCAGCGCCGGAATCGGATCTCCGGTGACGATCAGGAGATTCCGTATATCATTAATTTTGCCCCCATGAGCATGGAACGCATGGCAATCGCATTTTTATCCCGGCAGCAAATATGGGGCATCACTTCAAGTCCTGTTTCTAATTTTACTTTTGCCGCCATAAGCACGGAATCAATCCGGGTTCTTCCGAAGGCGAATCCGGAAATGTCACCACATCCACATTCACATTCTTTAAAATATGGGCAGCTTCCAAAAAGCTTTTCATCGTCGGCATTGACCGGCGGCGCCAGCTCCACGGCAATCAGCTTTTTTGTTTTGGTGCACCGTCCGGGCTTCGGAAAAATCCACCCGGCCGGACTCCGGAGACCTCACGGGTTTCAAAAAACCCCGGCCGACGCTCCCGGTTTCTGGACCGTGTCCAGCGTTTCCGTCAATTTTAAAATATAGGACGGATTTGTGCCGCAGCAGCCGCCCACAATATCCATTCCCATAGATGCCAGTTCTGCCGCTTTCTTTGAAAAATATCCCCGGTTGTCCGCAAATTCCAGGCGGTTATGTATACGCTTCGGATATCCCGCATTGGGCAGCGCGATATTATATTTTCCGTGATTCAAATGAATCCGCCGGATCATCTGCTCCATGTGTCCGGGACCCACGCCGCAGTTAAATCCGACCGCATCAACCGCATCAACCGCCGCCGCTTCAGCGATCAGTTTTCCGGCGCTCAGCCCTGCATTACTATAGCCAAACTGATTGACACTGAACTGAACCATCACAAACAAGTCTCTGTCTTTTTTTTAATTCTCCGGATGGCAGGAAGAATATGTTCCATATCCGAAAAGGTTTCAAAGGTCAGGATATCGATACCTTCCTCCATAAACGTCCGGGCGATTTCGTAATATTGGGTCTCTGCGTCCGTGATACCGCCGTCCATCGGAATCGGCCCAATGTCCCCGCAACATAAATCTCCCTCTCGGACTCTGATGCCGCTTTTTTTGCCAGCTCCGCCGCAGCTCTGATATTCGCTTTCACATCTTCCATGCCTGCAGAAAGCAGCACTGTATTCGATGCGAAGGTATTGGTCCGAATCAGCTTCGCTCCCGCATCGATATAAGCCCGATGAATTTTTTCTACCCGTTCCGGCTGGTTTTTATTGGCAAGCTCCGGCATCTCCTGAGTTCCATAGCGTTCCGCATAATAGGTCCCAAAGGCGCCGTCTGTAATGATTTTATGATGTTTTAAATATTCCTGAATTTTCATATATCAAGATCCTTCCTGTCATGCTCTTCAATGGCTGTATTTGTTTTATTTTACACGAACACGGAACCACTGTCCAGAAAAACAGACGCCTGCATCAAAAAGCGGATGCCGGACACCGTTTCCGGTGTTTCCGAGCATCCGCCCCGCTGATTTGCTTTGATTACTTATCTTCCATGGAAACTAAAATCTGTTCCACTTCAACCTGGTCAAAGGAAAGACCATGGTCTTCATATTCGATTTCGCCCCGCTGATTATCAATCGGATCGATGCGGAGCCATTTTTCTCCGGTGTAAATTCCATCTGGATTTCGGGTTTGCCGGCATACGGAAAATATCCAGATTGCCGAAATAGTAATTCCAGCGTTCGGTATTACCCATACGCCATGCACTGCCGCCGAAGGAAAGGTCTGCAAATACCCATCCGTAAGGTGCTACATAGAATTGTGACCAATCATGGCATCCTGTATAATACTTCGTTGCATACAGACCCGACTGCCAACGTGCCGGAATTCCGGTCATACGGCAGAGAGTGATGAAAAGCAGCGCCTGAACACCGCAGTCACCTTTCAGGTTAATCGCTGCATATTCCGGAATACATTCAATCGTAAAAAGTATTCTCTCATATAAGAATACATCACCTTTGTTGTAACGAAATCATAGATTTTACGCGCTTTGATGATCAGTTTGTTTCATCACCGATGATTTCCTTCAGGAGTTCCTGGAGGTATGGTGTGAAACGGATATGCGGCGCCTGTTCATTCGTACAGAAATCCGGCTGTTCTTCGGAAGCCTTTGCCGGGTCCAGTTCCACATAATCCACATGGTAATCATAGGCATATTCTACCATAAATTCCTGATCTGCCTTTAATTCCGTTTCAAAGCAGACCGTCCGCTGAGCGGCATCTTCATCGGCAATTTTTGTAATTTCCGGTGACGCTGCGATAATATCCACTTTGGAAACCTGCTGGCAGATTTTCGGAATCGGCAGATGTACGGTGACTTTACGTCCGACTTCCTCAGCATCCTTCTGAGCTTTAATGGTCGCACGGATCTGTGTGCGTACAGTACGGCCGCCCTTTTCTTTCATATAATGCACATTGTCATTCAGAAGCTTTTGTTTCAGTTCATTGGCCTGTGCATCATCTACGTCCTCCACCATGACACGTTCTGCCAGGTCCGGACGGGTCTTTAATCAGGTTTTCGTAAAAACGCCTCTGAAATGAACGGTTCCATCCACATAAATCCAGTCCGCAGCGCTGATTTCCTTCAAATACTGTAATTCTTCTTCTTTGAAATCTCTCAGGTGGCTTGTCATAATTTCCAGAGCTTCTTCGTATGTATACGGATATTCATTGCCGCCCATGACTTTTAAAACATCTTTTCGATTTCAAGGCGTTTTCTAAGGGCATTCGGAATATCTTTTGTCATGAAATGATCGATCATCTTCTGTGCCCCGGCAAAATCACCGTAATTTTTCAGTTTTAATACATCCTCCGGCAGAGGTATTTTCATATATGATAAATCCTGATACATTGTTTACGCCTCCATTAATCTTCAAATCCGATAAAACCAAATCCAGGTTCTTCCGGTAATACAAGACTCTTTGTATTCTGTACATACATACCGCCTTTAAATGGTAAATCTGTCAGGGAAGGTCGCATCCAGGTCTGCCCGTGTGATATTCTTTGTCGCTGCACCGAGGCTGGCTGCTGCTGTAATACCGAGATTACTTTCTTCTGCCATACATCCGAGCATACATTCAATGCCTGCAGCTTCACAGATCGCATTGATCTTTAATGCTTCACGGATACCGCCGCATTTCATCAGTTTAATGTTGAGGTAATCCACAGCACGACGTTCCACAAGACGCAGCGCATCTTTGGAATTGAAGCAGCTTTCATCGGACATAATCGGAACGATGGAATGTTTGGTTACATATTCAAGACCCGCAATATCATGGTATGCAACCGGCTGTTCAACCAGCTCCAGATCATATTCGTTCAGGCGTTCGATCAGGCGTACCGCTTCTTTGGCATTCCATGCCTGATTTGCATCGATACGGATCTTTACATCATCGCCGACCGCTTCACGGATCGCTTTAATACGTGCGATATCCTCATCAAAGGATGTTCCGACTTTTGTTTTAATGGTATCAAAGCCTGCTTCAACATGTTTTTAGCTTTTTTCAGCCATCACTTCCGGTGCATCAATACCTACGGTGATGTCTGTATCCATGTAATTCTGGTTTCCGCCAAGAAGTTTATATACCGGAAGTCCTGCTTTTTTACCAAGTAAGTCATAACATGCCATATCAATCGCTGTTTTGCCGCATGGAGCATGGGCAGCGGCACGGTCTAAAATCCAGTAAACCTTTTCCAGGTCTGTCGGATCTACACCGATCAGGTCTCTTTCAAAGGCACGGATACATTCTGCGGTTCCGGCCAGTGTTTCACCGGTAATCAAAATTCCAGGAGCTCCTTCACCATAGCCAACCAGACCTTCATCGGTTTCCACAGAAACAATAGCACTCTTTGAATGGGTAATGACTCCAAGTGAAATCCGAAATGGCTCGATTAATGGCACTTCCACCTGACGTACGTTAATTCCTGTAATTTTCATTTCCTATTCCTCCTTGATATCTTTTATTCCGGAAAATGGCAGGCACAGCAATGGCCATTGCCACATTCTTTTTTAATTCAGGTACCTGAGTTTTGCAAATCTCCTGCGCCTTATAGCACCGTGTATGGAACACGCAGCCTGACGGCGGATTTGCAGGGGTTTGGCAGGTCTCCCTCAAGAACGATCTTTTCTTTTTTATGTTTTCTGTCCGGTACCGGAATGGCGGATAAAGAGCCACGGTATACGGATGCATCGGATGATCGTATAAATCTTTTTTTATCGGCAATTTCCACCACATGTCCGAGATACATAACGGCCACCCGGTCCGAAATATGCTTAATAACACTCAGGTCATGGGAAATAAAAATATAGGCCATTCCCATTTCCTCCTGAAGGTCCTTCAGCAGGTTGATAACCTGGGCCTGAATGGACACATCCAGTGCGGATACCGGTTCATCACAGACAACGACCTTCGGATTCAGCACCATCGCCCGGGCGATACCGATACGCTGGCGCTGACCGCCGGAAAACTCATGGGGATAACGATTGACATAGCGGGTATTCAGACCCACGTTCCATCGTTTTCAGCACGCGTTCCATCCGTTCCTTTGCCGGAAGCTTTAACTGGATATCCAGAGGTTCGGCGATAATATCACCGATCGTCATTCTCGGGTCCAGGGATGCATAAGGGTCCTGGAAGATAATCTGAAGCTCGCTTCTGGATTTTCTCAGTTCCGCATCCTTTAACGCCGTATACTCTTTACCTTCAAAAACACCTGGCCTTCCGTCGGTTCAAGCAGACGGAGCACCGTCCGGCCCATCGTTGATTTACCACAGCCGGATTCGCCGACAACACCGAGGGTCTCGCCGGCATTTAATGTAAAGCTGACGCCGTCGACAGCTTTAATATATACCTTTTCTTTGGAAAAAAGGAGATTTCTTTGAAGGAAACCATTTTTTTTATATTTTTAACTTCTAACAATGGTGTCTTCTGCTCTTCACTCATTCTCCATCCTCCCATTCGCTCGTATATTTAAAACAACGGACTTTCTGTCCATCCACCTCAACCAGTTCCGGCACCTTTTCTGCACAGATCTTCTTCGCTTCGGTACATCTCGGACAGAAGGCGCAGCCCTTCGGCATCTGGTCAAAGCTTGGCACCATACCTTCAATAACACTGAGCCGCTTATCATCCGCATCGCTCAGTTTCGGTATACAATCCATCAGACCGGCGGTATACGGATGCTTCGGCGATTCATAAATCGCATCGGCAGAACCGTATTCTACTACCCGTCCGGCGTACATAACCATGACGTCATCCGCTACTTCCGCAATAACTCCGAGGTCATGGGTAATCATCATGATCGATGTTCCGAGTTTTTCCTTCAGTTCATTGATCAGATCCAGAATCTGAGCCTGAATGGTAACATCCAGAGCCGTAGTCGGCTCATCAGCGATTAAAAGCTCCGGATGGCAGGACAGGGCCATGGCAATCATGACACGCTGACGCATACCACCGGATAACTGGTGCGGATATTCGTTAAAACGCTTCTCAGCCAGAGGAATCTTTACCAGCTTGAGCATTTCGATGGCCCGCTCTTTTCGCCTGATGTTTGTCCAGATCTGTATGGATGCGGAGCGCTTCCATAATCTGTTCACCCACCGTAAATACCGGATTGAGAGAAGTCATGGGTTCCTGGAAAATCATGGCGATCTGACCGCCGCGGATTTTCCGCATTTCTTCTTTATTCTTTTTTCAGAAGGTCTTCCCCTTCATAAATAATTTCCCCATCGACAATTTTTCCCGGCGGTGTTTCCACAAGCTGCATAATGAGAGAGATGTAATACTTTTTCCGCAGCCGGATTCTCCGACGATCCCCAGAGTTTTTTCCTTTCTCCACAGAGAAAGAAACGCCGTCTACGGATTTAACCACACCGTCATCGGTATAAAAATAAGTCTTGAGATTTTTAACTTCAAGTAATTTTTCTGACATGTTTTTACCCCCTTACTGGTTCTTCATCTTAGGGTCCAGGGCATCACGCAGGCCATCGCCGAAAATATTAAAGGCGATTACCGTAATCATGATGGCAATACCCGGAAAGATACTGTAGCCTGGCAGGTAACTGATAAACGGCTGGGCAAAACTAATCATAGAGCCCCAGCTCGGTGTCGGCGGCTGAATACCCAGTCCGAGGAAGCTTAAAGAAGCTTCGTACATAATCGCATTCGGAATACCGAGGGTTACGAGAACGATGACTGTCGACAGACAGTTCGGGATCAAATGCTTTGTAATCGTATGGAAAGCGGTTGCACCGCTGGCTTTCGCCGCCTCAACGTATTCCTTTTCCTTTAACTGCAGAATGGAACCACGGATCATACGTGCCGTACGTACCCAGGTCAGAAGACCGAGGGCAATAAAGATATTTTTAATACCAGGTCCCAGAACGAACATAATACCCATCGCAAAGATCAGGTCCGGGAATGCCGCAAAAATTTCCATAATACGGGAAATCACGGTATCCACCCATCCGCCGTAATAAGCTGCCAGAGCGCCCAGGGTAACTCCGATCACTGTGGCGATCACCTGAGCCAGAATACCAACGCTCAGGGAAATCCGGGTTCCGTAAATGATTCTGGATAAAAGATCCCGGCCATATTCATCGGTTCCGAGCCAGTGAGCTTTGGAAGGCGCCTGCAGGATCGATGTATAATCCTGAACATTCGGATCATACGGCGCGAGCAGCGGCGCAAAAAATAGCAATTAAAACGAGAAGAACAATAATGACCAGACAGAACATGGACATTTTATTCTTTTTCAAACGCTTAAAACTGTCTTTATAGTAACTGGAATATTCAATTTCACCAGAAAGAACTGCCTCTTCAAATTTTTTTTCTGTTTATTAAATATGTTTTTCATTAATCTGCTCCTTTCCCATATCTGATTCTTGGGTCAATAAATGCATAAGAAAGGTCAACGATTAAGTTTACGATGACAAATACAAGGGCAATATAGACAACCGTTCCCTGGAGCAGCGGAAGGTCACGGTTCATCATACCGTCAACGGCCAGCTTACCGATTCCCGGAATCGAGAAAACCTTCGATCAGCATGGAACCTGTCAGCATATAACCGAGCTCCGTACCAACCAGTGTGATGATCGGGATCATGGCATTTTTCAGCGCATGCTTCATAATAACAAGGTTCTCTTTAACACCCTTCGAACGTGCTGTACGGATATAATCCTGTTTGATGACATCCAGCATACTTGTTCGCGTAATACGGGCAATACTTCCCGCATAACGGGTACCGAGGGCAATACTCGGCAGAATATAATTCAGCGGCCCGTCAAAACCGGAAATCGGCAGCAGGTCCAGCTTCAGACCGATAAATATCTGAAGAATGATCGCGATCCAGAAGGACGGCGCCGAAACCCCTACCATGGATAATGTCATCAGGAACGAGTCGATCCATTTTCCCCGGTAAACCGCCGCGATCATACCGCAGGTAATACCGATAATGACCGCAAATAAAAGGACATGGCCGCCAGCTTTACAGTCACCTTAAAGCTTTGACCAGCGCGTCTGTAACGACTTCTTTGGTAAAATAGGATTTACCGAAATCCAGACGTACAGCGCCTTTAACAAAATTCAAATACTGCTCGGGCAGCGGAATATCCAGTCCCATCTCGTGACGGACCATGGCAATCGTCGCTTCATCCGCACGTTTATCGAGCATCATCGCCACCGGATCTCCCGGTACGACATTCAATAATATAAAAGTAATCAAAGTAATTCTGATCAGAACGAGCACCGTCTGTCCCAATCGTTTCAATGTGTATGATAACAAGGATTTCCTCCTTTTTAATCTTCATCGTTAATTTCCGGCCGGAGCCGGATACTAAAAAATTTAAGGCATCGAATGCCTTTTTTCTTTACCACTCTTCAAAGATATAGCTACGACAGCAACCGTCTTTGGTTCTGCCGTAGCTATATTCGATTTGTCACTTCACTTCTATCGCTGTCTGACGCTCCAGAACAAATCGAAAAAGATTATTTTTCAATGTCTGTGTTGTTAAACATTGTACGATATGTAGATGTTACTTCAAAACCTGTAACATAAGGTTTCTTTAAGTAGAATAAGGTTTCATTGTACAGCATAGCTACTGCAAATTCTTTGTGTGTCAGAATATCATCTGCTTTTGCATAGATTTCCTGTCTCTGAGCTTCATCATCTGTCTGAACACCGTCGATCATTAACTGTTTGAATTCATCGTTGTGCCAGAACATGGAGTTCAGATCTGTACGGCCATCGCTTACAGGATATAACATACTGTCCGGATCATTGTAATCCACATACCAGTTACCGATACCACAGGTAACGCCGCCGCTCTTCTTCATATCTGTCCATGCAGCGCTGTCTACCTGTTCAACTTCAACATTGATTCCTGCTTCTTTCATCTGAGCCTGAACTGCTGTTCCGATCGTTACACTTGTTGGATATTTTGTATTTACAGTGATTCTTAAGTCATAGCCATCCGGATATCCTGCTTCAGCAAGAAGTTCTTTTGCTTTTTCCGGGTTGTAATCAAACTGTTCTGCATCATCGACAGCACCGAGCAGACCTTTCTGAAGGAAGCTGGATGCAGGAGAAGCTGTTCCGAATAATACGCTGTCGCAAAAGGGCTTTACGGTCAACTGCATATGTCAGAGCTTCACGTACTTTTGCTTCCGGAATATCCTTAACGTTGAAGGACAGGTAATATCCGCCGTATGGGTTGAAGCTGTAAAGTTCATCTTTTAATTCGCCGTTAGCGTATGTTGGGTACAGAGCGGAATCCATGTATACAACATCGATGTTGCCTTTCTGGTATTCCAGAACGCCTGTGTTCGGATCGTCAATAAATGTGTATTTGATGCCGTCAAGTTTTACATCGCCGCCATGATAGTTTTCATTTTTAGCGAGTTCCACGCCAACACCTGTCTTATAGCTGACAAGCTTGAACGGGCCGGTTCCGTAGAGTTCTGTCATACCCCAGTTATCGCCTGCAGCTTCACATGCTTCTGCCGGATAGATTGCACAGTAAGGTGTGGACAGAGCGGATAAGAATGGTGTATAAACTTCGCTCATATGAATTTCAAAATGTGTATCATCAACAACAACGATACCTGTGAGTTCTTCGGCTTCGCCATTGAAGAATGCTTCATAGCCTTCAACTTTTTCAAGTAAGCTGGACATTTTTAATTTTTTAACCATTCTTTCCAGAGAATATTTAACATCAGCACTTGTCAGAGGCGCATCGTTGTGGAATTTAACGCCATCTTTCAGTGTGAAGGAATATGTCAGTTTGTCTTCGGACAGTGTCGGCATTTCAGCTAACAGTGTCGGTTCCAGCTTGCCTTCTGCATTTGTTGTCAGAAGGGACTCTGTGACATTATCTGTAACTTTCATGATGATACTGTAGGTATTAAGCTGCATATCCAGCGGTACCTGTGGATCTTCAGAAGCAACGCGAAGAATCTTATCTCCTGTTGCAGCAGCAGAAGCTGTTGTTTCAGCAGCAGCCGTTGTTTCTGATGGTGCTTTCGTTTCTTTGTCTTTATTTCCGCCGCAAGCCGTAAGACTTGATAATACCATAGCTGAAATAAGGACTAAACTAAAAAGTCTCTTTTTCATAGCTCTCTCTCTTTTGTAGCTTTTGAATATTTTTGCCGGTTATATTTAGTGAAATTTTACTTTTTACAAACATTAAAGCTTTAAGTTTTTTAACGCTTTAATTACTTAAATTATTAAATTTTACCAAATAACAGCCTATGAATATTATATTTTTGTAAGTTCTTCTGTCAATGCCTTTTCATGGAAAATACTAGATATTTCACAAAAAATGATATTTTTATGCAAAAAAGAATCCGTATATATGCATTTTCATGCATTGTCATTTTTATCTGTTCCAGATAAAACTGTCCACAATGTGTTTCGCCGCATCATCTACTTCCGGATTTCCGGTAAAAATTCGTTTCATGTACAAGACAATAGGCATGGTCGCTGACAATATAATACTGCGTTGTTGTTACTGCCGGATCTGATTCTTTTACAGTAAACGTGTACACAATATAATTCTGTGCCGTATAGCTTCCGTTCCCCGTTAGTTCAATCCCTTCATACCCGCTGATCTGCTCTGTAATCTGAGCCATAATCGCATCCCGGAATTTTTCATGTTCTTCTTCCGCATAGGGATTGCTGCCTGTAGTCACCGCAACATTATCCGGCATTTCATCCCTTTCATGCCCCTCCAGGACATAAAAAAACTGGCTGTCATTCGAATGTTCCCGGCTCTCCACCCAGCCTTCCGGCAATTCATAACTGCCAAAGTCTTTCGTATACACATTGGCACCGCCATCACGGTCTGAATCTGTCTCTCCGGTCTGCACTTCTTCGGTCTGCACTTCTTTTGGTCTGCGCTTCTTCGGTCTGCGCTTCTTCGGTCTGCACTTTTTCCGAAGCCTTCACTTCTTTTTCAGCGTTTCCACAGGCAGGAGTACAAGCATCAACACCAGTACCGCCGCCATTCCCATGATTTTTTTCATAATTTTCCTCCTTTGTCACCCCGCTATTATTTTAATGCATGGCATCATTAATTTTCACCATATGGATATGATCTTCCCATGCGCCGTTGATTCTTAAATATTTTTTGCCAGCCCTTCCCTTTCAAAACCATTTTTCTCGAGGACCCGCAGCGACCGCTCATTTTTCGGCATAACATTCGCCTCAATGCGGTGCAGATGCAGTGTTTCAAAGCCGTACGTTACCATCCATGAAATAAGTTCTGTCATATATCCCCGGTTGATGCAGGTTTCATCCAGTTTATAACCAAGAAAAGCGGAACAAAAAATCCCATAGTAATATCCCTCAGGCTGATAACTCCGATAATTTTTTTCCCGGCATGTCCTTATGACGGATATAAAACCGACAGATATTCCCCCGCTTCATCGCTATTTCTTCAGCAATAAGGCCCATCTTCTGCCCATACGCCGTATAAAATTCTTCCCCATGCTCCGGTTCAAACTCTTTTAAAAATTCTCTGTTTCTCCTATAGTAATCCGCAGCCTCTTCCGCCAGCGACATATCCGCCGGAATCAACTGCAGCCCGTTCACTTCGATCATTCGTATTCACCTGCCTTCAAAAAAAAAATCCGCCATCACCATATTTGCCACATCAAGCCCCTTGCTCTGTCAGACAGATCCGGCCGTTTTTCCGGTCCAGCAGGCCTTTTTCCTGATTTTCAAGAATAACGCTGCCATAGACATCCATGATTTTTTCACCAAAATCTTCATAAAAGTTCTTTTCGGAAATGCCCCGGACCATGCGCAGCCCTAAAAACATAAATTCTTCCATCGCCGCTTTCCGATCCAGAATTTCTTCATCACTGTACCAGCCTTCCCCGCCGAATCCGCCTCGCATATAGACCATTAAATCCGTCGGATTTGTAAAACGGTGATTGCCGATGAGACTGGCCCCGCCAGGTCCCAGGCCGATGTAGTCTTTTCTTTCCCAGTAGCCGATATTATGACGGCACGCATAGCCTTCTCTGGCATAATTCGATATTTCATATCGTCCATAACCATTTTTCTCCAGCAATTTCCCGGTCAGATGGTACATCTCCCGCTCCGCATCCTCTCCCGGAAGTTCCAGCTTTCCTTCACTGTCCAGCGTTTCAAAGGGTGTTCCCGGTTCGATAATCAGACTATATGCTGAAATATGCTCCGGTTTTAATGCCATCACCTGTTCTAAAGTCTTTCGGCAGGATGCCACTGTCTGTCCCGGAAGGGCTGTCATAACATCCACGTTGATATTATCAAAGCCGGCCTCCCTGGCCCATTTAAAGCTCTGGAGAAAAGCGCCGTAGCTGTGAATCCGTCCAAGCGCCTTCAGCTCTTTATCTGAAGTTGACTGAAGTCCGATACTCAGGCGGTTAATGCCGCAGTCATGCATTTTTTAATTTTCCCGGCGTCAGCGTCCCCGGATTGGCTTCCATCGTAATCTCAGCGCCCCCGGAATAAAAAGCAATCCCGGAGCGCCGCCATCAGCTTAAATATCTGCGTCTCTGACAAAAGGCTCGGCGTACCGCCGCCGATAAATACCGAAGTCACCGGACGCTGCCGGAAGGATTCAGATTTTCCGTACCATGCCATCTCTTTGCAGAGCCTGTCCACATAATCCTCCGGGACCGGCTGCTGCCGGCTTGACGGACAGTGTGCCTCTTCCAGACACTTATCCCCAATGCCATAGGATAAAAAAGTCACAATAGTCACATTTTTTTTACACAAAAAGGAATGTGTATATATATCTCCAAAGATTTTCGTTTCATATTTCTACCATCCAATATCTCTTTTATGTTACACAAAAAGGCAGGTATCTGCTCAGGCACCCGCCTTTTAAACATTTTATCAGCTCTATTTTAGCACGAAATAAAATCCGTTTCAATTCATTCAGCGCTGGGTAAAACTACAAAAAAATTACTATTTTAACTTCAAAAATATTATTCTCACATCCAACTTCAAAGATACCGTTATATTTTAATACAGATTTTTCAACATTTTTCAAACCGATTCCATGGATAAACGTATTGTCTTTTTTTGAAGAAATAATCGTTCCCTTACGCATTTTCGGCCTATAACCACTACTATTTTTTATAGTAATCAGCAACATTTGATTTACCCTCGCAAGTTCAACATCGATCCATCGTTCTGACTCTTCTAATACCTCTGTTGCTTCAATGGCATTATCTAAAAAGATTACCAAAATAATATTAATATCCTGTTGCTCAAACACTTCCAGGCGCCCAATGAAATCCGCATTTATATCAAATTTTATCCCCTTTTTAGAAGTCTCACTATTCTTGTAATTGAGGATAAAATCTATATATGGATTTCCTGTATATTGCGTATATTCCTTCTTTTTCTAACACATCCGAAATTTTAAAAAGATATTCCCGACATTCATCGTATTTCTTTTCATCCAGCATCTGTATAACTTGCATATGCTGATATTTCATATCGTGAATCAGCCGATTCTTTTCATTTTGTAACGAAAGCAGCGTTTCATAGTAACTAATATAGGATTTACTCTGCAAATAAGCCAGCTCCCTGCTCTTTTCTGCTTCCTTCCAATTAGTATAAAGTCCGAATATTGCCATGAAAATAATAACAAAAAAGAAGATACAAGCTCCATCAAGCAATGCTAACATATGCGAGAAATTATATGTAACATAAACCAGGGCAGTTCCCATGACACCTGCAGCAATCAAATACTGAAATTTATTTAAAGGCACATATTTTTTTAATGAAATGCCGAACCCATACAGACACTATAATCAATACTGCCTTATCAAACATCAAAAAAACTGTACGTTCCGGTGACCCCATTTCAGACAGCACTTCCATATAATTTCCTGTTCAATAAATATTCCACTAATCGCTGCACAAAAATAATCGCATAAAAAATAATCATAAAAAGAAATAAATAGCTGCCATAAATATTTTTTTCCAGCCATACATCCCGATAAACTATGAATATAAAAACGAAACAAAATATAAAATACAAAAGAATTGCATTTAAAGAAACAATATCTGATACATTAGAACCAACCGTTAAAAAAAATAATTGGCAAAACAAAAATATCATTTCCCTGATGTTTTTTTTACTAAGTTTGTGTCCTATGAAGTTTAATGCTCCTAAGTATTCAACGAAAGTCGCACATCCCTCGATAATTAATCCGGCCATATCCGTTTTCTCCAAAACCGTTTCAGTTCATTTTTTAAATTCTCCATACAGGTAACACCGATCGTAACCTCTATATTATTTTCCAGAAGCAATTGATTTTTAGAAATTCCCACGACATAGAACATATTCACCAGGCATCCTCTTTCAGCAATCACAAATGCGTCTGAAATCCGTTTCAAATCATTCCATACATACTTCAGGGATCGCCTTTCTCTGATCTCTCCTGTCCTGGTCACAAATACAGTATTTTTTGTTTTCTTATCTTTATAACAATATATAATATCTCTGCAAAAAAAAAATCCTGGTTTTCTTACGGGGTGAGTTAATATAATAGCTTTCCTCTTTCCAAATGCTTAAACGATTAATAGCTGCCGTCAAATATGCATCAAAATTATCCTGGAGTTTATTTTTTCACCATATATCGAAAGATTTCCAACTCAATCGCCTCAATAGCATAATGCGCGTAAGATGTAAAACAACCACTAATCCCTCCGGATAAAGGGATTTAATTATTCGTATAACATCCAGTCCATTCATCTGCGGCATTTCTATATCAATAAAAAATATGTCAAATTGTTTACCATCTTCCAGATCAGAAATTAATTTATTCGGATTGGTATACTCGGACAAGATTAATTTCGTATTATGTACATCCTCATAGTTTTGGCAAAGTTTATGAAGATTTTGGATAATAATTTCGTCATCATCGCAAACCGCAATTTTATACATAAATATTCCCCTCTAAATATTTAATATTTTATATATTATACAATAATTTCACGTTCATTCACACTATTCTTCCATTATTTTCTCATTACTCAAGAATTCGTGGTCACTATTTCGGGATTAAAGGTCATATTAATCACATTTATTAGAATTCATAGTATAGTGAATTTAACAAATGATAAGGAGATTATATGTTAATGATTTTACCTTTTATAGTTATTTTTTTATATTCCTTGTGTTTATATGTTTTGCAAACTTAAAATCCAGCGTTGAAAATGTGAAGCTTTTAGAAAAATTATTGTTCGTTCCTATTGCTACTGCCTATTCCTTACTAATTAAGTGGAATTATATTAATTTCACAAATGCATTGATTTTAGGTTTATTAATAATGAATTTGATGTATTTTTGTTCACCATTTATCCAATACCGAAAGGATAAACACAACCCAAAAATGATTCATAATCTGATAAATTCTGGAACTTTCATAATTACATTTTCAGTTATCTTATTATTGATACTGCTTTATTGGAAACTATAATGATCTTTTAAACAACATCGCAAGAACCTTAGATTATTATTTGTATCTTCCCTTGTCTACATTCCTATACATAAAACTATTAAATTGATTATTAATAAAAAACGTGGGGAAAAATTATGATTAAAAAGACTTTGATTATGACAATTCAAATATATATTGTTGCAATTATTGCACGATTTATTTTAGTATGGTTTTATAAATCGGATAATATAATATTTCAAATAGTAACCGGAATTTTAATTGCATATGCAGGCTTTTGGTTTTGCCGAATAATACTCAAAAAAATTTAACTGAGATTAGAATACAGGACATAGCTTATAAACAATTATTGATAATTATTTTAGTTGCCATTATTACAGAAAAAATATTGCTTCGTTATTTATTTCCTGAGTTTTATAAATTGATTTCAATAAATAATGGATGGTTACATTTTATTTATAATATGCTTTATAAATTCCCATTTATATTTGCAATATGCTATTGCCTGGTTAAGTCATACTCAAGAAAACATGCTAAAATAAAGAAGATAGAAAAAACAAAAAATTAATCAAATAATATACACGCTAAAATCTCAAATTATCGAAAAAAGCAGCACCAAAACCCCCCGTTCTGGTACTGCTTTTTAAATCGTTCATATTTCATACATCTGCCATGTCAAATCTCATCCGACAAAAATTCTACTTCCACTCAAAAACACCGCGGTCAAGCACCGGACGGTTATTCTTTGTATCCACGAACTGGAAATAAGCCTTTCCTTCATCCATTTTCCACAGGTGCAGTGCCACCGGTGTATCCGGCAGAAGGATGTTACGCATCTGAGCGGCCATACGTGTGACACGTTCCGGTTCACCCGGGAAGAGGGCTCCGATGGCCATACGGCAGGCAAAACCAAAGGAACATAAGCCCTGGATGATCGGCTGGTCAAATTTATGATCTTTCGCATAATCCGGGTCTACGTGAATCAGGTTTGTATCTCCGGTCAGACGATACAGAAGGTTCTGGATTGGAGAAATGTAATCGTCCACCACATAATCCGGCGCTCTGTCCGGAATCTCAATTGGATTTTTCGGCATCGGTTTTCCGCCGAAGCCTCCGGCTTCATGGAAGAAGGTTGTCGAATAGTTGGTGCATACCATATTTCCCGCTTCATCCCGAACATCGACTTTCGTTTTAATGACAGCGCCTTTGCCTTCGCCCCGGTCATAAACATCGGTAATCACATCCTGATACTGGAAAGTTCCCTTAATCGGGTCGATCGGACGATAAAAAATAATCTCATGATCCATATTTAAAAACGCTACCGTCGGTTTAATGATTTCATCTGCCAGCATCGATGCCGGAAGCGGCATCCACTGATACGGTTTGACATTAATCGTTCCCCAGTAAGGAATGGTTCCATAGGTCGGAATGGCCTTCAGATATTTTTCATAGGTATAGATTAAATCTTCTTTTTTGCGCCGACAGCCAGAGCATACAAAGCAACGTCCCGCCAGTTATACTCCAGGTATCTCGGCTCCATTTTTTGCCAACCAGTAATTCTTCTAAATTTAATTTTGCCATGTCACATCTTCCTTTCTCACAATATCTTGTTATCTAATATTACAGCAATTTTCATTCCATTTTTTATATGTCTGAAAAAATGTTTAAAACTCAAGGAAAACTCTTAATATTTTATTTTTATCCCGGATTTTTCGTGTCACTTTTTCTATAAACGTGTCATTTTTCTATTATCAGCAAAATTCAGAAAACAGCATTGATTCATTCATCCTTTTCATGGTATGATAGTAACGAACGGAGGGATATTATGGCAGA
>VOFD01002848.1_pt1 | contig 21608 bp, 30 predicted proteins | sample 5384101 | NCBI WGS metagenome assembly VOFD01 (sample SAMN12384723, study PRJNA508395) | human gut metagenome | isolation source: healthy gut C | host: Homo sapiens
GGCTCCATCCGCTGGATGCCGCCTCCAACAACGGCGTGGACCAGGTCCGGGCCCTGCGGGATGAGGCGGTGTACACCCCTGCCGCCGTGTAAACGGGTGTATATCGTGGACGAGGTGCACATGCTCTCCACGCCGCCTTCAACGCGCTGCTGAAGATTTTGGAGGAGCCCCCCGAGCATCTGATGTTTATCCTGGCCACCACCGAGCTGCACAAGGTGCCGGCCACCATCCGCTCCCGGTGCCAGCAGTTTCGTTCAAGCGCATCCTCCCCGGCCAAATCGCCCAGCGGCTGGCGTATGTGGCCCAGCAGGAGGGCATCGACCTGACCCGCGGACGGAGCGGCCCTGCTGGCCCGCCTGGCTGATGGCGGCCTGAGGGACGCCCTTTCCCTGCTGGACCAGTGCGCCGGCGGCGGACAGAAGGTGGACGAGCAGGCCGTGCTGGATACCCTGGGGCTGGCGGGAAATCTGGAAACCGCCCGGCTGCCGCCCGGGACAGCGCCGCCGCGCTGGAGACCCTGTCCCGCCTGTACGCCAACGGAAAGGAGCTGTGTGGGGCTCTGTGCTGGGCGGGGAGCTGTCCTCCGGCTGGCCCGGGACCTGCTGAGCTGGCCACCGCTTCCGCCATGGTGACGTATGGCGACACCACCGTGCTGGTGGCCGTCACCGTGTCCCCCCGCCCCCGGGACGGCATCGACTTCTTCCCCCTGAGCGTGGAGTTTGAGGAGAAGCTCTACGCCGTGGGCCGCATCCCCGGCAGCTTCATGCGCCGTGAGGGCCAGCCCTCCCTGCCCGCCGTGCTGGCCAGCCGCCTCATCGACCGGCCCATCCGTCCCCTGTTCCCCTATGACTTCCGCAACGACGTGTGCATCCAGTGCACCGTCATGAGCGTGGACTACGACTGCTCCCCCGAGGTGACCGCCATGATCGGCGCCTCCGCCTGCGTCAGCTATTCTGAGATCCCCTGCGCCGGCCCCATCGGCTGCCTGGAGGTGGGCTATGTCGACGGTCAGATCGTCCTGAACCCCAATCAGGAGCAGCGCAAGACCAGCCGCATGGACGTGACCGTGGCCGCCACCGGAGAAGGTGGTCATGATCGAGGCGGGGGCCAAGGAGATCCCCGACGATATCATGTACGAGGCCATCGTCAAGGCCCACGAGGAGATCAAAAAGCAGATCGCCTTCATCAACAGCATTGTCGCTGAGATCGGCAAGCCCAAGTTCGAGTATGAGCACGCCGACTTCAACCAGGAGCTGTTCGACAAGATCGTGGACGACTTCATGGACGAGGCCAAGGCCGCCATGGACACCGACGACAAGAATGTGCGGGAGGCGCGCTGGAACGCCATGATCGAGAAGTGGCACGAGAAGTATCTGGAGGACTATCCCGAGATGGACAAGTACCTGGAGGAGATCACCTACAAGTTCCAGAAGAAGATCGTCAAGGCGTGGCTGCTGGAGGGCCACCGCGTGGACGGCCGCGCCAAGAACGAGATCCGGCCCCTGGCCGCCGAGGTGGGCGTGCTGCCCCGGGTCCACGGCTCCGGCCTCTTCACCCGCGGTCAGACCCAGGTCCTCTCCGTCTGCACCCTGGACACCCTGGCCGCCGGCCAGAAGCTGGACACCATCTGGGAAGAGGAGGAGAAGCGCTATATGCACCACTACAACTTCCCGGCCTACTCCGTGGGCGAGGCCCATGCCCCCGGTCCACCAACCGCCGGGAGAAGGGCCACGGCGCTCTGGCCGAGCGCGCTCTGCTCCCCGTGCTCCCCAGCGTGGAGGAGTTCCCCTATGCCATCCGCGTGGTGTCTGAGGTCCTCAGCTCCAACGGCTCCACCTCTCAGGGCTCCATCTGCGGCTCCACTCTGGCGCTGATGGACGCCGGTGTGCCCATCAAGGCCCCCGTGGCCGGCATCTCCTGCGGCCTCATCCAGGACGACAACGGCTGCTTCACCACCTTCATCGACATCCAGGGCGTGGAGGACTTCCACGGCGAGATGGACTTCAAGGTGGCCGGTACCAAGTCCGGCATCACCGCCATCCAGATGGACCTGAAGAACGACGGCCTGTCCCATGAGATCATCAAGGAGGCCCTGGAGATCACCCGGGATGCCCGCTTTGCCATCCTGGACGAGGTCATGCTGCCCTGCATCTCCGCCCCCCGCGCCGAGGTGAGCAAGTATGCTCCCAAGATGCTCACCATCAAGATTGACCCCGACAAGATCCGTGAGGTCATCGGCAAGGGCGGCTCCGTCATCCAGAAGATCACCGCCGAGTCCGGCGCTACACCGTCGACATTGAGGACGACGGCACCATCCACATCGCCTCCCCCAACGCCGAGGCCTGCGACGCCGCCAAGAAGATGATCGACACCATCGTGTTCGTGCCCCAGGTGGGTGAGCTGTACTACGGCAAGGTGGTGCGCATCCTCCAGTTCGGCGCCTTGTGGAGCTGGCCCCCGGCAAGGACGGCATGGTCCACATCTCCAAGCTGGCTGACCACCGTGTGAACAAGGTAGAGGACGTGGTGAATATCGGCGACATGTTCACCTGGCAGGCGTCCCCATGTGCCTGGCTGGGCTGCGCCTGCCTTTGAACACCTGCCCCTGGGATGGCTGCGCCGGGGACTGCGGCTGGTGGGGGAGCACAGTCTGGAGATCTATCTGCTCAACGTCAGCCTCTTCTCCGAGACTGCCCTGCTGCGCAGCTGGCTCCCTCTGGGGACTGGCCCCTACTATTTCCTTGCCTTTTTCCTGAACATCCTTTTGGGCATCCTGCTCCACCGGGGGTGGAGGCCGGGATGCGCCGCATCCAGGCCCGCCGGGCCGATTGATCCGCAAAGGAGGCCGCACTATGGGAAAGATCAAACGTCTGCTGGACCGCTTCGACGAGATGGGCCGCTACCCCATCCAGGAGCTGGGCTACTCCCGCACATGGCTGATGTTCAGCTATCTGGGGGCCTTTCTGGTCCACCGCTGCACCATCGCCGACTACTTCCTCTACCACTTCTATGAGCGCAACCGCCGGGGCCGGGCAGAATTCGTCACCCTGTACGACATGCGGGATATCCACCGCAAGAACCCCCAGACCGCCTTCGCCGACTTTGAGGAGAAGGACCGCTTTCTGGACCGGTTCCAGGCCTATGTGCACCGGGACTGGATCGGCCGGGTGTGCCGGAACAGCCGGGAGGAATTCGACGCCTTTGCGGACCGCCATCCCCGCTGCATCATCAAGCCCCGCACTGACTCCGGCGGCCACGGCGTGGAGCTGTGCACCATCCCCCAAACAACCGGGATCAGGTGTGGGAGCGGCTCACCTCCCAGGATATGATCGCCGAGGAGCTGCTGGAGCAGTGCCCGGAGATGGCCGCCCTCCACCCCAGCTCGGTGAATACAGTCCGGGCCCTCACCATCCGGGGAAAGCTTTGCTCCGCCGTCCTGCGCATGGGGGTGGGCGGCGGCTTTGTGGACAACGGCTGCTCCGGAGGCATTTTCGCCGGCCTGGACGTGGACACCGGCATCGTCACCACCCAGGGGGCCGATCTGATGGAGCACCGCTTCCTCCTCCACCCCACCACCGGCCTGACTATCCCCGGCTTTCAGGTCCCCCAGTGGGAACAGGTGCGCCGGACGGTGGAGGAGGCGGTGACCCTGGTCCCCAACGCCATCATCGTGGGCTGGGACGTGGCCGTCACCGCCCAGGGTCCTGTGCTTATCGAGGGCAATGCCTATCCCAGCGTGCAGATCATGCAGACAGCCGGGATGCAGGGACTCAAGCGCCTGTGGAACAGCGCCCTGCGGGGCTGACCGCCTTCTGCCCGGGCGCGGAGGCCGAATTTTCGGCCCCCGCGCCCTTCTTTTCGTCTTTTTTCTTGATTTTCCGACCATTCTGTTATAGACTGTCTAAGACTTGCCAGGATAGGTGGCTGCCTCCCCCGCAGTCAATCTTTTCGAAGGAGAGATCTATGTACCGTTCCATTACCCTGCCCAACGGGGCAAAGCTGCTGACCGAATTCGTCCCCGGAGCCCGCACCGCGGCCCTGGGGTTCTTTGTGGGCACCGGCTCCCGCCACGAGCGCGCCGCGGAGAGCGGCGCGGCCCACTTTATTGAGCACATGTCCTTCAAGGGGACCCAGCGGAGGGACGCTGGCGCTCTGGCCCGGGAGACCGACGCCATCGGCGGGCAGATCAACGCCTATACCACTAAGGAGCTCACCTGTTACTATGCCCGGTGTCTGGACAGCCACCTGCACCGGGCCATCGACCTGCTCAGCGACATGCTGTTCCACTCCCGTTTTGCTCAGGGGGACGTAGAGCTGGAGCGCGGGGTCATTCTGGAGGAGATCGGGATGTATGAGGATACCCCGGAGGACCTGGCCGCGGAGCGGCTGGCCGCCGCGGTCTACCAGGGTTCCCCGTTGTCCCGCCCCATCCTGGGGAAAGCCTCCACCCTGAACAAGATGACAGGGGGAGAGCCTTCGGGCCTATCAGGAGGCCCACTACCGCCCCGGCAATCTGGTCACCGCCCTCCCCGGCAGCTTCACCCCCAGGCCGTGGAGGAGCTGCGCGCCATCCTCTCTGAGCTGGAGCCCGGCCACGTCCCCAGCTGCAAGGGGGCCCGCTACCGCCCCGCCTTCACCGTCCGGCGAAAGCCCACAGAGCAGAACCACCTGATCCTGGCCTTCCCCGCCTTCAGCTATCTGGACCCCCGCCGTTACCAGCTGCTGCTGCTCAACTCCATCCTGGGGGGCGGAGTCTCCTCCCGGCTGTTTCAGGAGCTTGCGGGAGAAGCGGGGGCTGTGCTACACCACTTACTCCTATGTAGCCGACCACGCCGACACCGGCCTGCTGGGGGTGTACACCGCCCTCAGCCCCGAGCTGGAGGGGGGAGGCGCTGGATGCTGCCTGCGCCCTGCTCCGGGAGCTGGCGGAGCACGGCCCCACCCAGGAGGAGCTGGAGCGGGCCCGGGAGCAGGCCAAGGCCAGCGTGCTCATGGGGCTGGAATCCATTCAGGCCCGCATGAGCCACCTGGGCACCTCCCAGCTGCTCTATGGCTCTGTGCTGGAGCAGGACGACATCCTGGATGCCTATGACGCGGTCACCGTCCCTCAGCTGCGGCAGCTGGCGGAGCAGATCTTTGACTTCTCCCAGCTCTCTCTGTCCGCGGTGGGCCGGGTGCCCCCGGCGGAGGAGTACGCCCAGCTGCTTTCCCCTGACTCTCCCTCCCAGTTCTGTCTCAGACCAAAGCCCGGGGCGGCACTGATGTGCCGCCCCGGGCTTTTACGATTTTACCAGCTTTTCCGCCAGCTTCCCTTCCGCACCAGAAGGACAGCCGACAGGACCAGCATGGGCATCCCCGCCAGTATGCCGGTGACGGCAGGACCCCAGATCTGGCGCACTGCCCCTTCCGCCCCCCGGAACAGCAGAGCGACCTGTGCGGCGGCGTTGATCGTCCCGTGGGCCAGCGCCGCCGGCCAGAGGGAACCGCTCCTCTCCAACAGCCAGGCCAGGAAAGTGCCTGCCGAGGTGGTAAAGAGGCACATCCCCAGAATCCCCAGCCATGGGAAGCCGGGATAGCTGGTGCCATAGTTGTGTCCCATAAGATTGATCGGTGTGTGCCACAAACCCCAAATCGCGCCCACCAGCAGGCAGGCAGGGAGGGTAGACATCCTCTGCCGCAGGGCCGGATAGAGAAACCCCCGCCAGCCGATCTCCTCTCCTATGGCAAAGAACAGATTGATCACCGGACCGTAGACCAGTACCCCCAGCAGCAGGGATACCGCCGTGCCCCTAGAGATCCCCGCCTGTTCCATCATTGGCGCCAAGGCTGGAAGCGTGCTGTCAAAATCCCGGGGATATACGCCAAAATAGAGCAGCGCACCCAGGACTGCGGCAGCCAGGGATAGGGCCCAGGCAGCCAGATACCACTTCCAGTTCCTTCTCAGGGCGGGCCGCATGGAGAAAGACAGCACCGGTCTGCGCCTCCCCGCCAGCCACATCAGCCACACCGCCAAGGCAGGCGTCCACATCACCACCGTGTTGAGCAGCTGAGCAGTGACAGCGCCCGGGGGCATCATTCCACACATCAGCCAGATCCCCCACGCCGTCCCATAGGAGAGGAGCAGATATCCCCCCATCTCCCTGCCCCCGGGCCGATCGGTCATTTATACTTCACCGCCGTGCCGTAGGCAATGACCTCAGCTGCCCCCTGCATCACAGAGGAGGAGCCGTAGCGCACGTTGATGACCGCGTCGGCCCCCAGGGCCTCCGCCTCATCCACCATCCGCTTGACGGCGATCTGCCGGGCCTCGTTGAGCATCTCGGTGTAGCTGGTGATCTCGCCGCCCACCAGCGTCTTCATACCCGCCATGAAGTCCTTTCCAAAATTCTTGGACTGCACCACAGTCCCCTTCACCATGCCCAGTGCCTCGATCTCTTTTCCAGGGATATATTCAATATTTACGAGCAGCATCCAGCTCTCCTCCTTCAATTTCTTTCATTCGTTGCTTCAGCACGATCCACACGGCTGGGATGGTCACCAGGTCGCCCACTGCCAGGATCAACAGGAGCAGCCGCAGCCAGTCCAGCCCCCTCCAGTCCGGCCAGCTGGGATCTGCCCCACAGCAGGAGCAGTGCCATGGCCAGCTGGACCAGGGCAAAAAAGGCCGCGCCCTTCCTGGCGTCCTTCTTCTGGGCGCGCTGGCCCGGGTCAATATTTTTTGGCATCCTCTTCCTCCCCTCTTTTAATTTCCCTCAGCCGCTGGATCAGGGCGGCCAGCACTCCTCCCACCACCGCCAGCCCCACCACGCCGTACAGGGCCATGACGCCCACCGCGATGGTATCCGCCCCGCCTGCGCTGAGGAAGGCCCACAGCATGGTGCCTACCAGGATGAACACCACCAAAATGGTGCCCAGCGCCGCCAGGACCGGGGCCAGCCGGCTGGGTTTTCGGTCAGTATTGCTTCGCATCCTCCGCCTCTCCTTTCTCGATCTCCCGAAATCGCTGGATCATAGCCAGCAGGACCCCCAGGATCACCACGCCCGGGATAGCCACCAGCACCACCAGCAGGGGCAGCGGGGGCGCATCCTCCGCATCGATGGAGAAGCCCCACAGCATCAGGGCGATCAGCCCCCCCATCAGGAACACGGTGAGCAGCGTCACCACCACCGGGGCCACATATCGGATCCTGCGGGTGTCTCCCTGCTGGCGGTCCAGAAAGGTAGCCCCCTCCTGCTCCATCTGTTCCATCTCCCGGAGCAGTCCCCCCGCGTCCAGACTGTCCAACCAGACCTCCCGGTCCTTCAGCGCCTGACAGAACTGGACCGCCTGGTCCAGATTCTTCCGCTCCCGCTCCAGCGTGACCAGATGCCGGCGCATCCCGTCCCCCAGGGTCCGGCTGCCCGTCTGCATCTGCCGGATCTCCTCCAGGGGGACTCCCAGCTTTCTCAGCAGCTTGATCTGCCGCAGGAGCTCCACCTCCGGCTCACCGTACTCCCGATAGCCGTTCTGGCTGTTCCGCCCCGGCTTCAGCAGCCCCTGCTCCTCATAGAAGCGGATGTTCTTCTTTGTGATGCCCACCAGGGCCTCGACTTCGTTGATCTTCATCGGTATCCCCCTCGCTCTGTGGTTAGGTTATACCCTCCAGCGAGGGGAAGGTCAAGCATTTTCCGTCATTTCATAAAGATTTTTTCTCTCTCTGCCGCCAGATCCACCGTGCCAGCACGGCCAGGGCCACAGCCCAAACCAGCGCCACCAGCTCCACCCCCGCCAGGGGCATATGGGCCGCGGCCAGGATGGCACAGGCGTCCACCCCCGCGTGGAGGGCGATGGCCGCGGGGAAGAGCCACAGGGACGCCCGGCGCTCCACAGCCCGCCAGACCAGCACCGACAGGGAGATGTGGATGGCAACGGCCACGATCCGCTCCAGCCCGCCCCACAGATAGGTGTGGGGCGGCGCGGCCACCGCAGCCGCCAGCGCCTGGGCCGCCGCGTCATCCAGCTGGCCCATGTGCTGCTCCAGCGTGCCTGTGTTCAGCCAGAAGGAGAGCAGCAGGTTGCTGACGTTGGTCAGCCCCACCAGCAGCACCGCCTCCATGCCGCCGTGGCCCGCCCCGTAGATCAGGGCGTCCTGGGGCGTGCCCCCCTTCCCGCTCCGCCTCAGCAGCTGAAAGGCGGCAAATCTCCCGTCTCCTCAAACAGCCCCGCCATCAGGCCCCCATACAGTGCGTAGAGTCCCAGATCGCCCGTAATGACCCCGCCCGCAGGGCCGCCCAGGATGAGCTGGTGGGCTCTCTGCTCCAGCACCAGGGCAAATACCAGAAACACCGCCGCCCCCAGAAGAAAGGCCCGCCAGCGCCCGCCTCTTCGGCGGAAAAACAGCCCCAGTCCCAGGGGGCAGGCCAAAGGCGATCAGCAGAGAGACCGTCATGCAGGCCATGGCGGCCCCGGGCATCGTTCCGTATCCTTCCATTTTTATCCCTCCTTTTTCGACCGGCCCCGGCGTTTTGTCCCGGCCGGCTTTCGGGCCCACCCTACCCCTTTCCCCCGGTAGAAAGTCAAGGGTTTCTGCAAAAAAAGTTTCCTTCCCCCTGGTGGAAACTTGTGTTTCTGCCGGTTTTACCCCTGTTTTTCCCAAAAACGGGTGCCCCGGCGCGCTCTGCATTGAGATGCGGGCCCGGAGAGAAAAACAGCGGACGCCTGTCATGCGCCCGCCGTTTCTATCCGGAACCTCGGCCCTGTACGCGCCGCGGTCCTTCCTGTTCTCCGTCAGCCCTTCTCTTTTACTTCCACCACCGTCAGCCGCTCTCCCCGCACCTGGAAACGGATCTCCCAGCCGGCGAACTCCATGCCGTAGATCCGCTCCGGGTCCCTCTGATAGGAGGGCCGGGGGTCCTGGGCCAGCACGCCCGCCGCCGCCTGCCGCCGGTCCTCCGGCAGCAGGGACAGCCACCGCTCCGGGAACTCCACTTCCAGCAGCCGGTCCGCCCCGGGTGCAAAGCCCCCTGTGGCCTCCGGCCGGCAGTCCCCCGTAGGGGGAGGTAGGGGCTTGATGTCAAAGATGGGGTCCCGTCCATCAGGTCCGCCCCCGCCACGTGGAGCACCGGGCCCTGGGGGGGTATGGGGCTCCACCCGCTCCAGGCGGACGGAGGACAGCCCGACAGCGTTGGGCCGGAAGGGAGAGCGGGTGGCGAAGACCCCCAGGCGGGCATTACCCCCCAGCCGGGGCGGACGCACCGTGGGGGACCAGTTCTCCCGCACCGCCTGGGAAAACTGCCAGATCAGCCAGATGTGAGAAAACCCCTCCAGCCCCCGCACCGCCTCCGGGCTGCGGAAGTCCGGCTCAAAGACCACTCTGGCCTTCAGCGCCTCCACCAGCCCGCTCTGGCGGGGTATCCCGAACTTGGACGGGAAATCACTGTGGATGCGGGCAATGATTTTCATAGGCACAGTCTCCATGGGCTCTCCTCCTGACAGGCATCTGTTTCGGGCCCCTGGGCCCCTGCTGCCCCTATTATAGCGGAGGGCAGGCCCACTGTCCATGCCCCTGTCACTCTTGTGGCAAGACATTTCGTTTCAGGCTGGTATAGGCCATCAAGATATAGAACAGGTAGATCAGGCAGAACAGCCCCAGCGCCAGGGCGGTGATGGCTGCGGGGTGATAGATCCCCGTCATGGTTCCCGGCTCCACCGCGCCGCCCAGGTTCAGGAGAAAGGGAACTGCAATGAGCGCCGGCGGAAGGGAAGGCATGGCGTAATAGATGGCAAACTGGCACCCCAGCGCCCGCCGCATCTCCCGCCGGTCCATGCCCAGCTTCCGCAGCAGGGCGAACTGTCCCCGGTAGCGGTCTGTCTCGCTGAGCTGCTGGACTGTCAGGATGGTAGCGGCGGTCATGGTGAGGACCAGTGCCAGATAGTACAGGGGAAACACCACCATGGCGGACATGGAGGCCGCTTCTGTCTCCTGATCCGCCTTGGGTAGAGGGTGTCGTAGAGGCCCTCGGCCGCGTCATAGCGGTCCCGGATGGCACAGAGCCCCGCAAACTGTTCCCCACTCACCGGTTCCTCTGTCATGGCGGCTATGGCGCCGTGGCTGACTGGACAGTTCCGGGCCAGCTCGTCGGGCACCACCAGCACAAAGCCGTGTCCATTGGCATCCCACAGATTCTGATTCAGCGGGCCTGTCTCTATCCCCGCCAGCTCCAGTGTCTGGCCGGAGATCCGGATGGGCTGCCGGTAGTCCGCCAGGGACGGTCCCAGATAGTCCTGGCAGTGGATCAGATACTCCCCAGTTTCCAGAGTCACTGCGGGCCACCCCTTCATGGCCCGGAGGGCGGCATAGTCGCTGAATGCCATCAGCATGTCCCGGCTGGAAAACTTGTGGTAGCTGGCGTGGTCCGCCAGATAGTCGGTGACCTGGGTGTCCTCCCCTGATAGACCGCGTACCGCCGCACCGCTGTCACTGGAACAGAGCGGCGGATCTGGTCCTGATAGGCATCCAGATGAGCCTCGTTTTTCGTGCCGATGTACAGATCAAAGGCGGATGCCTTTTCCATCCGGCTCTGAAACATGGCGCTGAAGGTCATTCCGCTCCCCTCCACGATCAGGGTGGCGGTGAACAGCAGGGAGACCGTGGCCATGACGATCCCCATGGTGGCCAGCTTGGCGGTGAGAGTGCGGAAGACCAGCAGAGTCTGCCCAGCGTACTTTTTCGCCGGACGCCTTTCAAAAAAGGCGGGGACCCCTGAGGCAAAGCTGAGAAAGAACCCGTAGAGGAAGGCGATGACGCACCCCGTGCCCAGCAGGCTGGGGGAGCATCCCGCCCATCAGCAGCAGAAGGGTCCCCACTGCCCCCAGGATCACCGAGAGAACAAAGATCCGCCGGCGGCTCCGGCTCTTTTTTTTTTTTTTTTTTCGATGACTTCCTCCTCGTTCCGTCGGTCCAGGTAGATCAGCTCCCGGATCTTCATCCTTCGGATGCGCCTCCGGCCTTTCAAGAGAGCAAAGAGGTAGATGAACAGAAAATAGACCAGGGTCAGCCCCACCGCCGGGGGCGAGAACGCCAGGGAGACCCGGTAGGGCGCGCCGAACAGAGCCAGCATCACAGCCCTCAATGCCTGAAACAGCAGATCCCCCGCCGCCAGCCCCAGGAGCAGAGCCGCGCCGCCCACCGCCAGGTTTTCCAGAAAAAAACAGCCGGGCCACCTGACGGTGCTCCAGCCCGATCAAAATATAGGTGCCCAGCTCCCGGCTGCGGCGGGAGAGCATGAAGCCGGTGGTATAGGAGACCAGCCAGCCGGTGATGAGCACTGCGGCCGCGCTGGCCAGGACGATCATCAGGGGCAGAGAAGCCAGTTTTTCCGACAGATCGGCGATCTCCCGGGAAAAAGACCAGACCGTTGAAGGCATAGATCAGAGCGGCGGCCATCACAATGGTGACGAAATACACCAGATAGTCCCGTGCCTGCCGCCGGGCGTTACGCCAGGAAAGCTTATATAACGTCACTGACATCACCCCCAGCAGAGCCAGCACGTCCAGGACCTCATGGTAAAAAAAACCGGACGCCCCCGCCCCCTCGGAGCAGTTCGTGGAACAGCCGGCCGTCCTTCAGAAAGAGGACCCGGGCGGCATAGCTGGCGCTGTATGCATCATGGGTCACCATGAGGATGGTGGCCCCCATGTCCCGGTTCATCCTGGTCATGATCTCCAGCAGGTTTTTGGATGCCTTGGAATCCAGCGCTCCGGTGGGCTCGTCGGCCAGCAGCAGGGACTGTCCGGCCACCATGGCCCGGGCGCAGGCCGCCCGCTGCTGCTGGCCGCCGGACACCTGATAGGGGAATTTCTCCAGCACGTCCATAATCTCCAGCCTGGCCGCCATCTCCCGCACCCGGCGCTGCACCGTCCCCGGGTCGGTGTGGTTCAGGCTGAGGGCCAGGCCGATGTTTTCCTCCAGTGTCAGGGTGTCCAGCAGATTGCAGTCCTGAAAGACAAAGCCCAGCCGCTCCCGGCGGAACCGGGCCAGCTCCCGGGGCGAGAGGGGCGGCGATGCTCTCCCCGTCCAGCAGGATGTCCCCGGCGCTGACGGTGTCGATGGTGGAGATGCAGTTGAGCAGGGTGGTCTTCCCGCTGCCCGACGCCCCCATGATGGCAATAAATTCCCCGTCATCCACTTCAAAGCTGACCCGGTCCAGCGCCTTGGTCACATTGTTTTTGCTCCCGTAGTATTTTTCGATGTTCCGTACTTGCAGCATCTTGATCTCCTCCTTTGCTGTCCCTTACAGGATACTGCAAGACCGGCCCCACTGGTATCGGCTTTCTATGGCCTCAGCTTACAATTTTGAAAGGTTCTCCCGGGCCGGAAAGAGGAGGGTCATCCGGGTCCCCTTTCCCTCCTCCGAGGCGGCCCGCAGCTCGATCTCAAGGCAGTCGCCAGCCTCCGGGCCAGATACAGCCCCATTCCGGTGGAGCCGCCCCGGCTGCGTCCGTTGCTGCCCGTAAAGCCCCGGTCAAAGATCCGGGGCAGCTCATGGGCGGGGATGCCGATACCGTTGTCCTCCACTGTCAGCTCCACCCGCCTCCCCAGTGCCCGGGCGGACAGGGTGACGACAGGCTGGGCGCTGCGGTAGCGGGCGGCGTTCTGGAGCAGCTGCCCCAGCAGGAAGCATACCCATTTCCCGTCGGTGTAGACCCTCTGATCCAGATCCCGGGTCTCTGCCCGCACCCCGCTCTGGATCAGCAGGGCCCTGTGGTTCTGGAGGGCCTGGTCCGCCAGCTCCTCCAGGCTGGTCTCCCGGATCACCAGATCCTTTTCCGGACTCTCCGCCCTGGCATAGAACAGGGCCCGCTCCACGTGGGCGTCGATCTGGGCCAGTTCCCGCTCCAGCCTGCGCCGGGTATCCGGCCCTACGGTCCGGGAGATCAATCGGGCCGCCGTGATGGGGGTCTTGATCTCGTGGACCCACTGTTCCACATACTCCCGATACTCCCGCTGGGCCGCCTGCGCCTCCGAAACCGCGCCCACCATGGCCTGGCCCGACTGGTGCATCAGGGCAAACAGCTCCCGTTCCCAGAGCCCTTCTGGCTTTGGGGCACACTCAGCAAACAGTTGCTTCTGGTCCAGCCCCTCCATAACGGCCTTTAGCTCCGCCAAGCGGCGGCGAAGCCGGACGCACTCCCAGAGCTGTGCCAGCACAAAGACCAGGATTAGCCCCATCAGGAGCAGAGCCACCACGCCGGGCTGTGTCCCGGTGGCCAGCAGGAAGAGGGCGGAGGCCGCCGCGCACCCCCTGGAGCACGATCCGCCCCAGCCGGTCGGACAGGAAATCAGCGATCGTCATACTGATACCCCATTCCCCGCCGGGTCTTGATCTGCTCCGGCAGCCCCAGCTCCCCAGCTTGTTCCGCAGCCGGGTTACATTGACACTGAGGGTGTTGTCATCGATATAGATCCTGCTGTCCCACAGCGCCTCGATCAGGTCTGCCCGGGACACGATCTCCCCGGCGTGGGCCATCAGGTGGGCCAGGATCTTCAGCTCGTTCCGTGTGAGCTCCGCGGTCCGTCCACTTGCCCACACGGTCCCCCTGGACAGGCTGAGCCGCACTCCCCCAGCCTCCAGGATGTCCGGCTCCGACGGACCTCCGCTGCGGCGCAGCACCGCCTTGATCCTGGCAAGCAGAATGGGGATGCTGTACGGCTTGGTGATGTAGTCGTCTCCGCCCAGACTGAGCGCCCGCAGCTCGTCCGCCGCCGAGTTCCGGCTGGTCACCACCACGATGGGGACCGGGCATCGTCTCGAAGCTCGGCGCACAGGGAGAAACCGTCCCGCCCGGGCAGTCCCAGATCCAGCAGGACCAGATCCGGCCCAAAGGTCCCCGCCTGCCCCGGCACGTCCCCAAAATCCGTCACCACCAGAGCCTGATAGCCCTCATTCTCCAGCAGGAGGGGCCAGCTCCTCCCGGATGGCTGGGTCATCCTCCACGATCATGATCTTCCGCATGGTCTCCGTCCCCCTCTACATCCCGTTTGGCGCTATTGTACCACGCCCAAGCCCGGGCGTCTACGCTGCTCCCGGCATATTGCCGCCAAGTCAAGCCCTATCTTCCTTTTAAGTTCACTTGGGGTCTGTCCGATAGAATTATAAAGCAGTTCTACAGCCTTGTAAATAATGCTGTTTTCATCCATAGGAATATGCTCAAGAGAGAATTCATCGGTAGAATCTTCATCAGCTATTACATTTATCTCAATTCCGGTGCCCGGAAGTACAGTTTCTTCAATAGTTACAGTATTATAAACGGGTAATGCAAGCCCCATACAGTCAAAGCCGGGTCCCCAAATTTGCCGTAGTTGCCGGCACTTTTACACTTACTTTCATATCTTCCTCATCATATAATTTTCCATAACATTATAGCACAAACATAAAAAATAGAGCGAATATTGCAATATATAACGAATTTGTAAAGACTTCAAAAAGCCAATATAATAGGTTTATGTACGAAATATACCCTTATTTTACAAACGACGGCTCTGTAGGGTTATACTCACAGGCAGATAATGATATTTATCATTCAACATATGGCGCACTAACAGAAGCTTATGAAAAATTTATTTTGCCAGCCGATTTGGAAAATTTTTTTCAAAAAAAATCTGAAATAAAAAATTTTAGATATTTGTTTTGGAATCGGATATACTTCAAAAAAGTTTTATAAATTTTATATATAACGCCCAGATAGATACCGATAATAATTCTAAAAGTAAATATATCGATAAGTTATATACCGATAACGCTATTTGTAAAAAATCTCTATCAAATGCTATAAAAAATAAAAATTTAAAAAATTTATATTAAAGCAATTGATACAGATAAAATTTTTGGCAGGACTTGCACCGTTTGTAATTTGTAAAAAAAAAATTTGCCAAAGAATTATAAGCTGCCTTTTTAATAATGAAAAAATAGAAAAATTATTAAATAAGCCGATTAAAAAATAAAATAAAATTTTACGAAGAAATCAATTTGATTTTAATGATTAAAATTGCCGAAAAATCTCCTGAAATTTTCAATACACCTGAAATTTTTGAGATATTAAAATCTAAAAAATACGAACAATTTTTTGCGAAGAATTATGCACTTTTAGCTGGATTTTTAGAATTCGGAGACAGGTTTATATACCATCTGTAAGGCGTTTGTCTGCCTTCTTACATAATATATATTATCAGTATATATCAACAAGTTATAAAAAGGCATCTAAATGGCTTAAATTAAACGATTTTAATTTTGACTTAAAAATAGAGGATGCAAGAAAAGAATTATTATCAGATAATAATATCTATAATTTTGTATTTCTTGATGCTTTTACTCCCGCTAAGTGCCCTTGCCTTTGGACAATTGATTTTTTTAAACTGCTTTATGAGCATTTAGATAAAGATGGAATGATATTAACCTATTCAAATTCCGCTGCTGTTAGAAATGCATTTATTAATGCGGGATTTTCTGTAGGAAAAATTTACACGCCGTCTTCAGATAAGTTCATGGGTACCATAGCTGTCAAAAATAATGCTCTTATAAAATATGAGCTCTCAGAATACGATTTAAGCCTTATTAAAACTAAAGCAGGTATATTTTATAGGGATGAAAATTTAAATGCGCCTAATGAGGCTATTATAATGAGCCATCAGAGATGTCCAAAATTCTGAATTAATATCTAGCTCTAAATTTATAAAAGAGTACAATAAAAACTACAAATAATGGCGGTATCGCTTCTTCGTAAATATTTAGAATAATCATGACCTTGTCCAGCTTTCATAATCAGATTGTTAATTTACATGTGTGAAAAACAAATCTCTAAACTATTGAAAAGGTTTTCTAAAAAAAGTTAATGAAATTAATTGCATTTAATATTATCAGTATATAGCTTGTCGATACACTTAGCTTAGATTATTATCGGTATATATCTAATCGTTATATTAATTTAATCCTGGTTAAACTGGGGAATTTTTCGGAGTTCAATTTCATAGCCAAAAAGTTTTGCAAAAAAATTCGGCATCATCATATCTTAGTGTTCCAAGCCGCATTTTGTGAGAAAGTCCGTCCGGAGTATATTTTTATCCCCTTTTTTGCGTTGCTATTTGTGCAAGTTCTTTAAGGGTTATACATTCCTTTGCCAGTAATATCTTTACAAATTCTCTTGCTGTCATATATTCCTCAAAGTAATATTCTACAAATTATTGAGCATATAGACAATTTTCTGATATTAGGTTATAATAAATGATATATATGTCTTAATTAAGATAAATAAATCATTTAAATTGTATTATTTCTTTACACAGGAGGTATCATGAAAAAAGCGTTTACTTTGGCTGAAGTGCTCATTACATTAGGAATTATCGGAGTTGTTGCAGCGATGACAATGCCTTCGTTAGTAGGAAAATACAGGCAAAAAACTGTTGAGGCACGATTGGAAAAATTTTATTCTGCAGCAAATCAGGCAATAAAACTTTCTGAAGTAAAAAACGGACCAAAAGAATATTGGGATTTATGTCAAGGCGGTGGTGGTACAATGTCCTGCGAGGATTGGTATAACAAATATTTAAAAGACTATCTAAAGACTATAAAAGTCGAACACTTAAGATTAGCTGACAGAAATACAACTCTAAGTTATTTTGCTGATGGAAGTCTTATGATACTAAAAGATGGTTATGATATTATGTTCTACCCGGAAGCAAAGAACTTTGATAAAAATTATTCAGTCCAGACAGATGATAAAGGTAATGCCGTAAGACCAGATAGAGGAGTAAAATCTTTTGCATTTGCTTTCGCTCTAACAGCACCTCAAAAAAAATATGACTTACTATAAAGGTAAAGGTATAGAACCTTACAGAACCCTACACTGCACAACTAAAACTGATGAAAATGGAAAAGTTGTAACAGAGTGTAATGGTATAAGTCATAATGAACTTTTGAATGATTCGACATATGGGTGCAAAAATTCAAATTATAAGGTCTACTGCACTGCGTTAATACAGGAAAACGGCTGGAAAATTCCTGAGGATTATCCGTTCAAGTTTTAATAATATTTAAATATTTGGCAAAACTCACAATAAAATTTATAATAAATAATTATGAATAAGTATGATGTAATTATTATTGGAGGCGGACTGCCGGATGTGCTGCTGCATATACAGCAGGAAAGCTCGGTTTAAAGACGCTATTAATCGAACGAAAAGTTCATCTGGGCGGTACAATTACTTCAGGTCTTGTTGTTCCTGCCATGAAATGCGGCGATAATCAGATTAACACAGAATTTTATTCGGATTTAACTGCTGAATTAAATAAACTTGGCGGGCAAGCGACTTATCAGGACAATCCCGGCTGGTTTAATCCGGAGCTTACCAAAATGGCTTTGGATAATCTTATGCTAAAAGCCAACGTGGAAGTGTTTTTTGATACCCATATACAGGATGTAATAGTTAAAGACAGGAAGATTAAGCGTATTATAATCTCCAAAGAAATTTTATCGGTATATAACGACGAGATAGAAAGTGGCAAAGAAAAGTTATCGGTATCTATCGGAGCGAGATACGTAATAGATGCAACCGGAGATTGCGAAATCGGAAAAACTTTGCGGGTGTAAATTTTTAGAAGAAAAAGATGAACATCAGCCGGTAAGTTTACGGTTTATGATGGGCGGTGTTGATGTTCCTCATTTTGCAGTCTGGCTAAAGAACTATGATCCTGACAGAAATGTTACTACTGTTGAGGATGTAGATGGGTTTATACATCTTTCTACTGCATATACCTGGGATAAGGACAAGAAATGGGCTCTTGCTCCTCTATTTGACGATGCTGTGAAAAAGGGTGTGCTGAAAGATCATGACAGAAACTACTTCCAGATATTTACAGTAGCCGGAATGCCTACTACAATTGCATTTAACTGCCCTAGAATTGTCGATTACGCTAATAATCTTGAGGTTAAAAATATCTCCAAAGTTTTATACTGGCAAGACGTATTATATACAGGCTTGCAGAATTTTGCAGAATATATTTTCCAGGATTTGAAAAACAGTTATATTTCTAACATTGCAGATATGCTTGGAATAAGGGTTTCACGCCGAATTAAAGGAAAATATGTTTATACTATTGATGATGTTAAATCCGGCAAAAAATTTGAACATCCTGTAGTTGTTTCCAATTATCCTATAGATGTTCACTCTAAAAAACGCGGAAAATCAACGCTTCACATTGTACAAGATTATCAGCTTCCATTGGAAAGTCTTATGTCAGATGATATTGATAATTTATTTGTAGCCGGAAGGTGTATATCGGCAGACTTTATGGCACAGGGCGCTCTTAGAGTTCAGGCAAGCTGCTTTTCTATGGGAGAAGGCGTTGCCAAGTATATTAAGACTTTATTTTAGAAATCAGAATTTGTGCTGCATTTAACAGCGGGTCAATAGTTGTTGAGAACGGCGGGGCATAAGTTATGTCATTCATACAAAACTCATCAACAGTTAATTTTCCCAAGAGAGCAGACGCAATTGTATTAATCCGCTTATCGACATCACCTGAGCCGAGTCCTTGCGCACCAAGCAATAAACCTGTTTTTTATCAGCCACTACCTTTAATGTAATATTATTAGCATCTGGCATATAGCCAACTTTATCATTTTTTGTAACAGTTGCACTTACAGGGGAATAGCCGAGTTCTGCGGCTCTCTGTTCCGTAACTCCTGTCATAGACATTGTAAGTCCAAGGCAGCGCGTAACAGCTGAACCTAAAACTCCGTCAAAAATATCTTCAAAACCGCAGGCATTCATTGCAGCACAGCGCCCTTCTTTATTTGCATTTGACCCCAGAGGCATCCATATAGGGGAATTATTTATTAAAAGATTTTCTTCAACACAGTCACCACAGGCATAAATATCAGGAACATTTGTTTCCATTTTTTGTTAACCTTAATTGCACCGGTAGAACCAAGAGCAACACCAGCTTCAACAGCTATTTCAACGTTGGGCGTTACACCGGCACATATACAAACCATATCTGTGTCAAGAGCTTTACCCTTATCTGTTTTAATCATATTAACGCCGTTATTATCACCTGAAAACTCCGTTACGGTTTCAGAAGTAAAAAATGTTGAATTTGCCATTGCTTATAGATAAAAGCTGATTTTAATAAGTTCAGACATTTCATTGTCAAACAGGCTCATAATATACGGATTACGCTCGAGCAAAGTTGTATTAACGCCCTGGCGCACAAATGCCTCAAGCATTTCAAGTCCGATATAACCGCCGCCTATAATAACTGCATGTGATGAACTTTCTAATTTATTACGTATTGCAATGGCATCTTCAATGGTTCTTATTGTAAAAACATTATTTAAAGCACGATTTTTTAATTTTAGGCAAAAGGGTCTGGCGCCTGTTGCGATAATCAGCTTGTCATACTCGGCAAGAAAAGCGTTTTTTCTTTTTCTATTCTCTACAAGCACCTGTTTTGAAAAAGGAATAATTCTGGTGACTTTATGCTCCAGATGTACAAAAGATATTATCTTTTGCAAATTCCTCCGGACTTCTCAAGAAGCATTCTGTAATCTTCAAAGTTGCCTTCAATATAATACGGGATACCGCATGCAGAATATGAAACATGCGTATCATCTGTATATAGATTAATTTCAGCATCAGGAAGCAATCTCCGGGCTTTTGCTGCCGCTTTTGCGCCTGCTGCCACTCCGCCGATAATAATAATTTTCATAGTAAATTTATACTAACCGGCTTTAAAAAATAATTACATTATCTTTCCGGCTAATTTAATCCGGAGGTTGCCAGAAACGTTTCACGCATAAATTCACAATAACAGTCGACATCATCTTTGAATTCGTCTGCTTTATTAATTAAATCTCTTAATTCAACAATAATTTTTTTTTTTTTCAGTTCTTCATACATGATACACACTCTCCGATAACTATATTTTTGAAAACGGACAACATGGAGAAAAACTTTAATATTTACTAACTCATTGTTACAAAGATTAATGTTTCTGATATAATAACTTCATAAGAAATTAGGGAGAGAAAATTATGACTACACAGATTATTGAAGCCAAGAATGGCAGAATTACCGAACAGATGGAATATATTGCAAAAGAAAGAAGGCGTAAGCCCTGAATTTGTGCGGGAAAAAGTTGCTTCCGGACGCGTTGTTATCCTTAAGAATAATAAACGTGATGATGTTATTCCTACCGCAGTAGGCGAAGGTATGACTGTAAAAATTAATGCTAACATTGGAACTTCAATGGAACGTTCTAATGTTCAGCAGGAGCTTGATAAAGTAAGAATTATAGAAGCTACAGGTGCTGATGTTTTAATGGATTTATCAACAGGTTCTGATATTGACGGAACAAGAAAAGCAGATTATTGCCGCTACAAAGCTTCCTATTGGTACAGTGCCTATGTATCAGGCAGGGGAAAGAGGCTCTTGATGAGCACAAGGATATAGCTAAACTTTCTAAAGATAAGTTATTTTCTGATATTGAAAAACAATGTAAAGACGGAATTGATTTTATAACCGTACACTGCGGAGTTACAAAGTTTGTAGTGGATCAGCTTGAAAAGCAAGGCAGAGTAATGGATATAGTTTCACGCGGCGGGTCAATGCTTGCTTCATGGATTAAGGCAACAGGCAGAGAAAATCCTCTTTATGAATACTATGATGAGTTGCTTGAAATCGCAAAGAGAATATGATTGTACTTTATCATTAGGCGACGGCTTAAGACCAGGCTGTATCGCTGATGCCGGCGACAGAGGTCAGGTTGCGGAAACTCTTGTTCTGGGTGAACTTGTGAAAAGAGCAAGAGAAGCCGGAGTTCAGACAATGGTTGAAGGTCCTGGACATGTGCCTTTAAATAAGGTTCCGGCAATGATTGAAACTATAAAAGTTTTGACGGATTATGCTCCTCTGTATGTTCTTGGACCGCTTGTCACAGATATTGCGCCGGGATATGACCATATAACATCGGCTATCGGAGGAACACTTGCTGCTATGCATGGTGCAGACTTCTTATGTTATGTAACACCTGCTGAACATATCAGGTTACCTGATGCAAAACAGGTAAGAGAAGGAATTATTGCAAGCAGAATTGCCGCTCATTCAGCAGATCTTGCAAGAGGTAATAAAAAAGCATATCAAATGGATTTGGATATGGCTATTGCACGCAAAAAATCTTGATTGGAAAGCTCAAAGAGCTGCTGCCATCGATAAATGTACTCTTGAAGATATTGATGACGGTGAACCTTGTACAATGTGCGGCAAATATTGCAGTGTTAAAATATTTAAAGAATACTTTAACGAGTGTAAATAATTAACTTAATTTATCTAGCAAAAAAATCTTTTACTGAACTTATATTCTCAGTAAAAGATTTTTACTTTATAAAGGAGGTGCAAATGCCTATCAATAATATTTCATTTCAGGCAGTTGCGGGCAGCGTTTATCGCTCAATTGTCAACGTACTGTTTTCTCAAGTTCAGGGGTGAAATATTTGCCAGAACTCGTCGAGAATACAGAAAATTTCTATTAAATTTGCATCTGTCATGGGAATGGATGTTTTTATGAGCAAT
>VOFD01001691.1_pt1 | contig 21557 bp, 29 predicted proteins | sample 5384101 | NCBI WGS metagenome assembly VOFD01 (sample SAMN12384723, study PRJNA508395) | human gut metagenome | isolation source: healthy gut C | host: Homo sapiens
CGACGCCCTCATGGAGCTGATGAAGGAGGGGGGTCATCAACAACAGCCGCCCCAAGTTCATCCCCGGCCGCTCCGTGGTGGGCTTCGCCTTTGGCTCCAAGGCCCTGTATGAGTACTTGGACCACAATGAAAAAGATGTTCTTCGGCCCCTTCCCCGTGGTGAATAACCCGGTGAACATCGCCAAGAATGATAACATGATCTCTATCAATACCGCCATGTCCATTGACCTTTTCGGCCAGGTGGCCGCTGAGGGCATGGGGCTGAACCAGTACAGCGGCACCGGCGGCCAGGGGGACTATGTCCGGGGGGCTCAGCTGGCCAAGGGGGAAATCCTTCTTTGCCTTTAAGTCCACCTTTTGGGCACCAATCCCGACGGCTCCCCCAAAAGCCGCATCGTGCCCTATTTCCCCCGGCCACCATCGTCACCACCCCCGGTCGGACGTAGAATATGTGGTCACGGAGTACGGGGAGGTCAACCTGAAAACCCTCACCATGCGGGACCGGACCCGTGCCCTCATCAGCCTGGCCCACCCCGACTGCCGCCCGGAGCTCACTGCCCAGGCCAAAAAGATGGGGATTCTTTGAGCGGCCCCGGGGACAAGCCCCGCCAAAACACCACCTCACAAAAAGGAGCATTTACGAATGAAACTCGCAACCACCTACGAAAACGGACAAATCTTCCAGCACTTCGGCAAAACCCAACAGTTTAAGATCTATGACATCCAGGAGGGCAAAGTGGGCTTCTCCATGGTCACCTCCACCGGCGGCCAAGGCCACGGCGCCCTGGCCGGCTTTTTGCGGATGCTGGGCATCAGCGTGGTCATCTGCGGCGGCATCGGCCCCGGCGCCCAGGACGCCCTGGCCCAGCTGGATATCACCGTGATCCCCGGCATCACCGGCGACGCGGACCAGGCGGTGGCCGACTTCCTGGCCGGGAAGCTCGTGCCCAACACCGAGGCCCTGTGCAACCACCACCACGAGGGGGCTATTCACACTTGCGGCGGACATGGAGACCATGGCTGCGGCGGGGGTGTCATTGAGGGCTGGATGAGCTGAGAATTGATAAAGGAAAACCCCGCCTGGGGGCCTGGAGAGAGGCCGCTGGGCGGGGGTTTTTGGGGGATAGGGGAAGCCCCCGGGGAGGGTCCCAGGGGGGGGCTTGGGTGATAGACTATACTGTCTTATTATTTGATAGCACCAGTAGTCTTTACAAGTTCTTTTGCACCATCCAGCTCGTTGTTTTCAACATCGAAAATAACAGCCAGAACCTTATTGTCATCGCCGCCGACGACAACGTATGCGTTAGTCAGAACGGTTTCAGACGTGCTGGTAGAATTGGTACCTGCATTTGCAAGCTGAATCTGCTCCATGGTAGCTTCAACGCCTGCGGTGTCTTTATCGTTGATACCGATAAACACACAATCGTCATCAAGTGTAATCTGGTTCGGGCCTTGGACAATCAAATTATCGGTCTTGGTATAACCGGAAACGAAGGAAAGCTCGCCGCCAGCTTTATACTCAAAGCCAGTAATTGCAACGCTACCAAACACCTTGTCGATATCATTACCAACCTTAATGTTTTCAATAAAGTTGCCGTTCTCATTATAGGAAATCACAGCGCCGGCGACAGCTCCGGAAACGGCAGAACTGCTATCTGCATACAGAGTCTTAGCACCTTCGCTGGTCCAAACTTCGTAAGTAGCCTTGTCGCCATCCTCGCCGTCCATCTTGCCTGCATAGGCATCAGAGGTCAGATAGCCATACATGGTATCCTTAGAAGCACCGGGGACAGAGTCAGTGCCATCCTTGTCGACCAGAGCGGCCACGCCAACATAATCAATGCCGTTGGTAGAAGTCAGAGCATAGACATAGTCGTCAGAGGTGAACGCACTATCGCCCCAATTCTGAAGCTGCTTGCCAGAAATGACCTTGGTTTCCTTCAGAGTTTGAACAAAATCACGGCATCATCGCTGGGAGCCTTACCATCGATTTTCTGATTAGCATAGATGGAAGTAGACCCAGACTTTACAGAATCGTAACCAGCCTTGTTCGTGTTGCTAAGCGCTTTGATGTCATAGGTACCGTCAGACAACTTGCTATAGGTGTAAAGAGCATAGGACTTGACACCGGAAGCGTCAGTGATTTTTTCACCAGCAACCTTGGAGACGGTAATGGTGTCAGAAGTCTTATCAAGGAAGTATGCCTTAGCTTCAACTGTGCCGTTATTTTCGCCGACAAACTGATCAAAGGCCTTTGTGCCAGAGATGTACAGGATATCCTTAGAAGAAGCAGAGGTCTCATCAGCGAACAGCATAACGCCACCAACGATAATCATATCATAAGTGCTGCCAGTGTCCACGCTCACGCCAGAGGCAAGTTTCACCCAAGCGCCATCAACCTTTGCTTCACCGGTACGAGTACCAGTGACTTCGGCGGAAGTAACATCCAACTTGGTGATCTCATGCATATCCTTGGAAGAGCGGTTACCTTCGTCCACAAACAGGACATAGTCATCCTTCGCAATGCCGCTATAGATGTCAGCATCCTCAAACTTAACGGTATTAATGCCGTTGTTAACAGTTACAGAAGACTTAGAAACAGCAGTCACCTGTCCAACCTTGGCAGGAGTGTAAACTGCCTGATCAATCTTGCCATCTCCGGTATTGTCAATCAGCTTAATTGTGGAAGCGGCAACATTTTTTGTTCATGGAACCCTTAGTGCCCAAGGCAGTAGTCAGATCATCCAGGCCCTGAAGAGTCGTGCTGTTAGCAGTGTAGACAAGCTCAGCGGTATTGTCGTCCCCATCCATCTTGTAGGAAGTGCCGTCCAGCTTAACCTTCTTGGCACCATCCAGCTCCAATGCGCCAACAAAACCGCTGGCAATTACAGAGGAATCCTCGTTGGCATAGATGCCATAAACCTTAGAGGAGTCGCCGTTCTTCAGCACGACATCAACTTTCTGTCCCAGAAGGTCAGAATAATCCTTGGCAACTTTCTTATAGGTATCGCCATTGTCGCCAGTGGTAGTTGCGGTGAAAGTGCCCTTATCGTCTTCTTCAACAGTGGTCAAAACAGCATCCTTGACAATTGTTGCATCATACTTGTCTTCCAGCAGGCTCATAAAACCATCACCGGAGCTCTTCTCTGCGGGGTTTTCTTTGTCAACCACAGTGACCTTGGAAACCAGCTGGCCATTCTCGCTGACCAGGGTGTACTCATACTTGACCTCGATAGCTTGGAGTGCATTCCAGATCATCTGAGCGGCAGAATCACGAGTCAGGGGCAGCGGAGACATCAATGTTCTCCAGCTCATCATACAGACCCTTCTGAGTGGCGATCACATTGACGTTGGTGTCCCAACCATTGCCGCCGAACTTCTCTTCATCAGCGCGATAGCCCAGGCCAACCAGCAGCATCTTAGCCAGCTGGGAGCCGGTCACGTTCTGGCTGGGCTCGAAGTTGCCGTTGCCCACGCCGCCGACAATGCCCTCGACACAGGACTCGATGTACTTTTCAGCCCAGGAAGAGTTTGCGTCGTTCCGCACGTCCGAAGGTGGGGGGGTAGCGGGCACACTCAGGGTGGGCTCCTTGCCGCCGTTCAGGGCCACGCAGATCATCTTGCAGACCTCAGCGCGGGTGATGTTGTTCTCGGGACGATAAGGTATTATCGCCGTAACCGCCGATGATGTTCAGCGCCACGCAGGCATCAACGGCCTCGGTGTTCTTGATCTTGCTCTGATCAGAGAACGCCGCCCCAGCGCCCACGACCATGACAGACAGCATCACAGCCAAAAGAAATGTTACAGGCAGGCCACCACCTTGACGAAGTGGTCGTTGAGGGAGATGCCGGCCTTGGCATCGAAGATGGCGGTATGGCGGTCTCCCCAGGAAATCGGTGGAAACCACAGCCTCGTCGGTGTAGTCCAAGATGCCCTTCATGGGGCCCCGTCAGGTCCACCACGGAGACGTCCAGGGTGGGCACACGCATGGACATGCCGGTGAGCTTGCCGTTGAGTGCGGGGAGGACCTTGCCGACGGCCTTGGCCGCGCCGGTGGAGGAGGGGATGATGTTGCCGGAAGCCGCGCGGCCGCCGCGCCAGTCCTTCTTGGAAGGGCCGTCCACGGTCTTCTGGGTGGCAGTGGCGGAATGGACGGTGGTCATCAGGCCGTCCTGGATGCCGAAGGCGTCGTGGAGGACCTTGGCGACGGGGGCCAGGCAGTTGGTGGTGCAGGAGGCGTTGGACACAAAGGTCATGCTGGGGTCATAGGTTGTGTTGTTGACGCCCATCACGAACATGGGGGTGTCGTCCTTGGAGGGGGCGGTGAGCAGGACCTTCTTGGCCCCACCAGTCAAATGTCCCTTCATTTTTTCAGCGGTGGTAAATTTTCCGGTGCTCTCCACAATATACTCAGCACCCACAGAGGCCCAGGGATCTCATGGGGTTCCTCGCAATGGAACACGCGGATCCGGCGGCCATTGACAATGAGGTCGTCGCCCTCCCAGGACACCTCGCCCTGAAAGCGGCCATGGACGCTGTCGTACTTCAATAAATATGCCATGTAGTCGGGGGTCTGGCTGTGGCTGTTGATGCCAACGAACTCAATGTCTGGGCGCTCCACGCCCAGACGAAGCACTAAACGGCCGATTCGTCCGAATCCGTTAATGCCTACTTTCATACCCATATCACCAAAAATCCTTTCCGCATCGTGATTCTGTCTGTTTGCTGACGGATCAGCATAGGCACATACATTATACCCCAGTTTCTCCCCTGTGAAAAGGGTTACTTTTAAGCATTTTTTCCGATTCGCTTCCCGAAAGACGACATTTTTCGACAAAATTCTTGTGTTCTTTTCCAGTATTTGCTACACTGTCAGTATGAAAATTTCCTTCCCATCCGGGTATTCTAATTCCTCCCGACTGGACGTCCAGTTCGGCAGTTTTCCTGAGCCTGTGCTTTTCCTGTCCGCCGGCCAGATTCTTTATTCCAATGAGCCCGGTCAGCAGCTTTTAGAGCGCGAGACCTTTCCCAAAGACCTGCTGGCCGCCCTGGCTGAGCATCCCGGCAGAGCCATGGAGATCGCCCTGGGCCCGGAGACCTACCGGGTGACCGTCTCCCCCTTTGAGGACGGGAGGTGTTGGTCCTGCGTCCCCCTGCCCCAGGCCCAGGAGAAGAAGCATCCCTTTTCCAACGCAGTGTACCGGATGCGGGAGTGCCTGTCTAACTTCACTGCAGTCCAGTGGAAAATGAAACGGGTGCTGGAGGAACACCACCTGATGGGAGACTTCGATCAGGACCTGGCAAACCAGAGCCGGCTGATCTTTCAAATGCTCCGCCTCACCCGCCAGGCAGAGCTGACCCAGGACCTCAACGACAAGGCCTTTCGGATCTGGTGGGGTGCGGTTCACCTACGCAGTAACGTGGAGCACCTCTTCCAGGGGAGCAAGTCCCTGCTGACCCAAATGGGGCGGCGTTCTCTGATCAGAGCAAGATCAAGAACACCGAGGCCGTTGATATGTGCGTTGCGCTGAATATCATCGGCGGTTACGGCGATAACACCTATCGTCCGGAAATAACATCACCCGCGCTGAGGTCTGCAAGATGATCTGCGTGGCCCTGAACGGCGGCAAGGAGCCCACCCTGAGTGTGCCCGCTACCCCCACCTTCAAGGATGTGCGCAACGATGCAAACTCCGCTTGGGCTGAAAAGTACATCGAGTCCTGCGTGGCCCAGGGCATCGTCGGCGGCGTCGGCAACGGCAACTTCGAGCCCAGCCAGAACGTGACCGGCTCCCAGCTGGCTAAGATGCTGCTGGTGGCGCTGGGTTATCGTGCTGACGAAGAGGACTTCGGCGGCAATGGTTTGGGACACCAACGTGAACGTTATCGCTACCCAGAAGGGCCTGTATGATGAGCTGGAAACCATCGACGTCTCCGCTGCCCTGACCCGTGACTCTGCCGCTCAGATGATCTGGAACGCCCTGCAGGCGAAGGAAGTCAAGTATGAGTATAATCTGGTTTCCGAGAACGGCCAGCTGGTCTCCAAGGTCACTGTCGTGGAGAGCAAGGACTATGCTGACCTGATGGCTCATAAGTATGGTGCAGACACCGACGAAGCCGGTGTTCTGACCAAGGTCACCAAGGACGAGAATAAGGACACCTACAACCTGTTCATTGACTTTGGTACGACTGCTAAGTACACTAAGGTTGATACTGATTGCTCCGACCTGATTGGCCAGAATATCAAGGTGGTCAACAAGGATACTGATGATGTCCTAGGCGTTTTTGCTGACGAAGATTGCTCCGTGGTCGCTGAAGGTATCATTGGTCAGTTGAAGTTTGACAGCGCTAATACCGACAAGTCCATCAAGCTGGATGGTACTGCTTATGATATGGATCAGGCCGTCAGCGCCACCAAGGTTTACCGTGCTGATGGTGTGTCGACCAATGGTACGCTCGACCAGCAGATGACGCAGGGTCAGGCCGCATGGAGCGTCAAACTGATTGATAACGACGGTGACGGCGATATCAACGTGGCTACTATAACTAAGGTCACCGTTGCACAGATCACCTACGCAAACAACACTGGCATCCGTGTTGGCTCTACTGCCTATGACTTTGACGATCACAACATCTATGACGGCGCTGCCAAGGACGACTGGGCTGTTATCGTTGATCCCGCTTATACTGCCAATGGCGAGGCCATTATCACCAAGGCTGACACTGTGTCTGGTCAGGTGACCTCCGTTAAGACTAACAATAACCAAACAACTGAAGTCCGCATTGACGGTACTTGGTATAAGGCTGCTATCAATGACACCACCGCAATCAAGAACAAGGTTGATCTGGTTGTCTATGGCGGTATGTACTTCGATGTTTCCGCAATGACTGCCAACCTGGATATTGCTGTGGTTACTGGCGTAGGCAACTATGACAAGATGGATAAGACCGCCTCCTATAAGCTGATGTTTGCTGACGGCAAGGAGCAAGTGGTTCCCGTTGAAAAGTGGGATAACTACACTGGTGAGGATCTTTCTAATGCCGCTTGGACTGGCTACCTCGTTACCTTTGATGTTGATGATGGGAATTACACGCTGACTACTGTTAAGGACGCAGAAAAAATCACAACTGTCGACTATGCTGGCACTGTCACTACCTCTGATTATGATGGTGTTAAGGTTACCGCTGTAGCAAATGATGGCTATACGAAGGATATCTCCGCAGTTGAAATCGGTTCTACAGATTATGATATCGCAGAAAATGCTATGATTGTCCTCTATGACGGCGATGACTACACCTACATGACTGGCGCTGACCTGCTGACCAAGAATGATATTGCTTTCACCGCAGGTAAGCGTATCATGGCTGCCCTTGATGGCAACGAAATTATTGCTCTGTATGCAGTTACCGGCACCAGCATTAGCTCCGGCGATGAACAGTATGGTTATATCACCTCTGTTGGCGAAGAACTGAACGCTGCTGGCGACACCAAGCTGTACATTGATGTTATTGTAAACGGCGAAAAGAAGACCGATGTTGAGACGGATAAGTCCTCTGTTGGTAGCTTTGCAAAGGGTGATGTCATTACCTACACTATGGATGGTGACGTGATGAACATTACCGAAGTCACCAGCGACTTCTCCAATAAGGCTGCTATCAAAGAGTTCAACAACTCGCGCGTAATCTTCTACAACAACACCTATAATGATCCTGACCAGCGCGTGACTCTGGCAGACGATGTTGTTGTTATCGCCATCGACAGCGACGACACGGATGACATTCTGTATGCCGGCAAGGATCTGGTAAAGGCAAACGGTATCTTCGATGCGACTGGTGCGCAGACCGGCTGGTACAAGAATGCGATGTATCACCTGGATGGCAGCAAGATTGATGTCATCTTCGTCGAGATTGATGCTGATTCTCAGTTCGTATAAATCTACTATGAGGATAGCTAAACAGTTTAAGTTTAATTGAACTGCCACGCCCCTGGGGAAACCTCCCCGGGGGCCCTTTTTTACCGAATTTTACAACCTCCCGCCCTCGCATAACTCCCCGCAAATCGGCCATCATAACACCCAGAACGACACAAGAGCGTTCTATGATCAAACAAACCCACAAAATCAATCAAAGGAGAACTTTGTTATGGCAAGCAAACAAGTCTTCCAGCAGCAACAAGATCATGGTCCCCCAGGCTCGTGCCGCGATGGACAAGTTTAAGATGGAGGCCGCCAACGAGGTCGGCGTGGATCTGAAGAAGGGCTACAACGGCTCCATGACCACCCGCGAGGCCGGTTCTATCGGCGGCCAGATGGTCAAGAAGATGATCGAGTCCTACGAACAGAGCCTGAGCGGGCAGGAGTAAAGATGAAAATTGAGACCCGCTTGCTGGGCTCTCAACTTTGAGGCTTACAGCTCCCTGCGCGCACGGCCCCAGAGGGCCGCACACTTGTGAGTGAGAGGAATTTTTTCACCGGCGGAGCCGGGAGAAAAAAATGAGTTGAATCTGTTCCATTTTCCTCGGAAAACGGAAGTCTGCGACGCTTAGGTTGTGTTGATAGATGGCCTTTGTTCGGGGCCGGAGACCAGGTCGCCGGTCTCGCCGGAGAGGGTGGCCACCACCACGATCATGCCGTCCTGGGCCAGATGCTGGCGGTCCCGCAGCACTACGCTGCCCACGTCGCCCACTCCCAAGCCGTCCACAAAGACCCGGCCGGCGGGCACGGTGCCGTTGATCTTGGCGGAGTTGGGCGTCAGCTCGATGACCTTGCCGATGTCGCTGATGATGATGTTCTCCCATGCCCATCTCCCGGGCCAGCTTTGCGTGGATCTTCAGCATGCGCTGTTCTCCGTGGACCGGGATGAAGAACTTGGGCTTGACCAGGGCGTGGATGATCTTCAACTCCTCCTGGCAGGCGTGGCCCGACACGTGGAGGGCCCCGGCGTTCTCGCTGACCACCTCGGCCTTTTTCCGGTAAAGCTCGTTGATGATGTTATTCATGGCATTCTCGTTGCCCGGGATGGCAGAGGCCGAGATGATGACCCGGTCGCCGCGCCTGAATATCCACCTGGCGGTGGGTGTTGAATGCCATGCGGGATCAGGGCAGACATGGTTTCCCCCTGGCTGCCGGTGGTGATGATGCAGATCTTGTCCTTGGGCAGGGACTTGATGTGATTGATGTCCACTAAAATGCCCTGGGGGATTTCGGTGTAGCCCAGCTCGGTGGCCACCCGCATGGAGTTTTCCATGCTGCGGCCGGTGACGGCCACCTTGCGGCCGTAGCGGGCGGCCACGTTGATGACCTGCTGGACCCGGTCCACATTGGAGGCGAAGGTAGTAACGATGATGCGCTCCTCACAGCCCTTGAAGAGCGCGTCGAAGCTGGCGCCTACGGCCCGCTCGGACCGGGTGGGCCGGGGCGCTCCACGTTGGTGGAGTCGGCCAGCATGGCCAGGACCCCTTCCTTCCCCAGCTGGCCCAGGCGGGTCAGGTCCATGATCTTGCCCTTGATGGGGGTGGGGTCAATCTTAAAGTCGCCGGTGTGGACGATGACCCCCACCGGGCTCTTGATGGCGAAGCTGCCACGGCGTCGGCGATGGAGTGGTTGACGTGGATGAATTCCACGGTGAATTTACCCGCCTTCACAACCTCGCCCGCCTCGCAGGTGACCAGCTTGGTGGTGTCCAGCAGCCGGTGCTCCTCCAATTTCAGGCGCACTAAGCCCAGGGTCATCCGGGTGGCATAAATGGGGGCGTTCATCGAGCGCAGGACATAGGGCAGCGCGCCAATATGGTCCTCGTGTCCGTGGGTGATGAAAGATGCCCCGGACCTTGCTCTGGTTTTTGATCAGGTAGGTGAAGTCGGGGATGACCACGTCGATGCCGTACATGTCGTCATCCGGGAAGCCCATGCCCACATCCACCACGATGATGTCGTTGCATTTACCGCGACCTGGCCGCCATGAATAAGCAGGGCTTTCCGGTGGAGTACCGGCCCGGCAAGCTCGGCGGCTGGTACGCCTCGGCCGGCCCATGAGCTTGGCGGAACTCCAGGCAGTGATCGACGCGGTGGCGGTTTACCGCTGGCTGCCGTCGGCCCTGCGCCAAAGGCTGCTGGACAAGCTGACGGCCTTCTTCCCTAGGGGGCAGCGGGAGCAGCTCCGGCGGCCCGTGTCCCTGTCCCACCAGGGGAGCGGGGGACCCGGAGGAGGTCCGGCGGGCGTTGGACCGCATCCATACCGCCATGCAGACCAAGCGGGCCCTGAGCTTCGTCCCCTTCGACTACGGCCCGGACCGGCAGCCGGTGGCCTCCGGCCCCGCCCAAGTGGTCAGCCCCAAAGGGCTGCTGTGGTGGGCAGAGGGCTACCACCTTTTGGGCTGGGATCACCGGGCCAAGCACCTGGCCCTCTACCGGCCTGACCGCATGACCCAGGTGCTGGTCGAAGGTTCTGAGCCTGGTGCTCTGCGTGGCTGTGATGCTGTCTGTCATGGTCGTGGGCGCTGGGGCGGCGTTCTCTGATCAGAGCAAGATCAAGAACACCGAGGCCGTTGATATGTGCGTTGCGCTGAATATCATCGGCGGTTACGGCGATAACACCTATCGTCCCGAAAACAACATCACCCGCGCTGAGGTCTGCAAGATGATCTGCGTGGCCCTGAACGGCGGCAAGGAGCCCACCCTGAGTGTGCCCGCTACCCCCACCTTCAAGGACGTGCGCAACGATGCAAACTCTTCCTGGGCTGAAAAGTACATCGAGTCCTGTGTCGCGCAGGGCATTGTCGGCGGCGTGGGCAACGGCAACTTCGAGCCCAGCCAGAACGTGACCGGCTCCCAGCTGGCTAAGATGCTGCTGGTGGCGCTGGGTTATAAGTCTGACATTGAGGGCTTCGGCGGCAACGGCTGGGACTAAGGTGAATGTGACCTTCCGCAAAGGTGAACGTGCTGTCTGCGTTCCGCCGCCCAGAAGGGCTCTGTATGACGGGCCTGGCCAGCTGACCAGCCAGGTCATGCAGGACAAGATTGACATCGGCTCCGATTACCCTGCTGGAAGACAAATATGAGACTGTAACCGAGAAGGACGGAATCCTGCTCTCCAATGCAACAAGGGCCCATTAAGATGTACACCAAGGTCTGGACTCCGACCTGCTGGGTCAGAAGATCGACGTTATGGTAAAAGCAAAGGACAACGCTGAGGTCTATGGCATCTATGCCAACGAAGACTCCTCCGTCCTGGCCACCGGTTATGTCGGCGCTCTGGAGGCAGACGGCACCAAAGTCAAGCTGGATGGCACCTCTTATAAGACCACCATTGTCTACACTGCTAACACCACCATGACCGTGACTCCTGGTGCGGCCGGCGCAGCAAGTACTGTTACCTACAATCCTTCTATGACTACTCTGCAGTCCTATATTGACCTCGCAGCCAAGGGTACCGTCACCCCCGCCACCGCCGCTTCCACTATCAAGCTGATCGACAACAACGGCGATGGCAAGGTAGATTCCGCTGTCTACACTCCTGTTCAGGTTGCTAAGGTCACCGCAGTTTCCAAGACTTCTGTGACCCTTGATTACCTGACCGCTGGCGTGGCAAATGCCACCATCAAGTTTGAAGATGCCGACATTTATGACGGCATTGCCAGGGACGACTTTGTAACCGTCGTTAAGGCTGTCAACCGCTCCACCGACAACGACCTGGTTTCTAAGCTGAGCGTTGTCTCCGCCAAGGCTGATGCAACCCGCACCAACGAGGTGAAGGTTGACGGTACTTGGTATAAGCTGGCTAAAAACGAAGGCACTGTTATTCCCGTTACCACCGGCAACACCTATGATTTCGTGATGGTTGGCGGCGTTGTTGTGAACGCTGATGAGACTGCCGCTTCCGCTTCCAACATTGCTTACATCTCTGGGATTGAGAAGAACAGCGACAACACCACTAACAAGCTGGAAACCTCCATCGGTGAGAGCACCGGCACGCTGAAGGTGCGGATGTACTTCCAGGATGGCACCGATAAGGAAGTTAAGGTTTCTAAGATTGACGGAAAGAAGATTGGTGCAACTTCTGTGACTGACCAGGCAGTTCCTGCTGATCTGATTTCCAACGTCATGTACACTTACTCTGAGCTGTCTGACGGCACTTATGATGTTAAGGCTGTTAACGGCAATAATAAGGTTGGTATGGATTGGGTCTCTTCTGTAACGCTTAACACGAAGTATGGTAGTACCTATGGCGACCAGAAGATTAGTGATTATTCCATTGCTGATGATGCCGTGGTCTTTGTTCAGACCAGCAAGGAAACTAAAGTCTTGACTGGCAAGCAGGTTAAGAATTGGGCAGATGACGTGAATATCAATTTCTTAGTTGCTGGCACTCAGGTCCTGACTAAGGCTACTAATGGTATCGACTATGTCAAGTTTGCAACGTTGGTACGCCTGGAAGACACCAGCAATATCCCCGGCGCTTCCAAGGACACCGTGTATGCTTATCTGACCGCCAATCCCTATCAGGCAACCGTAAACGGCGAGAAGAAGGCCGCATACGATGTTTGGACTGGTTCCGAGAATACAACGCTTTATGAGGATGCTTCTTCCTCGAGTGTTTCTGCCGCCGTTGCTGGCAAGGTGATTAGCTATTCCGTCAATGGGGACTATATCGAGAAGATTGCCGTTGTTGGCGACAAGGTTGCTATCACTGGATTGAACGATGGTGTTGTTGCCTATCAGAAGGACGCAACTAAGGTTCTGACGGCAGATCTGGACGACGACTGCGTGTTCATCGCCATCAACGATGACGAGAACGAAGGCATGGAAGGCTCTAAGGATACCGTTACTAAGGCAAACGAGTTCGTGAATAGCGGCGACGGTAATGATGGTAAGACCTACCTGATCCCCAACGCCTACATCGTTCTGAACAGCGACGGCGACGTGGTTGCTATCGTCTATGACGCTGATAACAGCGAACTGGATGTTACCTATAGCGCTGGTAACGTCACCAACCTGATTGAGAAGAAGTAAGTTCTTCAAAAGATTATATTCCGCTATTTTGTTTCACAAAATGAATCAGAATCGGTAGCATGAATCCCCCTCTCCCGGTGCAGTTTCGTTGGGAGAGGGGGATTCTTGTGGATTGGCGTTGGGGGAGACTTGGAGATTTTGCTGATGAGAACGCAAAGGTTCCCCCGGGCAAAGCCTGGGGAACGTGCGGTTTATCGACACACTTAACTTTTATTATAATGTGCCATTAAAATTACTGTGCGTACACGATTTCACCGTTCTTGTCGGTGTACATGCTGCCATTCACGTCAATGAAGACACACTCGACCTTAGTCTTGTCGCCATCTTGTGTGGTGAAGTAGATTGCATTCGCGTAGGTTCCTTCGGTTACGGTCTTAGCTGTCTTCAAGGTGTTTGCATCGCTGGAAGTACCGCCCTTAGTATCCACACCAATCACGAAGTAGGTGTCTGCGAATTCGAGAGTGTTGTCATCGGAGAAGGAAATGTCATCCTTAGAGAATGCAGTAATAGCGACTGCATCAGTCTCATTTGCATCCTTCTTATCGAACTCATCCTTATCTGCTTCCTTGGCCTCCTGGTTCTTCCAGTCGAAGGAGACAAAGTCGTACTTTGCGACAACGCTGGTTCCTTCAACCTTAACCTCAGCGGTCTCCTGGCCATCCCACATCTCAAAGACAGTGTACTTGGTCCCGTCAATGGTCTCATTCCAGGCGTTCAGAACGAAGCCGTAAGCATTCGCGTCATCCTTGGCGGTACCAGTCATTTCAACAGCACCAATGGAGATGTAATACACGCCATTGGTCTTATCTGCCAGGCCAACTGCGCTGGTCACGGTAGTTTCACCCCAGTTGTTCACGGTCTTGCCGGAGACAACCTTCACGCCGTCCTTGTCATGGACAAAGATTACGGCATCGTCAGCAAAGCGGGCAACTGTTGCGCTATCAGTGAGAACTTTGCCGTCATCAATTTTAGTAGTATCGGAGTCGTTCACAAACTTATCATAGCTGCCAACATTGTTATTCTCATCATCGGAGGTACCGTAGACGGGCTCCAGAGAATATTCGCCATTCTTTTTCAGCGTAGGTGAACAGGCTATTCTCTGCGAGGAACTTTGCTGCTTCGGTGTTGCTGATTTCATCGGTGGTAGCATCAGCGGGATCGGTGGGCTTTGTTGCAGGGGTCTTCACAATGTCATAATCATCACCGCTAACAAGCGCGTTGTTATAGCCATCTTTTGCGGTAGACGTATCACCAGCAGTAATAGAAGTCACAGTCACAGTCTGCTTTGTACCGTCGGCAAACCAAACCTTAGCCTCAACGCCATCGGCGATGCCGGAATCCAGTGCGCCAACCTTTTCAACATACAGGATGTTTTCGGCAGAAACGCTTCCGGCGGTTTTATCTGCGTCAAACACGAAACCATTCACCATAGCCAGATTGTAGGAATTGTTTACCTTCAAATTGTCGCCAGAAGGGGAGGTAACAACAGAATACCAGGTGCCGTCCACACGGACATCAGAAATACTACCCTTGGAAGCGCTCACCTCACCAGTAACAATCGTTGCGGCGGTAATTTCAGTGTTCCCAGAGACAGTGTTTGCCTTGTCAACCACAACAACGAAATCGTCTTCAGCAGCCTTATCATACAGGGTGACATCATCCTTCTTCAGATCGAAAGAAGAATTTTCCAGATCAGTGCCGCCCTTAGCAGACAGGGTAACTCTGGAAGAAGTCAGCACATCGATCTGCGCTACAGCGAAGGGTTGAACAACCAGATAATCATAGTCGTCGTCCTTGTTGTTGTCGACCAGAGTGAAGTTGTAGTAATTCTTCAGAGTGGTCTTATCAACAGTTGCACCGTTGGGGGCAACAACTTTGATGTCAGTAGCAAAGTCATAGTCGGTACCATCTACGGTAGCTTTCCCATCATCAAATGCAGAGGAGAAGTTATCGACATCATCCAGCAGGCCGGTCAGAACCTTGTTCTTTTCAGTGGCATAGATACCCAGCAGAGTGGTGTCGTTAGACTTCTTATCAGTGGTGTACATCACTTTGACCTGCTGGCCCATCAGGTCGGAATAGTCCTTAGTAGCATCAAAAGAGGGCATATCACCAACAACAGTAGTATAGGTGTTGTCATGGTCATCATACTTCACAGAAGTCAGGATGCCCCTCATATTTGTCTTCCAGCCAGGTGATCCGGTTGAAGTCGCCGTCGATGCGGTCCTGAACCACTTCGGTGCCAACCAGCTGGCCGTTCACGGTGGTGAGCTGGTTTTGTACTCGACCTCGTAGGCGTTCAGAGCATTCCAGATCATCTGGGCAGCGTCGTCACGGGTCAGAGGAGCGGAAACATCAACAGGCCCTTGGCGGAAGCAATGACGTTCACGTTGGTGTCCCAAGTTAGCGCCGCCAAACCCCTCGTTGTCAGCCTTGTAGCCCAGGCCGACCAGCAGCATCTTAGCCAGCTGGGCGCCGGCCACGTTCTGGCTGGGCTCGAAGTTGCCGTTGCCCACACCGCCGACGATGCCCTGGGCCACGCAGGACTCGATGTACTTCTCAGCCCAAGCGGAGTTTGCGTCGTTCCGCACGTCCTTGAAGGTGGGGGTAGCAGGCACACTCAGGGTGGGCTCCTTGCCGCCGTTCAGGGCCACGCAGATCATCTTGCAGACCTCAGCGCGGGTGATGTTGTTCTCGGGACGATAGGTGTTATCGCCGTAACCGCCGATGATGTTCAGCGCCACGCAGGCATCAACGGCCTCGGTGTTCTTGATCTTGCTCTGATCAGAGAACGCCGCCCCAGCGCCCACGACCATGACAGACAGCATCACAGCCACGCAGAGCACCAGGCTCAGAACCTTCAACCACTCCATTGCCGACGCTGTGGCCTTTGCCATCAAGTGCCCTGTGGGAACAGTGGTCCACACCGGCGACTTTAAGATTGACACCACCCCCATCCAGGGGGGCATGATCGATCTGGCCCGGCTGGGCGAGCTGGGCAAGGAGGGGGTCCTGGCCCTGCTGGCCGACTCCACCAACGTGGAGCGTCCGGGCTTACCAAGAGTGAGCGCAGCGTGGGCAATTCCTTTGACGCACTGTTCAAGGGCTGTGAGCAGCGCATCATCGTCACCACCTTCGCCTCCAATGTGGACCGGCTCCAGCAGATCATCAATGTGGCGGCGCGGTATGGACGCCGGGTGGCCGTCACTGGCCGCAGCATGGAGAACGCCATGAAGGTCTCCACCGAGCTGGGCTATATGAATATCCCGGATGGAGTCCTGATGGACCTCAACCAGATTAAGTGCCTGCCCAAGAACAGGGTCTGCATCATCACCACCGGCAGTCAAGGGGAGACCATGTCCGCCCTGTCCCGCATGGCCTTCAACACCCACCGCCAGGTGGATATCCGCCCCGGCGACCGGATCATCATCTCTGCCTCCGCCATTCCGGGCAACGAGAACTCCATTGGCAGCGTCATCAATGAGCTCTACCGCAAGGGGGCGGACGTGCTCAACGAGCGGGAGCTCGCCCTCCATGTGTCGGGCCACGCCTGCCAGGAGGAATTGAAGATCAGCAGGCAGAAGATCCTTTCCATAGAAAACCCACCGCACCCAAAAGGAGGGAGCCGTCAATCGGCCCTCCTTTTTCCATGCGACAAAGGCCATCTATCAACACAACCTAAGCGTCGCAGACTTCCGTTTTCGAGGAAAATGGAACAGATTCAAGCATTTTTTTCTCCCGGCTCTGCCGGTGAAAAATTCCTCTCACCTCACAAGTGTGCGGCCCCTGGGGCCGTGCGCGCAGGGAGCTGTAAGCCCCCTCAAAGTTGAGAGCCCAGCGAAGCGGAGTCTCAATTTTCATCTTTACTCCTGCCCGCTCAGGCTCTGTTCGTAGGACTCGATCATCTTCTTGACCATCTGGCCGCCGATAGAAACCGGCCTCGCGGGTGGTCATGGAGCCGTTGTAGCCCTTCTTCAGATCCACGCCGACCTCGTTGGCGGCCTCCATCTTAAACTTGTCCATCGCGGCACGAGCCTGGGGGGACCATGATCTTGTTGCTGCTGGAAGACTTTGCTTGCCATAACAAAGTTCTCCTTTGATTGATTTTGTGGGTTTGTTTGATCATAGAACGCTCTTGTGTCGTTCTGGGTGTTATGATGGCCGATTTGCGGGGGGAGTTATGCGAGGGCGGGGAGGTTGTAAAATTCGGTAAAAGGGCCCCAAGGAGGTTTCCCCGGGGGCGTGGCAGTTCAATTAAACTTAAACTGTTTAGCTATCCTCATAGTAGATTTATACGAACTGAGAATCAGCATCAATCTCGACGAAGATGACATCAATCTTGCTGTCGCCAACAGAGGTGATATAACCATACTGTTCATCGCCGGAGCTAATGCTGGTGCCGGTAACTGCATACAGAGCAATAATTTCGTTGCCATCAAGGGCAGCCATGATACGCTTACCTGCGGTGAAAGCAATATCATTCTTATCGCAGGTCAGCGCCAGTCATGTAGGTGTAGTCATCGCCGTCATAGAGGGACAATCATAGCATTTTCTGCGATATCATAATCTGTAGACACCATCATAATCAGAGGTAGTGACAGGTGCCAGCATAGTCGACAGTTGTGATTTTTTCTGCGTCCTTAACAGTAGTCAGCGTGTAATTCCCATCATCAACATCAAAGGTAACGAGGTAGCCAGTCCAAGCGGCATTAGAAAGATCCTCACCAGTGTAGTTATCCCACTTTTCAACGGGAACCACTTGCTCCTTGCCGTCAGCAAACATCAGCTTATAGGAGGCGGTCTTATCCATCTTGTCATAGTTGCCTACGCCAGTAACCACAGCAATATCCAGGTTGGCAGTCATTGCGGAAACATCGAAGTACATACCGCCATAGACAACCAGATCAACCTTGTTCTTGATTGCGGTGGTGTCATTGATAGCAGCCTTATACCAAGTACCGTCAATGCGGACTTCAGTTGTTTGGTTATTGTTAGTCTTAACGGAGTTGACTTCCTTGGCCTGCAGGGCGTTCCAGATCATCTGGGCGTCACGGCTCAGAGCAGCGGAGACATCAATGCTTCCAGGTCTTCGTACAGGCCCTTCTGGGTAGCAACCACGTTCACCTGGGTATCCCAACCGTTGCCGCCGAAGCCTCTTCGTGTCGGACGATAACCCAGCGCCACCAGCAGCATCTTAGCCAGCTGGGAGCCGGTCACGTTCTGGCTGGGCTCGAAGTTGCCGTTGCCCACACCGCCGACGATGCCCTGGGCCACGCAGGACTCGATGTACTTTTCAGCCCAAGCGGAGTTTGCGTCGTTGCGCACATCCTTGAAGGTGGGGGTAGCGGGCACACTCAGGGTGGGCTCCTTGCCGCCGTTCAGGGCCACGCAGATCATCTTGCAGACCTCAGCGCGGGTGATGTTATTTTCCGGACGATAGGTGTTATCGCCGTAACCGCCGATGATATTCAGCGCAACGCACATATCAACGGCCTCGGTGTTCTTGATCTTGCTCTGATCAGAGAACGCCGCCCCAGCGCCACGACCATGACAGACAGCATCACAGCCACGCAGAGCACCCCCATCGCCAAGGTGCTGAACGACAGCTTCGGCATCAAGGACGGCCTGATGACCACGGTGCACTCCGTCACCGCCACCCAGAAGACCGTGGACGGTCCCTCCATGAAGGATTGGCGCGGCGGCCGTGCCGCCACCGGCAACATCATCCCCTCCTCCACCGGCGCCGCCAGGCCGTGGGCAAGGTCATCCCCGAGCTGAACGGTTTGTTGGCGCATTATTTGATGGTGCGCCAAGAAGGTTAAGCTGGACGGCAAATTCCCCATAAGATGGATGGGACGACAATACCGCTGAGTTTGTCTAATAATTGCCAGCACGACTCTTCAGGGCCTGATGATTCGACCGAATGCCTTGCACACCTAAGGGTTCCATGAACAAAAAATGTTGCCGCTTCCACAATTAAGCTGATTGACAATACCGGAGATGGCAAGATTGATCAAAGCTCCTGCCAAGGTTAATATTGCATCGCTGCTTCTAAGTCTTCTGTAACTGTTAAATAACGGTACAATACCGTTAAGTTTGAGGATGCTGACATTCTATAGCGGCATTGCGAGATGATTATGTCCTGTTTAGGACGAAAACTGCCTCTTCCAAGGATATGCATGATCACCATTGGATACTTCCGCTGAAGTCACTGTTACTCGCAAATTGGTGAAGCAAAGGTTGATGGCGCTTGGGTGAAACTTGACTGGCAGCGGACACTGGCAGCAACATTATCGCAGGCGTTATGTTGTTCGGGGTTGATGAGACCCTGCTTCTTCTAAGGATATCCGTACATCTCTGGCAAAGGCCTTTGATCAGTTTGTCGGCGAAAATAACGGCAGTTGAAGCCAAGGCATACTTCCTTTGATAAGACTTCTGGACACCATTACCGTCTCCATGTTGCTGGTGAAAAATCACTGACGCTTCCGGTGTCAAGTCCTATGCTCTTTACACCCATAGCAAGTTGTTTGACGGCAAACTTATGACATCAAAGCGCTTAGCAAACACGAACAAGGCTGGTTACGATTCTGTAAAGTCTGGGCTTCCATCTATGCTAATCAGAAAATCGATGGTAAGGCTCCCAGCGATGATGCCGTGATTTTTTGTTCAAACCCTGAAGGAAAACCAAGGTCATTTCTGGCAAGCAGCTCTCAGAATTGGGGCGATAGTGCGTTCACCTCTGACGACTATGTCTATGCTCTGACTTCTACCAACGGCATTGATTATGTTGGCGTGGCCGCTCTGGTCGACAAGGATGGCACTGACTCTGTCCCCGGTGCTTCTAAGGATACCATGTATGGCTATCTGACCTCTGATGCCTATGCAGGCAAGATGGACGGCGAGGATGGCGACAAGGCTACTTACGAAGTTTGGACCAGCGAAGGTGCTAAGACTCTGTATGCAGATAGCAAGTTCTGCCGTTTCCGGAGCTGTCGCCGGCGCTGTGATTTCCTATAATGAGAACGGCAACTTTATTGAAAACATTAAGGTTGGTAATGATATCGACAAGGTGTTTGGTAGCGTTGCAATTACTGGCTTTGAGTATGCTGGCGGCGAGCTTTCCTTCGTTTTCCGGTTATACCAAGACCGATAATTTGATTGTCCAAGGCCCGAACCAGATTACACTTTGATGACGATTGTGTGTTTATCGGTATCAACGATAAAGACACCGCAGGCGTTGAAGCTACCATGGAGCAGGATTCAGCTTGCAAATGCAGGTACCAATTCTACCAGCACGTCTGAAACCGTTCTGACTAACGCATACGTTGTCGTCGGCGGCGATGACAATAAGGTTCTGGCTGTTATTTTCGATGTTGAAACAACGAGCTGGATGTGCAAAAGAACTTTGTAAAGACTACTGGTGCTATCAAATAATAAGACAGTATAGTCTATCACCCAAGCCCCCGGGGTTTCCTTTATCCAATTCTCAGCTCATCCAGCCCTCAATGACACCCCCCGCCGCAGCCATGGTCTCCATGTCCGCCGCAAGTGTGAATAGCCCCCTCGTGGTGGTGGTTGCACAGGGCCTCGGTGTTAAAGCACGAGCTTCCCGGCCAGGAAGTCGGCCACGGCCTGGTCTCGCGTCGCCGGTGATGCCGGGGATCACGGTGATATCCAGCTGGGCCAGGCGTTCTGGGCCCCGGCGCCGATGCCGCCGCAGATGACCACGCTGATGCTCCAGCAGCCCGGCGTGCCGGCCAGGGCGCGGCCTTTGGCCGCCGGTGGAGGTGACCATGGAGAAGCCCACTTTGCCCTCCTGGATGTCATAGATTCAAACCCCGTTGGGTTTTTGGCCGAAGTGCTGGAAGACGGTCTGTTTTCGTAGAAACGTGAAAGTCATTCGCAATGCTCCTTTTTGTGGAGGTGGTGTTTGGCGGGGCTGTCCCCGGGGCCGCTCAAAGAATCCCTTATATCTTTTGGCTCTGGCAGTGAGCCCGGGCGGCAGTCGGGGGGGCCAGGCTGATGAGGGCACGGTCCGGTCCTGCATGGTGAGGGTTTTCAGGTTGACTCCCGTACTCGTGACCACATATTCTACGTCCGACCGGGGGTGGTGACGATGGTGGCTTGGGGGGGCACGATGGGCTTTGGGGGGAGCTGTCGGGATTGGTGCCCAAGGTGGACTTAAAGGCAAAGAAGGATTTCCCCTTGGCCAGCTGAGCCCCCCGGACATAGTCCCCTGCCGCCGCCGGTGCGCCGTTGCATTGAGCCCAGCCCCATGCCCTCAGCGGCCACCTGGCCGAAAAGGTCAATGGACATGGCGGTATTGATAGAGATCATGTTATCATTCTTGGCGATGTTCACCGGGTTATTCACCACGGGGAAGTCGAAGAACATCTTTTCATTGCGGGTCCGCCAAGTACTCATACAGGGCCTTTGAGCCAAAGGCGAAGCCCACCACGGAGCGGTAAGCCGGGGATGAACTTGCGGTTGTTGCTGATGACCCCCCTCCTTCATCAGCTCCATGAGGGCGTGCCGGACATCATTTCCG
>VOFD01002878.1_pt1 | contig 21516 bp, 28 predicted proteins | sample 5384101 | NCBI WGS metagenome assembly VOFD01 (sample SAMN12384723, study PRJNA508395) | human gut metagenome | isolation source: healthy gut C | host: Homo sapiens
TCATAATAATAACATCTCCTTTTGTTAAAAATCCTTTGGTTTATAAAATAAAAACATATATGTGAAGAAAATATGTCAAATGGACACATTGTTTTTCTTATTATGTTTTCCACCAGTGCAACATGTTCCGGTAAGTCCACACCAATGGAAGTGTAGTTTGTTTCTTTTAAGCGCATGGTGTATCCCTTTTGCAGTGCACGCAGTGGTTCAATACCTTCACCTTTTTCCAATTCTGTCTGCTCCATATTTGCAAATTTTAACAAAAAAATCTTTTTTATAAGCATAGATTCCGACATGGCGAAAAAAACTCGTGCTAATTGACCGTCTTTTATATTGGACGGAATAACAGAGCGGGAGAAATACATTGCATCTCCCATGTCGTTTGTTACTACCTTTACTGTGCTTGTGGCACGGATTTCATCAGGATCTGTGATTTCCTTTTTTAAACTGCCAAAATAAACCGATTCATCTTCTGTAAAAATGGAAATCACTTCTCGGATCATTTCCGGGTTAATGACAGGTTCATCGCCCTGAATGTTGATATACAAATCGCCATCCGTGTGTTCGGCAACCTCTGCTACGCGGTCGGAGCCTGTCTGATGGGTATCTTTTGTCATTTTAACATTCATGTTGTATTTTTCGCACGCGGCACGAATTCTTTCATCATCTGTGGCAACGTAAATTTCGTTAAGTTCCTTGACTTTAATAGCCTGATGATAGACCCAGTATATCATTGGTTTTCCGCAGATTTCAACCAATGGTTTTCCCGGAAAACGGCTGGATTTATAACGTGCCGGAATAACACCGATTATCTTCATTTTGATTCCTCCATTTTTTACTCAAAACATCTTCAAGTTTTACGCGTGGAAAGATTTCAAGATTTCCACCGCGAGTTGCATTATAGATATGAATATTATGTTTCTTTGCATACGAATCAAGAAGTGCATATACTTCCATGGAGCGGTCTATGATGTGCTCCCCAATTTGCTTGGTTGTTAAAGTATTTGCATGCATTCTTGTCTTGATTCGGTTAATATCGGTTTCTGCAACTTCTTTTGTTGTGTAATTATCTGTAAAATGTCCACCTTTATCATGAGGGTTTGTACAATCCACACCGAGCAGATAAATTTCTTTAAAGCCCATATGAAACGCCATTTCGGCAGCTAGAGAAAGTACGGTTGCCTTAATCATGCAGTATGCCTGAATGTTTCCGCGGACTTTGTAGCGTTCGGTTGGAATGGTATGGACGTAAGTGGTATCGACCGGTTTTTTTGCGCATGCGGCGATAGGTGCGCTCTGTTGTAAACAGAGGAGCCTTTACCATTTTGGAAAGTTCGATGCCAAGCTTGATGCGTAAATTGTGTCAGATACACAGTGAAATGACGGACGCCAGTCGGTTTTGTCAAAAATTTTGTATACCATGTTTGTACCGAAGGTGTATTCATCTTTCAATAAATGTAAATCTTCACCGGTCAGACTGGGACCGTTTCCAATGAGAAAACACCGTTCTCCTTTGTGACTGTCCTTCAAACGCTCGAGGCGTAAACTATTATTGTTATGGAACATTCCGTGAGAGCGGAAAAATCCGAGAACATTATAACGCAGTAACAGCCATAAAATGCGCATTCGGTTGAGCGTTTTTTTAGTATAGCATACAAAACGTTCGTAGAGGGTTCTCTTATGAGGCAGTGCCCTAAGACACATATCAATCACTCGTTTGCCGGAATTCCCATCTTCATATGGATTAAATTTTTTGGTTAAATTCCAATTGCTTGTCTCGATAAGGAAATTCGCATTCCTGACGGTGGATAGCATCAACCAGTTCCTGTTCCGTTTTTGTGATTGGTCCCGGTAATTCTTCCGGCGACAAGTAAAGACCACGCACATCTTGTTTGTAGGAATCTGCGTCGTACATATGAAAAACCATCGGACGCATTAAATTTGCATAGTCAAACATGGTGGAAGAGTAGTCCGTAATCATTAAATCACTGACTAAATACAAATCATTGACCGACTCTACGTCACTTACGTCATATATGACAGGGTTATCTTTTTTTTTTTTGCGCCCAATTTGGTGATGGGCGCGAAATAAAAGAATATAATCGTCGCCGAGCATGTCCATCAGTACATTGACATCAAAACCATCCGGCAAGGAAAATGCCCCATTTTCATCCAGTGATGAGTCACGCCAAGGTTGGTGTATAGAGAAGAACCTTTTTTCCCTTCCGGAATATGTAATGCTTCCTTTTTCTTTTTTTGGATTTCTTCACTTGTATAATGAAAAGTTTGTCATTGCGAGGATATCCACTTGCGACAAATTTTACAGAAGGATCTCCGATTGCAAAAGCAGAAGCTATTTTTTCACTATAATAAGGAGACGGAGATGGAAAAAAAAGTTACTTTTTTTCCTTTTTGCCCGGTATCGTCTGTGCATATGAGAACGTGTCTGACGAGGATCGGAATCTGTTTCGATATCACAGCCGAGTCTCTTTAATGGTGTACCATGCCAAGTCTCGATATAGATTTGGGTTTTTCGTGGTTTTAGATAATCAGCAACTGTGATATTGTTAATCCAGTAACGAGCACTGGCATAATATCTGCGGTAGGCAGAAGTTCCCTTCTTCACCAGTATGGTATGATGGTTTTCCAGTAAATCAAAATGCGCTCCCGGGTCAGTGAATGCCCACACAAAATAAAACGAGCGGAAATTTTCATCCTTTGCAGCTCGTCATATATGGCACGCACGCTGTCAGTGGCTTTTTTTTCCGCCATAGGATTCAAAGACAATATAGTTGTCAGAGACTGTCGAGTGCAGTTTTGTAATACCGTATTTTATCCGATTTTTATAGTAGGACAAATTTTGTCTTAGCATGTAACGAGACTGCTTGTTCATGGTTGTATGTTCCTTTCCCCAAGTGTTAATAGATACCTCATATACTATAACGATTTATGGGTAAAAAGTCAAATGTTTTGCAAATATATGAAAACTGTGGTATAATGCTCATAATAATGTGATAATATAGGAGGACAGGTATGTCAAAGGGTAAAATAATTTATATGGTTGTACCTTGTTATAATGAAGAAGAGGTGCTTGATGAGACAACTAAACAGTTAAGTGATAAATTGCAAAAATTGATAGATGCAGGTGAGATTAGTGAAAAAGCCGGATTCTTTATGTGAATGATGGTTCAAAAGATCAGACATGGCCGATTATCTGCCGTCTGCATGAAGAATATACACTTGTCAGTGGATTGAATCTTTCCAGAAACCGCGGACATCAGAACGCTGTGCTTGCCGGTCTTATGTATGCGAAGGATCATTGTGATGCAGCGATTTCAATGGATGCTGACTTACAGGATGATATTCATGCTATTGATGAGATGGTAGATAAATTTAATCATGGAATTGATGTTGTTTACGGTGTGCGCAAAGCAGCCGAAAAAAAAGACACGTTTTTTAAGAAATTTACGGCAGAAGGATTTTATAAAATCATGAAATGGATGGGGTTGACATTGTCTTTAATCATGCAGATTTCCGCTTGATGAGTAAGCGTGTTTTAATGCAGATGGAAAATTACAAGGAAGTCAATCTCTTTTTACGCGGAATTGTACCGTTAATCGGATATCCGGCAGACAACGTATACTATGAAAGACAGGAGCGCTTTGCAGGAGAGAGCAAATATCCGCTGAAGAAAATGTTGTCGTTTGCATTTGACGGCATCACTTCATTTAGTGTCAAACCAATCCGCTTTATATTGAGCCTTGGTCTTGTCATTTTCTTGGCAAGCCTTGGAATCCTGATCTATTCGATTGTGCGCCATGCAATGGGTGCAACGGTACTTGGTCCGGAGCAGTCTTATGGTTTCTATCTGGGCGCTTGGCGGTTTGCGGCTTCTTGCGATTGGTGTTGTCGGTGAATATATTGGAAAGATGTATCTAGAGACGAAAGGCCGTCCGAGATTTGCTATACAGGATATTCTAAATGATGTAGACCAAGCCGAGTAAGAGTTCAGAGATTTTGTTTTGACAGGGAAAGGAATGCAAAGATAAAGTGATAGTGGAAAAAATACAAAATTTTTTGTGTGTGGCAGCGAAAAAGATATTTCTTTGCTTACATTTTTATTGTGGTTATGGTTTTGCTTGAGTTCGGAAGGCTTGCGGGGCGATGTATTTCCGTTACATTATCAATTGTTGAATGCTTTGTTGGCATTGATTGGGTTGACAGCAATTTTCCTCCTTTTTTTTATATGCAGACGAGAAAATTAGCAGGTTGTGTTTGCAAAAAAACAGAGTTGTTATGTTTTGCATATTTTATGCCGTAATTATATTTGTGATGCAGATGTATCTGTGTAAATGTATCTATTTTTATACGACGTGGGATGTCGGTATACTGCAGTCAGCAGCAGATGTTGTGACACATGGTGGAACAATTCAGGATTGGATCAGCCAAAGAGGAGATTCGTTTTCTCAGAATTATTTTAATGCTTACCCGAATAATATTTTTTGACGATTATTTTTGCCGGAATAAAATATCTGTCATCTTTATTTGGATGTGTAGATAATTATTTTCCTACGATTGTTGCAGGGGTGATTTCCACAGATGCGCCATTGTGTTTACTGTGATGACTGTTTGAAATTAACGCAAAAGTCGAAAAAGTGACTTTCCTGTCTATAATCATTTGCACAGTTTTTTTGGGATTTAACCCATGGATTATAATCCCTTATTCAGATACATACGTACTTCCTTTTTTGAGTGCGATTTTGTATTTTTATTGTTCCATGAAAGATGAGAAAAAGGGTTATGCATCATGGATAGGAATTGTGATAGCGGCTTCGGCTGGGGATAAAAATCAAGCCGACGGTGGTGATTGCTTTGTTTGCAATTGTTCTGGCAGAAATAATTTTTTTGCGCAAGTGCCAAATTAAGGAAGTTGCCGCAAAATGTTTAATTGCGCAGGAGGAACCATAATCGTTTTGGGCCTGATAAATAGTTTGAGTGATGCTGTATGACCAGCGGAATGCAGATGCACAAATGACATGGCAAAGATTATCTGATGATGGGGGCAAATGAGGGAAACATATGGCTCTTATTTTGGCGTTGACAGGGAGCGTTCATGGGGACATCCGATCCGGAGAAGAGAAAGGAAATGCAAATTGAGGTGTGGAAACAACGTATAAGTGAGAAAGGCATTTGGGGCACAATAAAGTTTTATATGCAGAAATTGATAATTGCAAATGATGATGGCTCATTTGCATGGGGCTGGGAAGGAAATTTCTTTGGTGAATATCGTGGACTGCACAGTGAATTTTGCACAAAAATTACAATCTTTTTTTATTATGCACAGGATAATAAGATGATTTATAATATTTTGCAGAGTATATGGGTTTCTATACAGATTTTGGTTTGTTTCTTTGCAATATTTTTTTGATAATAGGAATAAAAGAGCACTTTTCATTGCGATGACATTGACTGGGATTAATTTGTTCCTTATGATATTTGAAGTGTGCCAGATATTTGTTTATGTTTGTTCCGTTTTATATTACAGCGGCTATGTTTGGCCTTTTTCTATATGCAGGAAAAAAGTCAAGATCATAAAAGATAGAAAATGTCATTTGCAATAGATAGAAGAGAAGGATTAATAAATCAGTGAGAAACTTTATTCGCAAAGCGAATCCATTGTTTCGAGTTGATTTACTAATCCTTCTTTTTTATTTTTGAACACCCATTCTCTTTGAATCTGGAAACTGATTGCAAAAAAGCAGGGTGTCAATAACACATTTGCGAAGTGTCGAATAAGTAATAAATGTCAGCAGATGATTGACTAAAACAGCAGACAACAAAAGCTGAACAATTGCCAATGTGTAATATCTTACGAAAAGAAATGGCGAGCTTGAGTCATTTTTAAACACCTGATTTTTGTTCACAAAAAGTTAAATAGCGAACTGGCAAAACGTGAAATCACAGTCCGCATTAATATAAGCACGGACAAGTCGAAAAATGGAAGCATCCACTTGTCGGAGATGATCGGACGAAGCAGATAGCCAAGCGACCAGTACAAAGCAATGTCGATAATAAAACTGGATAAAGAACTTAGCATAAACTTCAAAAACACTTTGTAAATCCGAATCGAATCAATGAACGGATTAAAATGCGAACTTTCATTATTTGCCAGATAAATTGTCTGAATCGGAAATTCTTCAATTGGAATCTGGTATTCCTTCGCAACAATCAGCATATTCATTTCATATTCGAACCGTTCCCCTTTTACATTTGCAAAATGCTCTCTTATGAGAGGGTTGGAAGTCCTCTGAGTCCGGTCTGCGTGTCAGAAACATGTATGCCGCATAAAAGCCGGATCATCTGCCGAGTCAACTTGTTTCCAAAACGGCTTCTCAGAGGAATTTCCTTGTCGTCAAACTGACGGCGACCAAGAATCAAAGAATCCGGATGCTCATAGGTTAGTTTTGCACAAGTGTTAATGTCCGGAAGTACATGCTGACCGTCACAGTCCACGGTTACAGCACCTTTGATATCCGGGCGCGCTCTAAAATATAGTTAAACGCAGACTTTAGTGCAATTCCTTTCCCGAAATTTACGACGTGGCGGATTATTTTGCAGTGGCAAGTCTCTTTGCATGTTTTAAAATACTTTCGATTGGCAATAAGACTTCCATCATCGACCAAAATGATATTGGAAAAGCCATCGTCGTGCAATTGTCCAACGAGTGATACCATGCGCTCATCCGGGTCCAGTGCCGGAATGATGATGGCAATACTTTCTTTATAATTACCCAAAACATTTCCCCTGTAATTCTGAAATCGAAATAATACTGTAAGTATAAGCCTATATCGTTTCAGAATCAAGCATTCGTGATTGACATTCCTTTTTTACACTAGCTTTTTTTTGCGTTTGCCGCATTTCGTTTGGCACGGTAACGCTCCGTTCCGTCGAGAATTTTTTACGGATACGAAGATTTTCCGGTGTAACTTCGAGTAATTCGTAGTGTCAATGTAATCAAGTGCCACGCTCTAAACTTAATTCTTTCGGCGGTGTGAGGCGAAGTGCTTCATCTGCACCGGAAGAACGGGTATTCGTCAGGTTTTTTTTTACATACATTGACCTCGATGTCATCGCTTTTTGCATGTTCGCCGACAATCATGCCGCCGTAAACCTTTTCACCGGGACCAACAAACAAAGTGCCTCGCTCCTGTGCATTAAAAGACCGTAGGTAATTGTTTCGCCGGATTCGAAAGCAATGAGAGAGCCTTGTTTACGATAAGGGATTTCTCCTTTAAATGGACCATAGCCTTCAAATTCAGTATTGATGACACCGTTTCCTTTTTGTGTCTGTCATAAATTCGCCGCGGTATCCAATCAGTCCACGGGATGGAATGATAAATTCCAGACGTGTCGTGCCCGGCATTTAATGGGGTCATTGCCTGTAATTCGCCTTTACGCTGGCTGAGGCGGTCAATGACATTTCCGGTAAATTCATCCGGTACATCCACATAAGCACGTTCCATTGGTTCTAATTTTTTCCATTTTCATCGGTTTTATACAAAACTTCCGGTTTGCTGACTGCAAATTCATATCCCTCGCGGCGCATATTCTCGATCAATACGGAAAATGCAGTTCCCGCGGCCGGAAACTTTATAAGCCTTCAGTCGTCTCAGTATCTTCAGACGCGAAGACTGACATCGGTATTGAGCATTTTATATAAGCGGTCACGCAAATGACGGGAAGTAACGTATTTTCCTTCCTGACCGGCAAGCGGACTGTCATTTACGATAAAGTCCATAGAGAATAGTAGGTTCGGAAATTCGCTGGAATGGAATCGGTTTTGGATTTTCCGGAGAACACAGCGTATCCCCGATGTGAATATCCGAAATACCGGAGATTGCTACGATGGAAGCCGATGCCGGCTTCTTCTACTTCAACACGGTTGAGTCCCTCAAATTCATACAATTTGGAAATTTTAACTTTTTCATTTTTTATCCGGATCATGTGCATTGACGATAACAGCATCCTGATTGACACGGATGGTTCCGTTATCGACTTTTCCGACACCGATTCGTCCGACATATTCATTGTAATCAATGGTGCTGATTAAGACCTGTGTGTCGGCGTCCGGGTCGCCTTCCGGTGCCGGAATATAATTTAAAAATCGCATCAAAAAAGCGGCTTCATATCGGTGCCTTTCTTCATTGAATCGCAGTGATGCCACACCTTCTTTTGCCGAGGCAAAGATAAATGGGCAGTCTAACTGGGATTCATCGGCATCCAAATCGATAAACAGTTCAAAAATTTCATCGACGACTTCTTCCGGACGAGCTTCCGGACGGTCGATTTTGTTGACACAGACAACAACCGGCAAAGACAATTCCAGTGCTTTTTTTAACACAAATTTTGTCTGAGGCATTGCGCCCTCAAAAGCGTCAACGACTAAGATGACACCATTTACCATTTTAAGAACACGTTCTACTTCACCACCGAAATCGGCATGTCCCGGTGTGTCGATGATATTAATTTTCACACCTTCATAGGTAATGGCTGTATTTTTGATAAAATAGTAATGCCTCGTTCACGCTCAATATCATTTGAGTCCATGACACGTTCGGCAACTTCCTGATTGGCGCGGAATACGCCGCTTTGTTTCAATAATTCATCCACTAAGGTTGTCTTGCCATGATCGACGTGTGCGATGATGGCGATGTTTCTGATATCGTCTCTTGTTGTTTTCATAGAAACCTCCATTCATTCATGCAAAAACCACAAAGTCGTATTATAGCACGATTTTTTTTGTGTGGCAAGTTCGGGCGTAAAACGCTTAACAAAATGCTAGGTTTTTTTGCTTTTTATGGTAAAATAGGATTCATATAAAAAAAGGAGGTGCTCTTATGGGGCTGAAAAGGAAGAAGCGGTTACTGGGAATTTTGATTTTTCTCTTGTTATTGGCATGATGGGAAGTGCCGGTGGAGAATTTTAAATAAGAAAAAAAAAAAAAAAAAGCCGTGATTTATGTTGGTAGTCAACTTCGTCTAAAAGTAAAGGGAACAAAGAAAAAGGTGAAGTGGTCTTCAAAGGAGAAAAAGATTGCGACAGTTTCAAAAAAGGAGTTGTTAAGGGAAAACGTGCCGGTAAGACAAAGATTACGGCAAAAGTAAAAGGAAAGAAACTTGTCTGTAGACTGACTGTGAAGGCGAAGAAAAAGAGAACAGTCACTACGGCAGAGGCAACACCACAGGGAGAAAAGAAACCTGCACCACAGGTGACGCAGACGCCGGGAGGAACCGATAAGCCGTCTGCTTCCCCCGCGATAGAGCCGGTAGTGACGCCAACCGCTGTGCTAACGCCAACACCGGTTGATACTTCAAAACCGGAACCGGTATTTTCAAAAGAAAGCGGAAGTTATGATAAATCTTTTTGAATTATCTTTGCATGCGCCAAAGGGAAGCAAAAATCTATTATACGACAGATGGCAGTGAGCCGGATGTCAGTAGTGTGGGCGGCAGTGTAAAAAGATACCGTACCGGCAAAACTTCCGACCAATGAGTATAAGCAGACAATTACAGTGAAAAATCGGGATAATGATGAAAATAGGTTTTTGCTCGAAAGTCAATATTCCATATATGTATGATCCAACGGATTATTATAACGGACCATTTTTATCCGGAAGTCGGTGCAGTTCCGAAAGCAACCATCATTCGCGCAATGGCAGTGGATGAAAAGGGTAATACGAGTAAGACGGTGACAAAAACTTATTTTGTAGATAAGAATTTGGCAGAGGTTTATAAGAATGCTTCTGTGATTTCCGTTGTCACGGATCCGGATAATCTTCTTAGCGAAGAAAAAAGGAATCTACCGTTATGGCAACTGGGAAAACAGTGGTGCTGAATGGGAGAGACCGGCGGCAGTGACGTATTTTGAGGAAGATGGCACGATACCGTTTGAGACGACGATGGGGATGCGGATTCATGGCAATATACACGCCGCCGGGGGCAGAAGAGTCTGCGGTTTTATTTCCGTGAAGAATTAGGACTGAAAAATCTCAAAGGCTATCAGTTGATTCCGGGAGCTGTCAATGCGGACGGAAAGCCGACGAAAAAGTATAAACGTTTTATCTTGAGAAATGGCGGTAACGAATATGCCTACAGTAAAATGCAGGATGTCTTTATCCAGAGCCTTGTGAGTGACCGTGCATTTACGACGCAGAGTTCACGCCCATGCGTTTTATTCTTAAACGGTGAGTACTGGGGACTTTATAATCTGATGGAACGCTATTCCGATAATTATTTGGAGGAAGAGTTTGGCGTTGATAAAGATAATGTGGTTGTGATAAAAAATGATGAACTTGATGAGGGGAAAAGAAGAAGATTTCGCTCTCTATGAACAACTGCAGGCAATGGCAGACCTTGACATGTCTTTGACCGATAATTATGAGAAATTTAAGAAAATGGTGGATATACAGAGTTATCTTGACTATTATGCGACTGAGATTTATATTGGTAACAAGGACTGGCCGGATAATAATGTGCAGTTATGGCGGACCAGAGAGGATGACGGCAGTGATTATGGCGATACGAAGTGGCGTTATATGCTCTACGACACCGAATACTCGATGAATTTGTGGGGACAGGATAATAACGGAAATACGAATCGTCTGCAGGAAGCAAGAAATAAGGATGCATTATTTGATGCACTCTGTAAAAATGACTCTTTTAAACAGTCACTTGCCGATACGCTGATGGATTTGGCAGATAAAAACTTTAAGTCAGCCGATGCCGCAAAGAAATTAGATGTCATGGCAAACAGTCTACCGTCCGTTGATGGAGCAGTATAAAAAGCGTTTTGGCAACGGTGATGTGGACAGCCGGGTAAGGGATATGAAGAGTTTTATGGCAAATCGAAAAAGCCAGATAAAAAAGCATATTCAGGAATCCCTTTCAATTACAGTAAAATAATAAAAAGAATGGAGAACAAAGATGGAACCGGAAATTACAGATATTTTTGACCGTATTATGAATTGGAAGTTGTTTCGATTTATGTGGCCTTTTATAAAAAAAAAAGGACAAGCTTTTATATTTGTTTTTTGGAGGATGTACAACACTTGTTAATCTTGTGATTACATATGGATTGTGGTATGGTCTGAAGTGGGAACAGTGGTATGCCGGGAAATTTGCACTGGGCACGTTCCTTGGAAATTTAATTGGAATTGTGTCTGCTATTTTGTTTGCCTACGTGACAAATAAAAAGTTTGTATTTGCGTCGAAAACAACAGGAATGAAAGAACTTTTGGTTGAATTTATTAAGTTTGTTGGCGGCCGTGTATCCACTTTAATTATCGAACTTGGCGGTGTTCAGCTTGCTGTAATATTGTTCCCTGATTCTAATACACTTTTGTTTGTGGCGAAACTTTTGACTCAGGTTTTGGTTATTATAATTAATTATTTTATCAGCAAATTATTTGTGTTTAAGGGGACAAAAGAGGCATCTTTTTGACAACCAAGACTAAATTTTGATTTGAATTTGTCCGATATACAGATTACGGATGCGAATGTTTATTTTAGAATCAGATTTTAGATAGATGATATAGAAAGGTATGGTTATGGATATGAGACGAGTAAAAAAAAAAGAATTGGTATATCAGCAGCGGCTGTTTTTGTGACGGTGGTTATTTTTGCCGTCTTTTTTTATACAGCAAGCAGTATAGCCATGCAAAGAGATGAAATATTTATTACCTATAATGATCAGCAGTTAAATCCTGAGGAAACACTGCAGATGACTTCAGGAAGTATTCCACTTGTATTAAAAACAACAGGAACCGCCTATGATGAGGATAAGTATATCGTTGAGTGGTCTTTTTCAGATAGTGCGGCAACTAGATTTGCAACAATTGAACAAAGTTCTACCAATAAGATGGTAGCGACAGTACGAGCAGTTTCGCCCGGACTTGTAACGGTTATTGCAACTGTGAAAGACAGCATGAATGGTAATGCAGTTCTTGGAAGTGCTACGTGTAACATTAATGTTATGTTTGCTATTGATACATCGAAAGATGCAAATTTATACCGTTTTGTGAATGAATCAGATACGGAGCGTTCTCTTGTTATGTATGCAGATGACAGCCCGGTTCAGTTAGGGGCTGAGTTTTGGCGATGCGAAGGATGCTCAGTGGATTAGTTCGAATGATGAAGTGGTTAAAGTAGAAAAGAACACCGGTATTGTGACTCCGGTTGGTGCAGGACGAACACAGATTACAGCCCGCCTATACGCCGAATGGTGAAAGTGATACCTATACGGCACTATTGAATGTGTATGTAAAACCTAAAATTTCGCTTACTAAAGGCAGTGGGTATACAAATTCATTGGTTAATCAGAAGATTTCTTCCGGAACGAATATTTACACGGATACAGTATTTACCAGTAACACACAGGCAATACGAAACAAGATTATCTGGGTGGTAAAGAAAGATGATGGTAAAGGTAATCCTCAGGTATTGGCAGATTCGCTTGGACGAGAGTCGGATGTTATTCAGGTTACTCCTTCCGGTATGTATGAAAACGAGTTGAAGATTCAAGGAACGGCAGGGAAGTACGTAATTGAATTTTATACGAATGGAACCTACTTGAGTGAGAGCAATCATACGGATGCATATGATCCAACGGTTATTACGTTTACACTTACCGCCGAAATTGGTGACAAAGAAGAAACATTAGGACCGGGAGATTCCATAAACCTGGCAGATGCTTTTGGCATGACGCGAGAGGATTTTGTTAAGTATTTTGTATCCAATAACTGGACGAAAGATGGTGGCTCAATTTATAATTATGCAACTTACGATAGTGCAACAAGCGAGCTTCAGGTAAAAACTACAGTTTCCGAAGGTGTATTAATTGATTCCGTAAATGTGAAACCGGCGTATAAAAAGCAAGTGGCAGAGTCGCTTGGGCTGGACGGCGAGGATAAAGATGTTCTTGCCAATATGCCAATGACATTTAAGGTAACAATCACATTACAGGATCGCATGCATTTAAATCGTACGGAACTTACACTTTCCGAAAAAGAAGAATTTTTGCTTTGGTTGCTACATATAATGGTGCTTATGATGGAACTGTAAAATTTGAAAGTACGGATCCGTCTTGTGTTAAAGTTGATGATAATGGTTTAGTGACGGCAGTAAAGAATACAAAAGGCGATGTTAAGATAATAGCATCTTTGACAAACTCAGTTGGTAAGACTATTCGCGCAGAGTGTCTTGTTGTGGTACAGGCGCATTGAAATCATTTACACTTGAACCAAATGTGACGGAAATGACAATGAATGTAGGAGATGTACAGACAATTAAGGCGATTATCAACCAGTCAATTAAGAATCCGCCGTTGTCATGGACCTGTTCTACTGTAAATTCGAAGATTTTTACGGTGACGCCGTCAGATGATAGAAAGAGTGCGGTTATTACAGCAGTGGGAACGGGTGTGGCAGATTTAGAAGTCACAAACACTGTGAATCCAAGTGATAAGAAGACGATCCGTATTACAGTCCGATCAACAATACAGACAATTTCCCTGAAACAGACAGAATTGACTGTGCCACGTTATAAAGATGGCTATAATATGGGGAAAAACGATGTGTCATACACGCCGGCAAATGCAACGGATACAGAACTTGTATGGACTAGTTCGGACCCGGGAATTGCTACCGTGGATGATGATGGATATATTACTTTTGTAAATGCCGGGTGACGTTGATTACCGTCAGACCGGTAAATAATCCAAATGGTGTTATGGCTTCCCGCTTGTTAACGATATTAGGTTCAGCAGATAAGGTTATTTTAAGCGAGAATGAACTTACAATGAATGTAGGGGATACAAAAGATGTGAAACTTGATTTTGAGCCTATTAATACGACAGCAGAGAGTTAACATGGACGCCAACGGGTGAGTATAAAGATTGTGTTACGATGCTTCCCTATGATGAAGAACGAAAATTGCTTCGTTCCAGGCAAAATCACCGGGAGTAGTCTATTTTAACATTACATCTCCGCAGACCGGAACGGAAGTGTTAAAGATTACAGTGAAACAGCCTTCGACAGCATTGAGTGTGACACCAAAGGAGTTAACGGTAAGAACGGGTGACAGTGCTGATTTAAAGGCAGTATTTACACCGGCAAATTCGACAGACACTATTATATGGAAAAGTTACAATAATAGTGTGGCAACGGTAGATGTGAATGGACGTGTTACAGGAGCAAAGGCAGAACAACATTTATTAAGGCCAGAGCCTACAATGGAAAAAACAGCAGGGACCAATGACTGTTATTATGGTTACTGTGCGGATGGTGTGAAAGGAGTTTCCTTAGACTCATCAGAAAAGACGGTTCGTGTGGACAGTTCTGTTACACTGATACCTATTTTTAATCCGGCAACTGCTTTTAATAAGGCGATGACGTGGAAGGCTTCAAATAGTAATGTTAAAATTGAGGCGGTTGGTATTTCCAATCTGAAAGTAACCGGTGTAAAAGCCGGTACGGCGATGGTAACCGGTACGACGACAGATGGTGGATTTTCTGTATCCTGTTTGATTACGATTCTGCCAAAACAGAAAGAAAATGATACGAAGGTGACGGTATCGCCGAAAACCAAATATTTGGCTAAAGGCAAGTCATTCTATGTGACAGCCACTGTTACCGGTTCGAGTAATAAAAAAGTAAAATGGACGAGCAAACAAAAAATCAGTTGCAACCGTAACTTCCGGCGGTAAGGTAAAGGCAAAGAAATTAGGAACGACTTATATCAAAGCGACAGCGAAGGATGGTTCCGGTGCATACGCCAGATGTAAAGTGCGTGTTGTTCGTAAAGTGAAAAAATTAAACTGAACCGCTATTCGGGCAGACTGCTTGTTGGAAGTACGTTGAAACTGAAAGCAACTGTTCTTCCGAAAAATGCGACGATTAAGTCTGTGAAGTGGACGACGAATAAAAAATCGATTGCAACAGTCAGCAGTACCGGACGAGTATTGGGAACCGGCGAGGGTATTGTAAAGATTAAGGCTTCGGCAAAAGATGGTTCCGGTAAGTCAGCAACTTGCATACTTCATGTTGTTGAGCCGATTGAGGCAACGGGAATTACTGTGGCAAACAGCCAGATTACCGTGGCAAAGGAAAGATTGCCCAGTCCGGCATTACCTTAAATCCGGTCAATTCGACGACGAAGATTAAATATCACTCCGATAATCCGAGAGTGGCAACCGTAAATAAATATGGTAAGATTAAGACCAAACGTGCCGGAGAGGCTACGATTTACGGAACGACTTCGACCGGACTGTATGGTTATTGTGATGTATTGGTTGTAGATTTAAACCGCAAGGCAGTAACCCTTCGTCCATACGATACCGAACAGCTTCATGTAAACGAGATTAGTACCGGTGTAACATGGTATTCAAGAGATATTAACATTGCAACCGTATCATCGACCGGACTTGTTACCGGACGTAAGAGAGGTATAACAACGATTTATGCGGTTGTCAACGGTGTAAAACTGGGATGCCGCGTGAACGTTACAAAATTAAAGTAGTGGAATGGGAGGAGACTATTGTTAGTAAATTTACATGTAAAAAAACTTTGCGATAATTGACGAGATTGATGTTGATTTTTCTTCCGGGTTAAATATTCTTACCGGAGAGACGGGAGCCGGCAAATCGATTTTGATTGGCTCTATCGGCATCGCACTCGGCGCAAGAGTTTCGCAGGAAATCATTGGAAAGCATGGCGATTCTGCGATGGTGGAGATTGTTTTCCAGATTGAAGATGAAGAGACAAAAGAGAAATTATCAGGATTAGGTGTAGACCCGGACGAAGGACAGATTGTCATTTCCCGCCGTATTACGGGAAGCCGGAGTGTAAACCGGATTAATGGTGAAAATGTACCGGTCAGTGTGATTCGCCAGGTGGTCGCCCTTTGCATTGACATTCATGGACAGCATGAAAACCAGTCATTATTGCAGAAAGATAAACATTTAGCAATTGTAGATGAGTTTGCCACCAAACAGTGTGTCGCTCTGAAACAAGAGATTGCTGCTTTATACCGTGAATATACAGCGCTGAAAAACAGTGGCAGGATGAAGATGTGTCGGATGAGGAGCGTGCGAGAGAACTTAGTTTTCTGGAATACGAAAAACGGGAAATTGAGCGCATCTTTGCATGCCGGTGAAATCGAAGAAGTGGAAGAGGCTTACCGCAGGGCATCCGGCGCTGAGACAATTGTGGAATCGCTTAGTCTGGTACACCGTTTGACAAGCGATACGGCCACAGGAGCTGTGAGCCATGCGTTGCAGAGTATGCGCGGATTACAGGCTTTTGGTGAGGAAATTCAGAATTTGCAGGAAGAACTTTTGCAGATTGAAGGGCTTTTTGGATGATTTTAATCATGAAACAGCGGATTATATGCAGGACTTTTCTTTCGATGCCAATGAGTTTTCGGAATTAGAGAGAAGACTTGATACGATTCACAATTTGTAGGCGAAATATGGAAGTACCTATGAAGAGATACTTTCGCATTTGAAGAAGTAGAGGATAAACTGCAAAAATTTGCAGATTTTGAACAGTATAAAGAGAAACTTCTTGCTAAAATAAAGGTATTTGAGTCGGATTTGACAAAGAAATGTGAGCAGTTATCAAAAGAAAGAAAAGAAACCGCTTTCCGTTCTTCAGGGAAAAATCAAGGTCGCTTTTATCAGATTTGAATTTTGCCTATGTAGATTTTGAAATTGCATGGAACCGCAAAGATACATTTGGTGCGGACGGATGGGATGAAGCAGAATTTTTGATTGCAACAAATCCGGGTGAGCCAAAGAAAAGCCTTGGAAAAATCGTATCCGGCGGTGAATTATCCCGTATTATGTCGGGCAATTAAATCGGTTTTTGCAGAAAAAGACCATATTGAGACTTTGATTTTTGATGAAATTGATGCCGGAATCAGCGGACGTACGGCACAGAAGGTTTCGGAAAAACTGAAACTTTTAAGTAAAAGCCACCAGATTCTATGCATTACTCATCTGGCACAGATTGCGGCAATGGCAGATACCCATTTTCTGATTGAAAAGATGGTTGATGAAAATCATTCGGAGACAGTGATTCGTCCGTTGGATAAGTCGCAGAGTGAACAGGAACTGGCACGTATTCTTGGCGGTGTTGAGATTACAGAGTCGGTACTTGAAAATGCGAGAGAGATGAAAGCGTTAGCAAACAAAATAAGTTCAGATAGTTTTCAGAATTAGAAAAACAGAAGTTGGTTATACTAAACAGAAGGAACCAAAACAATATGTTTTGAACCTTCTGTTTTTTTTATTTTGCCGATTATGGGAGGAATAAGTATGAGAAAAAAGTTCGTTTTTTGGCCGGGCTGGATTATTAGTGGCTGATGTATTATTGATTGGATATTTGATGTATGATTATATTCAAAATAAAATTCCTGATTCTGTTTTGACTTACGTCGGGGAAAAACAGGAACTGGACCCGCCGGCGTTTTTTAAGACCGAGCAAAGTGTTCCGGCTCTGCATGTGCAAAATCAGGGTGGCAGTTTTTCTATGAAGTCAAACCGGTTAGGAAGTTATGAGGTATCGGTCCGCTTATTTGGTGTCGCCGGTAAAGAGGATGGACGTTAAAGTTGTGAAAAGGAAAAAGGTATTTCCGAGTGGAGAGCCAATTGGTATTTATGTGGAGACGAATGGGCCGCTAGTTCTAGACACAACTGAGGTTCCGGCAAAAGATGGGCTTACTTATGCGCCCGGTGAAAATTTGTTAAAGCCGGGGGATTATATTTTTGAGTGGAATCAGAAAAAGGTTGCTACGATTCAAAGTTTAAACCGTGAAATTCAGGGGACAAAAAGATAAAAAGGTTACGGTTTTAATACGCCGAAACGGAGAAAAAGATAAAAATTGCCATGCGTCCGGTGCTTTCATCAGATGGCACATATAAAATCGGAACATGGGTACGGGAGGATACACAGGGAATTGGCACGCTTACTTATGTAACGAAACCGGTGAATTTGGTACACTTGGACATGGAATTACTGATGTTGATACCGGACGTTGTTGAATTTACACGGGGTGAATTGTTTCAGACGCAGATTGTCGATATTATGAAGGGGAAAAAAGGAAATCCGGGAGAACTGCAGGGATATATCAATATGATTGCAAAAAATACGATAGGAAAAATCAAAAAAGAATACGGAGCGAGGGTGTGTTTGGCGAGATGAAAGAGGAGCGTGTGTCCGCCTATTCCGGAAAGGCGTATGAAGTTGGCAGAAAACAAGAGATTGAAGCCGGAAAGGCGTATCTGTATGCGAATCTTGAAGAAGGCAGGGCGAGGATGTATGAAATTGAAATTGAAGATATAAAAAATTAATGCAAGGGATAATAAGAGTATGGAAATCAGGGTGACGGATAAAAGGCTTTTAAAACTGACAGGCGGGATTGTGCAGGGGATGAGTGGCTCGCCAATTATACAAAAGGACAAAATTGTTGGGGCTGTTACGCATGTCTTTGTTGATGACCCGACAAGAGGTTATGGAATTTTTATTGAGGAGATGTTCTTTGCAGTAAAAAGAACCGCATTTGCTGTCAAAAACCGAAGTTAGGAGTCGAAAGATGATGAAATATAAAAGAATATTAATAAAAAATTAAAATAATTTAGAATTTGCTCTTGTAATATGGAGAAAATGGGTATATACTTTTTAATCACAACGAGTTTATAAAAGTTTATAATTATTTGAAGGGGGTACTGGTTGTGCAGAAATTAAAAGTGTTAATTGCAGATGATAATCCAAGAATGGCATCCATGATTCAGAATATTCTTATGGATGATGATGAGATTCAGGTCGTGGGAACGGCAGAAGATGGAGTAGAAACACTGGGAATGATTGAGGAAACGGAGCCGGATTTGCTTTTGCTTTGGATTTGATTATGCCGAAATTAGATGGTCTTGGTGTGATGGAGCGTCTGCAGGAAAAGCAGAAGATGAAAAAGGTGCCGGAGATTATTGTGGTGTCCGGTATTTCACAGGAACGAATTACGGATACGGCATTTGCCTTGGGAGCTTCATATTACTTATTAAAACCATTCGAGTCGGAAACACTTCTTTCTCATGTACAGAAATTTAAACCGGGTGCGAGGGCAAAACTCATTGCTACGGGAAATGAGAACCGAAGAAATGAAAAATGGCGAAATATAATCTTGAATCGGATGTTACCAATATCATTCATGAAATCGGGGTGCCGGCACATATAAAAGGGTATCAGTATTTGCGGGATGCAATTATGATGTCAGTTGACGATAAAGAAATGTTAAATTCTATTACAAAAATTCTCTATCCTTCTATAGCCAAACAACACGGGACAACACCAAGCAGAGTAGAACGAGCAATACGACACGCAATCGAAGTGGCGTGGAGCCGCGGAAAAAGTGGATACGATTGATGAGTTATTCGATATACGGTTCATAATGGAAAAGGAAAACCAACAAATTCGGAGTTTGTAGCGCTAATTGCGGACAAGATACGGTTAGAACAGAAAATGAAAGCCTAAAAAATCTTTTCACCGCTCCCTTTTTGGTGTATAATAATACCAATATGATTTTGTGTCAAAAAGAAAGGGGAGAAGGATATTGAAGAAAGTATTATTTGTTGCTTCTGAATGTGTTCCTTTTATAAAAACCGGTGGATTGGCAGACGTTGTCGGTTCACTTCCAAAGTATTTTGATAAAAATGAATTTGATGTACGTGTTATGATTCCAAAATACACTGCGATACCGGAAGAGTATAAAAACCAGATGCATTATATCACGCATTTTTATCTCGACCTTGCATGGCGCAAGCAGTATGTCGGTGTGTTTGAAATGGAATTAAACGGGGTTACATTTTATTTTCTTGATAATGAATTTTATTTTAGCGGCAGTAAGTCTTATGGAGAAATTTATCAGGATATTGAAATTTGCCTTTTTTGATAAAGCAGCGTTATCAACACTGCCGGTGATTGATTTCGCCCGGACATATTCATTGCCATGACTGGCAGACGGGTTTGATTCCGGTATATCTGAATGATGTTCCAGCAGGGCGAATTTTTACCGTGGAATTAAGTCAATTATGACGATACATAATTTGAAATTTCAGGGTGTCTGGGATAAGAAAACAGTCATGGATACGACGGGACTGGATGCGTATTATTTTACACCGGACAAATTGGAAGCCTATGGAGATGCCAATTATCTCAAAGGCGGACTTGTTTATGCAGACCAGATCACGACAGTAAGTGATACGTATGCAGAAGGGATCAAGACACCATTTTATGGCGAAAAACTGGATGGTCTGATTAATGCCCGTTCAGCGTGCTTAACAGGAATTGTCAATGGACTTGACTACGATGAGTATAATCCGGCGACGGATCCGATGATTCGAGGCACATTATGATGCGAGAACATTCCGCAAGGAAAAGATTAAAAATAAAGCGCGGCCTTCAAAAAGAACTTGGGCTTGCACAGGATGATAAGAAGTTCATGATTGGTATTGTGTCGAGACTGACCGACCAAAAGGGCTTTGATTTGATCGACTATGTGATTGAAGAAATCTGTGCAGAAGATACACAGCTTGTGGTACTGGGAACCGGAGAAGAAAAATACGAAAATCTGTTCCGTCATTTTGCATGGAAATATCCGGACCGCGTTTCCGCAAATATTTATTATTCCAATGAGCGTTCGCATAAAATTTATGCGGCATGTGATGCCTTTTTGATGCCATCGCTCTTTGAGCCGGTGGATTAAGCCAGCTGATGAGTCTTCATGTCTATTATAATAGAAAGAGAGAGTGGAATAAGATTATCGACCGCGGCATGGCAATGGATTTTTTCATGGAAGAATTCAGCGAAAAAATATGAGCAGTTGTATGACAGAATGTAAAAAAATACAAATTATTTGAATTTACTCTTGAATTTTATTACGGAATTGGGTAGAATAGGTTCTAGAAGTTTGTATATTTTTTAACAAACCAAAATTTTAACTATTTTTAGGAGGAAATATCATGTCAGTAAAAGTAGCGATTAACGGATTTGGACGTATCGGACGTCTTGCATTCAGACAGATGTTTGGTGCAGAAGGTTATGAAGTAGTAGCAATTAACGATTTGACAAGCCCAAAGATGCTTGCACACCTTTTGAAGTATGATTCATCTCAGGGTAAATATGAGAAAGCAGATACTGTTTCTGCAAGTGATGATTCCATCACAGTAGATGGTAAAGAGATTAAAATCTACGCTTTCCCGGATGCAAACAACTGCCCATGGGGTGAGCTTAAAGTTGACGTAGTTCTGGAGTGTTCCGGATTCTATACATCCAAAGAAAAAGCACAGGCTCATATCAATGCAGGTGCTAGAAAAGTTGTTATCTCCGCACCAGCAGGAAACGACCTTCCTACTATCGTATACAACACAAACCATGAGACATTGAAAGCAGATGATACAATCATTTCT
>VOFD01001130.1_pt1 | contig 21515 bp, 39 predicted proteins | sample 5384101 | NCBI WGS metagenome assembly VOFD01 (sample SAMN12384723, study PRJNA508395) | human gut metagenome | isolation source: healthy gut C | host: Homo sapiens
GCTCTCAGGCCGTTTCTTATTATAAAAGCTTAAGCGGCTGCCCGGTACCGCTGATTACCTGCATCACGGATATTACCGGCCACCCGGAGTGGATCAACCGGTGTACGGACGCCTACATGGCCGCCTCCGACGAGGTCCGCAGCGCCCCTCATTCAAAAGGGCGTCCCTGAAAATCAGATTTTCGTCACCGGAATTCCTGTCCGCCGGAAATTTAAAAACAGAACCGCTTCCGGTAATCCCCGCCCAAAGCTCCTTCTCATGGGCGGCGGTCTCGGTCTGCTTCCAAAAGGCTGGATTTTTATAAGCTGCTGAACGATGCCGTTCCTGCAGAAATAACGCTGATCGCCGGAAAAACGAAAAGCTCCGGCAGAAACTGGAAAACCGTTTTGAGCGCATCCATGTTCTGGGCTACGTCCATAATATTGAAACCTATTTTCACGATGCTGACATCGTCGTCACAAAGCCCGGCGGGATAACAACCTTCGAAGCCATTCATTCAGAGCCGATGATTGCCCTGAATCCGAAGCTCCATCAGGAAAAATATAATGCGGACTTTATCGAACGGCACCATATCGGCGAGCAACTGGCCATTTTTGACGATTATCAGGCCGTCATGGCAATCGCACGTTTTGTCAGCCATCCTCAGAAAAATCCGTGACTGCAAGCAGCAGATGCAGGTTATGAAAGCTTCCCTTGACTGCTGCCCGCTGACCGATGTCATCGGCCATGTCATCAAATCCTATCCGTTAGGAGGTTCTGCATCCAATGAAATCCTTAGTTTTAACTTTTGACGACGGGCCGGATATCCGTTATACCCCCGTCCTGCTTGACCTGCTGAAACACGAAAATATTCCCGCCACCTTTTTTGTCGTCGGAAATCATGCCGGGAACCATCCGGAGCTGATCCGTCAGATGATCGCCGACGGCCATACCGTCGGCAGTCATACCATGAGCCATAAAATGCCCTGCTTTCCGGCCCCGCCTTTGTCAGACGGGACTTTGAAGCCTGCACCCGGCTTCACCGGGAACTGACCGGACAGGCTCCGGTCTATTTCCGTCCGCCATGGGGAATTTCGACCCCTGTGACCAACCGCTGTGTCCGTCATTATCATATGAAACGGATTCTCTGGGATGTCATGGCTCAGGACTGGGAAAAACATACGACCTCCGCCATGATCGCCCAGCGTCTGAAGGACCGGGTCTTTGACGGCGCCGTTCTCTGTCTCCATGATGCTGGCGAGGATACCGGTGGAGCCAAAGGCGCGCCAATGCGTACGATTGATGCCCTGATTTCTGCCATCCCCTGGCTGAAATCCGGGGCTATGAATTTTAACATTGGATCAATATATAAAAGGAGTAACCGCCCATGACATCCCGCAGCGAAAAAAAAAAATATCCTATGGCCGTAATATTCTGATACTTCTCCTGCTGATGGCGGCGACTTTCGCTGTCATTTTCCGTGGCGATGACTTTCCGGCATTTTTGTCGGCCCTGAAAGATGCCGACGGCCGCTGGCTGCTGCTCGGCCTCCTGTGTATGTTTCTTTTCGTCGGCTGTGAAGCGGCAAATATGCACCAGATATCCCATACGCTGGGATTTCCCTGAAATATTTCCGCTGCGGCCAATATGCCTTCATCGGTTTTTATTTCAGCTCCATCACGCCGTCGGCCAGCGGCGGTCAGCCGGTTCAGATATATTATATGAAAAAAGACCGGATTTCTCTGGCCCATTCTTCCTTTATGATTTTATATATTGTCATGGTCTATCAGATGGCCATGCTGCTGCTCGCCGGGCTCATGGCTGCACTCCATCCCGCTCTGGCAGCGGAAACCGCCGGACATTTGAAATATCTGCTGCCCTTTGGTCTGGCCGTCAACGGTCTGGCTGCCGGGCTCATGGCGCTGCTTCTCATCTCCCGGACTGCCGCAGAAAAGCTTCTCCGTTTTTTATAAACCTCTGCTGCCGGATAAGGCTGGTAAAATCCGGAGAAGCCACGCTGCAGCGCGGCCTGCGTGAACTTGCAGATTATCGGAAACATGCCCGGATCATCAAAAAAAATCCACGGCTTTTCCTCCGTGTTCTCTGCATTTCCATGCTTCAGATGACCTTTCTTTCTCTCGTGCCCTACTGTGTTTACCGGGCTCTGGGATTTGCCGGATATACCCGGGGGAAGTCATCACCTGTCAGTCCATACTGACCCTGTCGGCCTCCGCCATTCCGACACCCGGTGCGGTCGGTGCGGCCGAAGGCGGTTTCTCTTCGCCTTCCGTCACATTTTCGGCCCGGAAAATATAAAGACAGCCATGCTTCTGAGCCGGGGGATCAGTCTTTATTTATTCTGATCGTCAGCTTCATCGTCTGCATGGCTGTCCAGATACGCATCGCCCGCCATTCCGAATCCGAAGATTCAAAATAACTATGCTCTTTCCCGGATTCTCACATGAATCCGGTCTCCCGGCTGCTTATTGATCTTTTTTCCGGATGTCCTTACGGACTCGATAATATGGCCGGGCGTTTTCATACGGACAAGGCTGCCGTCATAGGGCTGGCCGTCGAAAGTAGCGTGGACCTTCACGCGGCCCTTGCCGAATTCCTGCCGGACATCATAGGGAAATTCAATATAAGCCCCGTCGATATCCGGCACTTTCCGAAGTTCTGCATCAAATTCATAAATTTTCTCATTCATGTCCGCCACCTCTTCATCCTGTCCTTTTTATTGACCCATGTCACATAAATATGCCTCTCGGACAGTCTTCCACCCGCATACAGTAATTATGCGTTATGCAATTCCTCTAACCGCCCGGAATCTGTAATTTCTATCGTTCCCCGGGACAGTTGAACCATCCCCTCATTTTGAAAGTAGCGCAGCATCCGGGTGATCACCTCCCGGGCAGTACCCATATGATTTGCAATCTTTTCATGGGTTATTTTTAAAACCCGGCTGTCTTCCAGCGCACTTTCCTCCAGAAGAAATGCTGCCAGGCGCCGGTCAAAGCTCTTCCACATGATCTGCTCGATGAGCCACATAACCTCCGAAAAACGGCTGGCCATGATCTGGTTCGTATAGTTGGCCGCCGGGCGGATTCTTCCATGATTTTTTTATAAATATCCGGAGGGATGATCCAGATTTCTGAATCCTTCTCCGCTTCAATCGCAATATCAAACTGGATACTCGGCATGATGCAGGAGGCGGAAAACAGACAGATGTCCCTTTCAAAAAGCCGGTATATCGTAATCTCCCGTCCCTCGTCCGAGAAAATATACGCCCGCAGCTGCCCGGACCGGATCAGTAAAAGTCCCAGACAATCCATCGAACCATTATGAAGCAGCGTCCCCTTTTTACATTTCTTCGAATCGCGCTCCGGGAAATTTTTTCCCGCTGAACCGGCGTCAGCTTATCCCAAATCGGGAAATAATCTGCAAAATCCATACTTCCACCACCACCTGATATCAGTATAGAGCAGTTTATGGCATATGTCAATAAATCCTTTGACATCTCCGGGTTTTGCAGTATAATAAAACTATCCATGGCCTGTGCCATGCAAAAAAAAATGTATTGGAGGACTTACAATGGAAAAATGGAAATGCACCGTATGCGGTTACATTCACGAAGGACCTTTACCGGAAGACTTTAAATGCCCTGTCTGCAAACAGCCAGCCAGCGTTTTTGTCAAAATCGAGGAAGCGCCTGCCAAAAAATCCATACGCAGGTACTAAAACAGAGAAAAATCTCTGGGAAGCTTTCGCCGGAGAATCTCAGGCACGAAACAAATATACATATTTTGCTTCCGTTGCAAAAAAACAGGGATTCGAACAGATTTCCGCCCTTTTCCTTCAGACGGCTGAGAATGAAAAGGAACATGCCAAACTCTGGTTCAAGGCCCTGGGCGAGCTGGGTGATACCGCAGAAAATCTGCTTCACGCTGCCGAAGGCGAAAATTTTGAATGGACAGATATGTACGACCGTATGGCGAAAGAAGCTGATGAAGAAGGTTTCCACGAACTGGCAGAACAGTTCCGAGGCGTTGCTGCCATTGAAAAATCCCACGAAGAACGTTATCGCGCTCTGTTAAATAATGTTGAAACCAAACAGGTATTTGAAAAGAGCGACGTTCAGATTTGGGAATGCCGCAACTGCGGACATCTGGTTGTCGGCACCAAAGCGCCGGAAGTTTGTCCGGTCTGCAACCATCCTCAGAGCTTTTTCGAAGTTCGTAAGGTAAATTACTAAAACAAACTGCGGGCGGCAGGAACTTTTTAAGTTCCTTGCCGCCCTGCCTGAAATATGATATTCTGATGATAATATTATCCTATAAGAGGTGTCGTCCATGAAAAGAAATGAATCCGCAGAGGACTATCTCGAGGCCATTCTTGTTCTAAGCGGTAAGAAACCGGTGGTCCGCGGTGTCGATATTGCCGAAGAACTGGGTTACAAAAATCCAGCGTCAGCGTTGCCATGAAACATCTGCGTGAGAACGGCCACATCACGGTAACTCCGGAAGGCTATATTTACCTGACCGATTCCGGACAGGAAATTGCAGAAATGATCTACGAGCGTCATCAGCTTCTTTCCTCCTGGCTGATCTATCTGGGAGTTGACGAAGAAACCGCACTAAATGACGCCTGCCGTCTTGAACACGATCTCAGTCCCCTCAGCTTTAAAAAACTCAAAGAACATATTTTAGCAACGATGAAATCCTGAAGTTACGTATTATGCGGCGTCATCAGGCTGCATAATACTTCTTCTAATGGCAGCGTCCGCCGCAATGTCTGCAGTCACCGCCGCAATGAATGGATTTCCCGTTTTTCTTATCCCGGATCATCCCCCGGATAATGCATCCGACCACACCCGTCAGCACTAAAAGCGTCATTACTGTTCCCATTCAAGCACCTCCTTCATATGTCCGCGGCCTTTTTTCTTTGCAGGGCCGGGTAAAAAGATACATAAATCCGGCGATCAGAACAAACGCTGCCGCCGTTCCGATGCCAAACCCGCCGCCGGCCAGCGTTCCGATCTGGTAAACACACAGCGATACCACATAGGCCAGCAATGTCTGATAACCGATGGCAAACCAGAACCATTTGGCATGGTTCATTTCCCGCCGGATTGCTCCCATCGCCGCAAAACACGGTGCGCATAAAAGATTAAACACCAGAAATGAATACGCGGCCACTGCGGTCATGCTGCCTGCAAGCTGTCCCCAGATTTCGGCCCCGTCTTCCGCGATTTCTGCGAATCCGAACAAAATTCCAAAGGTTCCGACAACATTTTCCTTGGCGATCAGCCCGGTCACCGCCGCCACCGCCATTTTCCAGTCGCCCCATCCGAGGGGTGCGAATACCGGTGCGATCACGCCGCCCAAAGCCGCCAGAATACTCTTGTCAAGCTGCTCTGCCTCCAACATTCCGAAGGCGCCGTCCACCCAGCCAAAGCGCATAAGAAACCACAATACGATTGTAGAAAGAAGAATGATCGTTCCCGCCTTTTTAATAAAGGACCAGCCGCGTTCCCACATACTCCGGAACAGACTTCCCGCTGTCGGCCAGTGATATGCCGGAAGCTCCATAACAAAAGGCGCCGGATCTCCGGCAAACATTTTCGTTTTTTTCAAAATAATGCCGGAGCAGATGATGGCTGCAATGCCGACAAAATAAGCGCTTGGCGCCACCCAGGACGCACCATCGAACAATGCCCCCGCGATCAGCGCGATAATCGGCAGCTTCGCTCCGCATGGAATAAAGGTTGTCGTCATGATCGTCATTTTACGGTCGCGGTCATTTTCAATGGTACGTGATGCCATAATGCCCGGAACGCCGCATCCGGTTCCGATAAGCATTGGTATAAATGATTTTCCTGAAAGTCCGAATTTTCGGAAAATACGGTCCATAATAAAAGGCGACACGCGCCATATAACCGCAGGCCTCCAGAAATCCCAGAAATAAAAACAGCACAAGCATCTGGGGAACAAATCCGATCACCGCACCGACACCGGCCACGATACCGTCAAGAATCAGCCCCTTCAGCCAGTCCGCACAGCGGACTGCCGTAAGAAGTCCTTCGATCGCCGGCGGAATTATTTCTCCGAACAGGACGTCGTTCGTCCAGTCCGTCACAAAGGTCCCGACAGTGCTGACGGATATGTAGTAGACCAGCCACATGACCGCCGCAAAAATCGGAAGCGCCAGCCAGCGGTTTGTCACGATCCGGTCGATCTTGTCCGAGGCCGTCATCGAGTGTTTCCGGCTTTTCGTTACATTCTCCGATAATTGAAGAAATATACATGTAGCGTTCATTCGTAAGGATACTTTCCGTATCGTCGTCAAATATTTCCTCCAATTCTCTGATTTCAGAGGAAACATCCGGAAGCTCTGTCATCTGTTCCTGAATTTTATCGTCATTCTCCAACAGCTTGATGGCAAAAAACCGTTTCTGCGCTTCCGGAATACGGCTTCCCAGTTTTTCCTCCACCCTCTGAATTCTCATTTCGACTTCATCATCAAAGGCATGTGCCGGTACCGCCGCCTGACTGTTCTGTGCCAGCGCCACCGCTTTCTCAGCCGCCTTTTTGTATACCGGTTCCCTTTAAAGCGGAAATTCCGACCACTTCACAGCCCAGTTTTTCAGCAAGCGTCTCCGTATAAATCCGGTCTCCGGACTTCTCCAGCACATCCATCATATTGACGGCCATAATCACCGGAATACCGAGTTCCATGATCTGTGTTGATAAATACAGATTCCGTTCGATATTGGTACCGTCAACAATATTAATAATCGCATCCGGCCTTTCCCGAATCAGATAATTTCTCGCCACCACTTCTTCCAGCGTGTAGGGGGCCAGGGAATAAATTCCCGGCAAATCAATGATCGTAATATTTTTATGCCCTTTGAGCTTTCCCTCTTTCTTTTCCACCGTAACTCCCGGCCAGTTGCCAACGAACTGGTTGGAACCGGTCAGCGCATTGAACAGGGTCGTTTTCCGCAATTTGGATTTCCTGCAAGTGCAATCTTAATTCCCATAGTTATATCCTGCTTTCTTTTATCTTGTCATTTTTATGTTTCATCCGGCTTATGTTGGTTAGCCGAAACTAATCAACATATAAAAAATTTATTCAACCTCAATCATCTCCGCATCTGCTTTACGCAAAGACAACTCATATCCCCGCACGGTCACCTCGATCGGATCACCCAGGGGCGCTGTTTTCTCACGAAAACCTCCACACCCTTTGTTATCCCCATGTCCATAATTCTCCGTTTCACCGGCCCGTTTCCGTGCAGCCGTTTCACCTTTGCCCTCTGTCCGCAGGCTGTTTCCCTTAAAGTTTTCATAGGTCTCTTTTTTCCCTCCTGTCTCTATTCTTATATCAGGATCTTCGCTGCCATCTCTTTGCCAATGGCCACCCGCGAGTCCTTCACATTCACGATCAGGCTTCCATTGATCTCTGACACCACCGACACGGCGCCGCCCACAACAAATCCGAGATTTTCAAGAAAACGTCTGGTTTCTTCTTTGCCGCCGACTTTTTAATTGTATTTACTTCACCGGCAGCGACCATTGATAAAGGCATTCTTTTTTCCCTCCTGTATATGTTGATTTCCATCTTTTTTTCTTCGTTAGTATATACTAACTCAAATTCGTTGTCAATAACCATTTTTAAAAAAACTTTTTAAAAATGGGCTGTCTTTCCTGAATTTTTAAGGGGCAGCGTCTGAAAACGGACGCTGCCCCCTCTATGGCTGACACGATTTTTAATTTAATAATTTTTATTCCTCTGTCGGATTTACGTGGATCATAATATGTTTTGTATTTGGAAATTTTTTCTCGACATTGGCATGAACACTTTCCGCAACGGCATGGGCTTCCCGGAACGTTTTATTTCCATCGACGCTGATTTCCAGATCAATATATACTTTATTTCCGAACATACGGGTATGGAGCAGGTCTACACGAACAACATCCTTTTGTTCTAAGATATATTTTTCAAGCTCGGTTTCAAAGGCATCACCGCAGGAGGTATCCAGCATTTTTTCACAGCATCCAGTAAAATATCCGAAGCGACTTTCAGGATAAAAAGGCAGATGACAACACTGGCAACGGCATCTAAAACCGGAAACCCGAGCATCGCGCCGCCGATGCCGATCAACGAACCAACGGAAGAAAACGCATCGGACCGATGATGCCATGCATCCGCCATAAACGCCGCAGAGTTTAATATTCTGGCATAATGTCTTGTGTACCAGTACATCGCTTCTTTGACCACGATGGACACGATGGCTGCTGCCAGTGCAATCGTCCCGGGAACAGAAAGCGTCTCATAATTCCCTGAAAGAATATTCTGTAAGCCGACTTTTTCCAATCCCGACTCCTGTTACAAGAAGAATCAGCCCCAGAATCATGGAAGCAATACATTCCATCCGCTCATGTCCGTAGGGATGGGCTTTGTCCGCACCGCGTTTCGACATTTAACTCCTAAAAAGGCAATAAATGTGGCAAAAAACATCGGAAAGCGAATGGACCGCATCGGAAACCATGGCCCCCGACTTGCCGACAATACCTGCAAACATTTTAAATGCACAAAGAATAATGTTACCGATAATCCCCACTAAGGAAATCTGTTTGATAATGGCATTTTCATTAAATACCTTTTTTGTTTCTTTTTGCCATAAAAAGGATCCTCCCTGATTTACCGCTTTTTGCGGTTTTCTATGATTTCTCTTATCGGCACCCTATTGTTGAGACGGTCTGTATGTATAAAAAAGAATCCTGCTTCGCGGGATTCTCCGCCTGCGGCGGGGCGCTTCAGCGACACAATTCTCTTTCGCCGCAGTGCGATCCTCTCGGGCGTTTTTTATTGTATAGCAATAAAAAACACACCTGTAGAACATACAACTGTCCCACAGATGTGCATCGCTTCCATCTGCTGCCACGGATTTGCAGCCCGGCTTCATAAACCTCATATTTATTGCCTGCTCAGTTTGTACTGGTGATCTCGCATTCCAAAAGAATGTAATGCAGTGCAAAGAGTTATTTTACTTATAACCTATTTTATGCCCAAATTCAAGTAGGTGTGATAAAAAATGCTCAAATTATCAATTCGTTTTTTCACTTTATATGATAAGATAGAAAACAACAGGAGGTGCGTCATGCAGAAATATTTTGAACTTACCAGCGCTTTGGAATATATCGAAGACCATATGCTGGATAACTGTTCGCAGGCAGACATTGCCCATGCCGCCTGTGTATCCCTGTCTGCGCTGCAGAAAATGTTCCGCTTTTTACCTTCGGATACAGCATCAATGAATATATTATGAAGCGTAAAATGACAACCGCAGCGGAGGAACTGTCCGAAACGAAAATCCCTGTAGCGGATCTTGCCTTTAAATATGGCTATACGTCCACAGAAGCTTTCAGCCGGGCTTTTTTCCAAAGTAAACTGTGTGCTTCCTTCAGAATACCGAAAGGGGAAAAGGGCGCAGGCTGTATTTACGCCCCTGCAGATTGACGACACCGGAATACGCAGGAATCGCCATTATTGATTGAAGCCGTCCATCGTGCCAAAGACTGCTATATTGTCTGCTTCGATGTGGCCGGAATGGTAAAAATCAATGAAATTTCAAAAGAAGCCGGAAATCTTGCGTTAATGGAAGCCGTTCGGCGGATTCACACACACGCCGTGGAAAATATGCAGATATTCCGAATCGGCGGCGACGAATTTGCTCTGATTACGCCTTATCCGAATATTTCCGACGCAGAAGCCTTTGCAGCAGGCGTATTAGCGCATAACGGAGAGCCATTTTTCTACAAGGGCCAGCCGGTTCCGCTGTATCTGCGAAGCTGGTATGGCAAAAATGTTCTGACCGAAGCGGCGCCAAATCCGGCAAAAGAGCTTCAGCAAAAAAAGTAAAATATCAGGGGGTTACAGAAATTCAAAATGAAAAATAAAGATAATACGACACAAAAGGGGATTCGCAATATTATTATGCTCGGTCTGGTGAGCTGTTTTGCGGATATTTCCAGTGAAATGGTCTATCCATTGATACCGCTGTACCTGACAGCCGCATTTGGTGCAACGCCCGCGCTCGTGGGCATGATCGAAGGTATTGCCGAAAGTGTTGCCAGTCTGTTAAAGGTATTCAGCGGCTATATCAGCGACCGGTTTCAGCATAAAAAGGCCATCGCTTTTTCCGGCTATGCGACGGGCGTTATTTATAAAATCGCCTTATTATTCGCGGGCTCATGGACGGGAATCCTTTCGGCAAGGGTCATCGACCGCTTTGGCAAAAGGCGTACGTACGGCCCCAAGGGACGTTATGGTTTCGAAAGCGCCGACAAAAACAGTATGGGAAAGGCATTCGGTATTCATAAAATGCTTGATATGGCCGGCTCTGCCATCGGTATCTTACTGGCGTTTCTTTTGATGAAAACCATCGGAGAAAATGGCTATAAAACCGTTTTTGCCCTTTCTGTTATTCCAATAGGTATCGCACTGCTCCTTTTTTTTCTTCATTCACGAAAAAAGGAAAGAGAGAACCCTTTCAGAGAGAGCATTTCTGGAAAAATATTTCCAGGCTGGATGGACGATTAAAGCTGTATCTGTTTGTTACGTTCCTGTTCACCCTCGGAAACTCTTCCAACGCATTTTTGCTGCTTCGCGCATCGGATCTTGGATTCGACGGCAGCAATACTATTTTGCTGTATTTTATCTATAACCTGACAGCCTCTGTTTTGGCAGTTCCCTTTGGAAAGCTGTCGGACAGGATCGGACGAAAAGTCTGCTCGTAAGCGGCTATCTGACATTTTCTCTGGTATATTTCGGATTTGCTTTCTGCAGCTCTGCGCCATTGATGATTCTGATATTCGTTGTCTATGGTACATTTACAGCTATGACTGCCGGCGCAGAACGGGCTTTTATCGCAGAAATCGCCCCCGGAGACCTGAAAGGGACCATGCTTGGACTCCATTCCACCCTCGCCGGAATCGCCCTGCTGCCTGCCAGTATTACTGCCGGACTTTTGTGGGACAATTTCGGCGCCTGCGCGCCGTTTTTATACGGAAGTATTCTGTCATTGTGCGCTGCACTGATTCTTAAATTCAAATTGAAACCGGCTGTCACCGATTCAACAGCCCATAAATAATCACAGAAAGGATGATTCATAATGAAAATGCTGCATATAACAATCCACACCGCCGTCCCGGAGGCATCTGCTAAATTTTATTGTGATGTTTTAGGATTCGCGGTTCAGGAAAAATTTACCGGAGCTATGGGAAAATCTATCCAGTTTCTGGAAAATCCCGAAAGCGATGTACGAATTGAGCTTATTGACGATGAGGCTCAGGCTTACAACGGTTCCGGTCTGTCCATTGGATTCCACGTAGATGATGTGGAAAAAGCGCATGAACAGATGCAGGGACTGAATCCCTCTGCAATCGTATCGCCAAACCCACACACCCGGTTCTTTTTTATAAAAGATCCGAACGGCGTTCAAATACAGATTATTTAGAGGAATCTTTGTCTTATACTTTCACCCCGGGAGGAATTTCTATGAAAAGTAAAATTGCAGAAATATATAAAGCTTTCAGGACAGCCTGTGGCCATCCTGAAAGCAGACTTTGCCCCCCGAAGGCGCCGTCCAGTTCAAAGAAGGGAAATGGGGATGCATAACGTCACTTCTTGCAGCCGCAGCCAACGGCAGAACAGCCGCAGCCGGAAGAAACACAACGGTCTGCAGGGGTGGCAAAGTCGGCCTTGGCTTCCAGCCGTTTCAGTTAGGAGAAATCGAATATTTCCTTTCCGTAGGAAAAGAGGGCGGACGTCCCGGAGAATTTTATAAGGAATCTCCGGGCTACGCAAGAAAATACTGTACGACAGTCCCCGGCATTACATCCGGAGATTTTGTTATCTTCAAGCCGTTGAATCTCACCGATACGTCTGAAAAACCCGAAGCGGTCATTTTTCTTGTGAACCCTGACCAGCTTTCCGCACTGGTCACCTTAGCCAATTATGACCGTCCTACACAGGATAATGTGGAAATCCGATTCGGCGCCGGCTGTGCCCAGTCCATTCTTCATGCCTTAAAAGGCCAGGAGGACGGCACGGACCATTGTTTCATCGGTCTGACCGACCCTTCTGCCAGAAAATATATTGATAAGCATCTGCTTTCCTTCAGTATTCCCTATCATCGTTTTCTGGAAATGGAAGAAAAAAGCTTCCGAAAGCTTTCTGACCCGGGAAACCTGGCTGCAGCTTTCTGAACGCATATAAGGTTATCGTCATCTCTCCGGATTTTCCGGCATGGGACAAACGCCGGGCATGTTTTTTATTAAAAAGCTGTTTTAAGCCGTCCAGTAAAGTGTTATCCCGAATATTTGCACCCGAATAGTGAAAGAATGTGCAGGGTTCCATATCCCCATTTATATTCATATGACAATACGTCCTGTCTCCGGCAATGCAGCCGCCAGCAAATTCTCTGTCATTTTGAAAGTCAATGGTAAATATTTCCCTGCCGCCTTCTTTTGCCCTTACCTCGAAGTCTGTGGTAAATATATTCTCTTTGTTCTCTTGTCGGCATCCGTTCCGGCGCCGCTTTCATCCCTTCAGACGATAAATAAAAAATACCCTGCAAACCTGCTTCCATGCTCAATTAACAAATCAAAGAATTCATCGGATGTCACAGCCTCCGGGTTTTTTCTTGTGCAGCATATGCTGTTTCCAAAAATCAATCCATTTTCATGTAATAAATCCATTGCATGAATTGCTTTTTCATAAACGCCGCTGCCTCGTCTGAAATCACCTGCTTCCTCAGATTCTTTCAGACGAATAGATAATGACAGATTGCCAACCTTTTTCATAGCATCGCATAATTGCTGATCCACCAGAGTCCCATCTGTAAAACAGTGAAATACGCAGTCATTATGTTTTTTACAAAGTTCAAGGATATCTGACTTTCTTACCAGAGGCTCTCCGCCCGTCATCATATAAAAATAGATTCCCAATTCCTTGCCCTGGGAAATAACGCTGTCCATTTCTCCGCAGGTAAGATTCCCCTCATTCCCATATTCTGCTTCCCTGTATCCTGTGCAGTGAAAATCCCATGTACCTGCAAGATCCATCAGAATTATCCATGGGATATGACAGCCATGCAGTTCTCTATTTTTACGAATGGTTTCGTACCCAAAAAAGCCACCTGATATCCCAGATTTAACGCCATCATTTTTTTGCAACATGAGGATCTGTCTCATCAATACTCTGTTCACATATCGCATCCACTTCGTATCCGGATTATGTATCAATTTTCTTATTTCCTCATATACTTCCGTGCTAAAATTATCTTCCATATAAGATTCTGCAAGGTCTGTAAGCTGAAGCAGATATGCCTCACGCTCTTTAGGCAAACTCCTTAATGCGGCATCTATTATTTTGCTAAATGCTTTTCTCTCTAATGAATATATAAAAGCGCCCATCCTGTTTCCCTCATTTTTTCTTTATTGTTTTTTACATAAGCGGAGCTATAACATGTAATAGCTCTGAAAGTGTTTATAAAAAAGTCCTGACGGGCAGTCTTCTAATTGTATCTCCTGACAAACCTGCAGGGAGGCTAAAAAATCTTCCTTTACCTGAGCAACTGCCCTGTTTTTATATAACCACACACCACATTCAAAATGCAGATACAGACTGCGATAATCAAGATTTGTTGTTCCTACCGTTGCCGTTTTATCATCCGATACAAAAAGTCTTGGCATGGTTAAATCCCTGTGTATATTCGTATATTTTTACACCTGCCCTGAGAAGCGGTAAATAGTAAGAACGCGTTGTCATATGTATCAGTTTTTTATCCCATCTATGGGGTGTAATAATCCGCACATCAACACCGCTCTTTGCCGCCAGTGAAAGCGCCGAGACCATACTGTCGTCTACAATCAAATATGGCGTATTAATATAAAGATAATTTTTCGCATTATTTATCATTTGAAGATATACATGCTCTCCCACATTTTCCGCATCCAACGGACTGTCTGCATAGGGCTGAACCAGCCCGTCACTTACTGTATTTTCCATCTGCTTTGACTCGCATCGAAATCGGCTAAAATCTTCCCTCGTTTTACATGTCAGATTCCACATCTGTAAAAACATGAGCGTCTGACTCCATGCTGCCTTTCCTGTGAGCTTCATCCCACAGTCTTTCCAGTACCCAAACTTTTCTATAGCATTGATGTATTCGTCTGCCAGATTAAAGCCCCCTGTAAAAACCGTTTCCCCATCAATAATAATCAGCTTTCTGTGGTCTCTGTTATTCTGCAAAGAAGACAGCACCGGACGAAATGGATTGAATATACGGCACTGAATACCATCCCCGCGCCAGCATCGCAGGATAATTTCTCGGAAGGGTCAAAAAGCTTCCGATATCATCATAAAGGACCCTTACTTCCACACCCTCCCGTGCCTTTTGTATCAAAAAATATCACGAATGGTATTCCACATATCGCCTTCCTGAATGATAAAAACTCCAGAAAAATATACTTCCCGGCTTTCTGTATTTCTTCACAAATATCAGGAAAGACGCTCTCCCCGGAAGGAAAATACGTACATCTTGTATTCTGATATACCGGAAACCCTGCCTGTTTCAGATAAAACATTTGCGGAATACATTCCGGCGCCTTTTTACTGATTACTTCAAAAGCACAGGCATCTTCCTTTAAAAGAGGTTCGCTGTCCTGTACTAATTCTTTCAGATAATCGTCCATGCGCCTCGCAGATGTCTGAAATGCCAGCAACAGATAAAGGGAGCCTCCAAATATTGGCAAAAAGCAGTATCAGGAACACCCAAAGCAGCTTATAAGAAGGTTTATCTCTGCAGCTTATAATACGTAAAGACGCCATGATTCCTGTAATGTACATAATGACTGTCAGCCACAAAGATATCGCACTGGTGCTTAAAATCAGCCAAACAAGCACTGCCACCTGAATCAGCAGCAATAAAATAATATATAGCCGAAGTCTCAATATCTGCCGGAACCATTTCTGCCGCATACACTTCTCCCCTTCCCCCAGTCGTTACTTCGTTTTATAAATTGTTATCCGAAAAATGAAAAAAAGAATCCTGCTTCGCGGGATTCTCCGCCTGCGGCGGGTCGCTTCAGCGACACATTCTCTTCCGCCGCAGTGCAATCCTCGCAGAGCGTTTTATTGTATAGGAAATTTTCTGTACAATAAAAAAACACCTCCGGGACATACAACTGTCCCGCAGATGTTTAAATACTATCTGCTGCCACTTTCATTGCGGCCCGGCCTCACGAACACCACTGTTCGTCGCCTGCTCAGTCCGTACTGTTGAACTCGCATTCATAAGCTGAATGTAATGCAGTGCAAAAGAGTGCTTATTTTATACCTTAATTTTATTATAGCGTCAATATATCCGCAGTAAAAATGTTCAAATTATCAATTAATGATTTACACAATTTAAACTTCTTTCGTCCAAATCCAAATATTGCAAAATTACTGTTTCCAATGTCTGTTACTGTTGTACTGCCAACTGACGGAGCAGCCAATTACTGTGCGTCATCTTTCTGATATCTTTTTCAGCAGCGTATTCGGCACATTCAGTCTTGTATTTCTTCCACATTTTTCCGAAATCCTATATACGTCACAATAAAATAAACAAGATAGATGCCCAGAAATAAAAGGATGGATTCTCCAAAATATACAGCAGGTACAGACGGTACACCGGTTGCTCTTACAAAAAAGGCGGCTCAGATGCAAAATCATTTTTCCACTGATTACAATCGCCAGCAGCACCGGACACAGATAATATAAGCTGAGCTGTTTCAGAATCACCTTTCCGATTTCTGCTTTCTTCAGCCCCAGTTTTTTTCAGGACATCATATCTCTGTCTGTACTTTGCAGAATCGCTGAGCTGCTGCACAGACAAGACCGTTACCGCAACACACAGGAACACCACCCCGATATAGAACAGAGGAAAATGACCGATGCAAGCAGCAGTTTCACCTCCGGTATCAACTGATCCCGCACAAGAATATCCGTTGCATAAGTGAGGATTGTGTCTGAACCGATACATCCGTTATTGCTCATTGCTATTTCCACTCCATGACCGCCGAAATCCTTTTCTTCCCCGCTATGGAGTTTCTCTAATCTGCTCTGCAGACCTTTCGGCGTAGCCCCGTCAAGCGATGCTGCCAGCTCAGAATAATAGGGCTCCATTCTTTCAAGCACCTCATCCGGCACCACAATCACATAGTCGCCGCCGTTCTGTCCGTTTTGTGAAAATGCTTCAGAATAAATGCCGGCGCAGGTAAGGGGATGCTTCTCCGATGCATCCATGATCCGCAGATCTTCCGGCATTCCCTCTACCTGCTTCCTAAGTCGCTCTTTTACGTGGAGCAGGTAAGAATCCTGCCCGACCTTTACTTGCGGATAGCCAAGCATCGCTCTCAGCCTGTTATAATCTGACGCTCCCATATAAGTATCATACTGACAATACGTAATATCCTCTTTCAACATTTCCTCAATTTTATCTATGTCCGGGGTGCCGTCCTTTTTCCGGTACATCGTACCAAACGCATCAGATTCGCATACATCCAGGTATTCGCCTGACTGCTCCGATCCATATAAATATGATAAGTGTAACATTCTTTTAATGGTGCATATGCTTGCAGAATTTTCTTTTCATCCTGAAAATCCTCTTTTACATCATTACTGTAAATCTGTACATCAAAAGGGAACTTTTTATCCAGCAGGGTATTCTGATAGTCCATAAACATCAGGGCGATGGACGCTCCCATCAGCGCCAGTGTAAATAACGCCGTCAGCGTTCCCATGGTAAACTGCATACTTCGTATCTTAGATGAGAACTGACGCAGCAGAAACAGATTCTGTCCTCTGTAAATAGCACTTCCCCGCTTTCTTATATAACAGGTGATCCATGCCGATACGCCGATGTAGAACAGATAAATCGTAAGGACGAGACCGATTAAAAATGCCGCTGTCTGCCCTCCATTTCGCAGACTTCCGAATACCGCCCAGAACAATAGGATCATTCCCACGGAAACCGGTAAAAGGATGCGCTTTCTTCCCTCATGGGATTCATGAATTTCTTCGTTTTTCCGTTTTCCTCCATCAGATCATGGATATTCATCTTCCTGAATTTTTTCCTGCAACGAAGCAGCGCCAGAAGATAACAGCCATAATAACAGAGGAAGGTCATCAAAAGCGTATAAGGATGAAGCATCACCTGCAGATGATATGCTTCCTGAAGCATTCCCAAAAGAACCGCCTGGAGAACCTGCTGCAGCAAAATCCCCAGAACCAATCAAGCAGAAATGCTCCGCTTCCCAGAAGAAGCGTCTCGCGCATATACAGCCCCGCAATTTTTTTCTTCTTCATCCCCAGCAGAAGGTAAATGCCAAATTCACTGCTTCTTTTTCCAGTATGAACCGAACCATGTAGCCAATCAGCCACGCAGCAATCAGTACAACAAACACACTGGCAACGATCACCATCGTTCCCATCATGTCATTCCACACGTCAATCTTTATAAAATCCTTCCGAAAAAAATCAGACTGCTGAAGGCGTAAACAAGCGCCGTAACCAGCGTCATAGTCAGCACGTACACCAGATAATCTCTGGCTGACCGTTTCATATTACGAAAAGCAAGCTTACCGAGCATCTGACAGTTCACCTCCCGTCAGAGACAGCACATCCAGAATCTCCTGCAGAAATTCCCTGCGGCTTTTTGCGCCTCTTACCAGTTCATGGAAGATCTTTCCGTCCCGCAGAAAGAGGATTCTTTTACAGTAGCTTGCAGAAAATGCATCATGGGTTACCATAAGGATGGTCTCCTCCATGGACTGATTTAATTTTGTAAATGTTTCCAGCAATATCTGTGCAGAACGGGAATCCAGCGCCCCGGTCGGCTCATCCGCCAGAAGCAGTTTGGGATGATTGACCATGGCTCTTGCACATGCACAGCGCTGTTTCTGCCCTCCGGAAACCTGATACGGGAATTTTCCCTTCACTTCGGTCAGTTCCAGAAGTTCCAGCATTTCCCCACAGGTCTTTTTGGATATCCTTCTTTCTTCCGCCCTGAATCGTAACCGCAAGAAGGATATTTTCCTCAATGGTCAGAGTATCCAGCAGGTTGTAATCCTGAAATACAAAGCCAAGATTCTCTTTCCGAAATTCCGACAATGCATCATCGGAAAGCTCCGTAATATCCGTATTCTCATAATAAATATGCCCTGCAGTCACACGGTCAATGGTTGCAAGGAGATTTAAGAGGGTGGTTTTTCCGGAACCGGAAGCTCCCATCACCCCTACAAACTCACCATGCTCCACCTGAAAGCTCACCCTGTCCACAGCTTTTGTCACGTTCGCTACGGTTCCGTAGTATTTTTTCAACATCACAGATTCGAATATAATCACTCATTTGCTTTTCACTCCTGTCTTTCATTGATAGCCTTATTTTACAGAAAAGATTCCTTTTCTTGTATAAAAGTAGATTGAAGTTATCTTACATTTTTGAAAGATAACTCCAATCTGCTTTAATGACTGATGAAATTACTAATCGGGAATTCCAGGGTCATTCTTGTTCCGTATCCATACTCCGACTGAACCGTAAGCCCGATTCCAAGCTTCTCGCACAGCTTCCGGCACAGATAGAGCCCCATTCCGGTCGAACGCTCCCTCCGTCTTCCGTTGCTTCCGGTAAATCCTTTGTCAAAGATTCTGGAGCATTCCTCTTCCTTAATGCCGATACCATTGTCCTCTATCGTCAACAGCACTCCCTTTTCTGTCCGTTCTGTAGCAATCCGAATCAGCGGATGTTCCTGCCCGTATTTTACACTGTTCAGGATCATCTGATTCAGAATGAACTGAATCCACTTGCGATCCGTATAGACCAAATCTCTGCATTCCACTTCTGCCTGCACATGGTTCTGGATCAACAGAAGACGGTTCTTTTCCAGCACTTCGCATGCTGCCCCATCCAGATCGGTTTCTGCAATCCGATAATCCTTATAAACCTCATCCGATCTGGCATAATAAAGTACCATATCCACATAGTTTTCAATCCTCTGATTCTCCACTGCAATAACTTTGTATGTATCGTCTCCGCTTTTTCTATGATTCTCGCAAATCATGGAAATCCCGGTAATCGGCCCCTTGACCTCATGTACCCAGCTTTCGATATACTCCTTATAGTCCCGCTGCGCATCCTCAATCTGCCGGATGCGCTCAATGACTGACCTATTTGATTTGCATATCATATCCCGGTACAGCATATCCTCCAGTCTGCCTGACCGGGAAGCAGTTCCCCCCTAAAAGGAATCGCTGATCCATCTGTTTCAGAATCTGCTCCGCCTCCCGGAAAAATTTCCTTCTCTGCAGATACGTTACACAAAACCAGCTGCCTGACAGGACAATCCATACCGCCAAAATAAGCTTTTACATTGTCCGCTCCATATCCGGTTACCCGCAAAAAGCAGACAAAAGAATCATACAGGCAGCCTGAAGCAAAAACAGCAGGAACTTATCTTTTAAAAATGCCCCAATATTCATACTCTGTACCCCATGCCCCTCTTTTTGTTTCGATAAAGTCTTCAATTCCCATCTGCTTCAGCTTTTCACGAAGCCTCGTCACATTGACACTCAGCGTATTATCATCAATAAACACCTGATTCTCCCACAAATATTCAATCAGATCCATTCTCGGCACAAAACTCCCTTCATGCCGATACAGACAGTGCAGGATTTTCAGTTCATTTTTTGTCAGTTCCGCTTTCTGTCCCCGGTATTCCAGACTGCAGGCAGAAAGCCGCAGGATGACGCCCCGGCAGGAAAGACTTTCCGGCTCCTGCAGGATATTTCCTTTTGTCCGTTTCAAAACGGCAACAATTCTCGCCAGAAGAATCGGCGCCTGATACGGTTTGGTAATATAGTCATCTCCGCCCTTCAGCATTCCCGTCAATTCATCCATTGCATCCGTCCGGCTGGTCAGAAAAATGATTGGAACTTCCGTCCTCCCTGATCTTTACGCACAGCTCAAAACCGGATATTTCCGGCAGATTCACATCCATCAGCACAAGATCCGGCCTTATTATGCAGATTTCTTCCTCTGCTTCACCATAATTTTCTGTGGAATACACTTCATATAGTGCATTCTCCAGCAGTAATTTCAGTTCTTTTCGGATGAGTGGTTCATCCTCTATAATAAATATTTTCATTTTATCACCTGCCTGTCGCTCTATCGACACTCAAAAACTCCGTATGTGACTCAAAGTCTATCCAATTTTTCTTTCATTTTTCGTCTTAATTTAAAAAACAGACGCGAGGTATATTCTTCATTTCCAGTCAATAATTCATAGGCCTCCATAACGCCGCAGGAATATACAAATCCAAAAAGCCCGACGGCAAATCCCAGAAACACAAAAGAATGATACTCAGACCATACAAAATATCCTTTTGACGTTAAAGCAAGGATTATAATACCGACAATAAATAAAATCGTGCATGGAACAGCTATCATCTTATGCTTTTTCTTTTCTGAAAGCATATATATTTGACAATTCTTTCAAATATTCATAGTCAAACAGCAACGGTTCCTTTTTTCAAAATTTTATATTGTTCCTGTTCGACAAACATTCCGAGCACCGCAGAAGAAATTCCGATAATGATGCAAATGGCCATTCCCAGATAACGCCATGTGGTATTCTCATGAAATAATACAAATGGTATTCCAGCCAATGCCCAGCACATAAATGCAGCTCCAATATATTGGCACACCTTTTTTTCACTCATAAGATATCCCTCTGCCATTTCACGGTTCACATAAAATCCTTTTTTCATCCGTGTTTTTAATCGTTTTTCGTCTTTTAGTAAAAAATCAACAGAAACCTCAAAAATATTAGATAACTGCATCAGTTTTTCCGTTTCCGGAAAACCCTGATTATTTTCCCATTTACTGACTGCCTGTCTGGTTGTACCAAGTTTTTCAGCCAAAACCTCCTGTGAAAATCCTTTTTCTTTTCTTAATTTGAAAATTTTTTCACCTAAATTCATTTTGCAAATACCTCCTGTGCTTTGATACGCAAATACTATCAAAGTACGTTGTTATTTTCTATCTCTTACTAAATACACATCGTTAACTTCAGGTTGCAAGTATGTCATTGGATCATTTATTATGACATAAAATTCCGGATAAAAGCAGTATATCACATTTTTTCCGGAAACTTTAGAGTAAAAAAATCCATATAAAAATACCGGGCTGACTCCGTAGAGTTTCCCGGTATAATCCAAATTACTTAATAACCAAGTAAAGCTGTTTATTTAAAATTTTCTCCTGAATTGCAGAAGCTTTGAACGGCCAACCGCCCGATTCATCGTTTCTTCTATTCAATAGGTAAATTATGTTGTTTCAAAAAAAAAAGCTTATCCCAATATCCTCTCTGAAACAGGATTTTTCCATTCACCACATGGAAGAATCCACAGTCTTTCCATTCCAAAAT
>VOFD01001913.1_pt1 | contig 21410 bp, 24 predicted proteins | sample 5384101 | NCBI WGS metagenome assembly VOFD01 (sample SAMN12384723, study PRJNA508395) | human gut metagenome | isolation source: healthy gut C | host: Homo sapiens
GTATTGTCCGCGCTGAGCAAAAAACGGGCAAAACGGTATGCCAGCGTTGCTTTGCCGATACCTTCTATTCCGGATATCAGCCAAGAATTGTGCATGGAATTGTTCTGCCAGGTTCGCAAAAAAAAAAGCCGTTCGGCGTCTTCATGTCCGATGAGGTACGAATTGTCTTTGGGCGAAAGTTCGCCCGATGGGTTTATTTCGTCGGGCATTTATCTAAACCAAACCTTTCAGAAACGATTTTAACAACATCCCGGTGCAACTCTTCAATGCTTTTATCGGCATTCAATACGACAATACGTTCGGGTTCCTGTTCTGCAATTTCCAGGTAGCCCCGGCGCAGGCGTTGGTGAAATTCAAGTCCGCGGCTTTCATGACGGGTTTCCTGCACGGACATATGTGCATTTTTTTCCATAGAGCGGACCAGCCCCACTTCCGATCCAGGTCCAGAAGAATCGTCAGGTCAGGCTTAAAGCCGCCGACAGCCATAGTATAAAGTTCCTGAAGCATCGGCAGCGGAATTTTCTTGTCATATCCGTAATACTGATAAGCAACGGTTGAATCCGCAAAACGGTCGTTAACGGCCCAAACTCCCCGTTCCATGGCCGGCCAGACTTTTTGTGTCAGGTTGATGCGGCGGTCGGCATAGTAGAGCAATGCTTCGGTAACCGCATCGATTTTGTCTTTGTCTCCGGTGACCAAAATACGGCGCAGTTCCAGACCGATTTCGGTTCCGCCGGGATCTTTGGAAAGCATGGTTTTAATTCCGCACTTTTCCAGATAGGCGGCCAGAAGTTTAATCTGGGTCGATTTTCCGGTCCCCTCACCGCCTTCAAAGGTGATAAATTTGCCTTTTGCATTATTCAGCTCCAAATAAAAGATATTTGAAGTTTTTGGAAATTTTGCCCCAAAGGCCTACTTTATCTACGTTTTTGGCTGCTACCAACGGTATTTCCATAATTCCGTTTTCCGGGATTTCAGCTTTAATAACGCCAAGCTGTTGCCCTTGTTTGACCGGAGCTTTGACCGGTTTGTCATAAACGGCCGTCAGCTTTATTTCATCGGTTTTGTTTTTTCTCAATGTGCGGACGACATCCTCGGCGGCAACCATATCAACAGTAGCGTCTTTTCCGAACCAAACCGGAATTTCAGCAATTTTTGTGCCTTGTTTTACAATTTTGTAATTGTCAAATTCGCGGAAGCCCCAACTCATAATTTTTTCGGCTTCTTCCGAACGTTCTTTGTTGGACTTTAATCCGGTCATCACGCCAATCAGACGTCGGTTGTTCTTTTTGGCCGAGGCCGTCAGGCAGAAACCGGCTTCTTCGGTATGTCCGGTTTTGAGCCCGTCGGCATAAGGCATACTATAGAGGAGCGGATTGCGGTTGCCCTGGCGGATGTTGTGATATACGAATTCCCGCTGTGAAAACAGATGATAGAATTGCGGAAATTCGGAAATCAGAATGCGCGCCAGTTTTGCCAAATCTTCAACCGTCATACGATGATCAGGATGCGGCAGACCGGTCGCGTTGGCAAAGGTTGAATTTTTAATCCCAGTTCACGGGCTTTTTTATTCATTTCAACGGCGAAGTCTTCTTCACTGCCGGCCAGATTTTCGGCAGCAACGATACAGGCGTCGTTGCCGGACTGGATGATGATGCCTTTTATCAGGTCTTCAACCCGAACCTTATCGCCGATAGCCAAAAAACATAGTCGACCCGCCGCTGGCAGCGCCGCCTTTGCGCCAGGCGTTTTCGCTTACCGTAAACGTATCGTCAAGGGAAAGCGTGCCGTCTTTTAGTTTCTCAAAAATCATATAGACGGTCATCAGTTTACTCATCGATGCCGGAGGGATGCGCTTGTCGGCCTCTTTGTCGTAGAGGTACTGACCGGTGTCGTAATCCATCAAAATCAGGTTGCGGGCTTTGGTTTCGATAGCCTGGGCGGAAAATGCCCCCAATAAAATACCGCTGACCAGTACGGTTGATAAGCATAAATGACGTTTAAACATTTCGGTACCTCTGTTTTGTTAATCTTTTACCACGGTGGCGTTATAAATTCCAAAATTTTTAACTTTAGCCAATGCGACTTCGGCTTCCTTCTGCTGGGTATACGGCCCTAAACGGACGCGGTAAAACGGCTGTCCGCCGATATTGACATAATACACATTAGTATCGCCGAACTTGTCCAGCTGAAGGCCTACGTTTTGGGCTGATTCTTTTTTGGTATAGGCGCCGGCCTGAACAAACCAGCTGCCCTTGGGATAGGTTTTGACCGACCTCTGATAGCCGACGGCTTCCAAGGGTTTATATTGTTTGGACGAAGAACTCCGTGCAACCACCGTTGACGCGGGAGCCGCTTTGCCGCCAAGCAATGCGGCTTTCAGCTCCTGACTCTCTTTCGCCATAATTTCTACCCTCACCTTAGCGGTTCCCTGCGTTTGGAAACCAAGCAGCTGCGCGCCGCGTTTGGAGATGTCGATAATACGGTTTTTGGCATAGGGTCCGCGGTCATTGACACGTAAAACCAACGAACGTCCGTTTTCGAGATTGGTTACCTTTACGATTGACGGCAACGGCAGAGTCCGGTGTGCAGCGGTGAGCGTATTCATATCGTAGTTTTCGCCGTTGGCGGTTTTTTTCGCGTGAAAATCCTCACCGTACCAAGACGCCATTCCGACTTCGGAATAGCCGTAGTCCTCTTTGGGATAATACCAGGTTCCCATAATTTTATAAGGGTTGCCGACCTTATAGCTGCCGCCCTGCCCTTTAATGGCTGCGGCTTGGGAATATTTGCCGTCGCCGAGGTCTATTTTGCCATAGGTACAGGCAGTCAGGGCAAACAGCATACAGATAAGCATAACTCTGCAAAAATTATGTTTTTTATTCGTCATCAGTCTTTCCGTTTCTATTTATTTTGGACTAATCTAACCTGTTTTTGAGCGTTCGTAAAGCTCTTAATTTTTGTTGTGTAATTTTCGGTCGGGAACCGGAACGGCAAAGCCTATTTCAGGATTATAATCGTTTATTTTCCGCAGAAGTTTATAGTCGGGATAGCCGTCTTGAGGAAGCAGAGCCTCTTTTTGAATCTTTTTTGACGGCTTCGCGGGTTTTGCTGCCCAGCTGTCCGTCCTCGTCCAATTTGAACAAGCCGAGCCGGTTAATGAACGACTGAACCTTTATGATGTCATCCGTCTTCAGACGAACGGCGGGATTCTCTTTTGCGGGTTTCCACGCCTTGCCGTCGGCGATGTAATCGGCCAACGTGCCGATGGCCAAAAGCATAGTTTTCGGAACGATTCCACTTCATGATGACTTTGAAATTCTCAAAAACCAAATATGCGTTGCCTTTGCTGCCCTCGGGGATTATAACGGCGGCTTTAAGGTTGTCATTATAGGGAAGTTTACGGCGGTTAAGCGTTTTTACACCGATTTTTTTCCACTCGCCCACGCTTTTATTGTTGTTTCTTCCTGTGTCGGCAAAGTTAAAATTCCACGGCAAAGAAACCGGCAATCCCCAGGTCTGATTTTTTCTGCCATCCGATACTGGACAAATAGTTAGCCGCCGAGGCAGCGGCATCCTCAAAAGAATGCCAGATGTCAATCTGTTTGTCTCCGTCGGCATCAACAGCATAAGCGTTAAACGTTGACGGCATAAACTGAAAATGTCCCATGGCTCCGGCCCAGGATCCCTGCATACGGGTGAAGTCGATATTCCAGGTATCAATAATCTTTAGCGCCTGATACAGTTCATTGCGAAAAAATGCCGGGCGGCGTTTGTCGTAGCTCAACGTCGTCAAAGCATCAATCGTATTGTAACCGCCGAAGTTGCTGCCCAAATTGGTTTCCACGGCCCAAAAAGCGACAATATAGTTTGCCGGCACCCCGTATTTTTTACTTATCGGTTCCAACAGAGGGAACACCTCCCGGTAACGTTTACGCGCCTGCTCAACTCTGGTCTTGTTGACAACCCGGTTCAGGTAATCCGTCGACGTCAGGGCAAACTCCACTTGTTTGCGGTCGATTTTCACGACTTCAGGATCCGGATGGTAAAAGTCCTGCGCATAGACCGTATCTATGGTTTTTTGCGAGATTCCGCGATCAACCATCTCCTTTTTTTAAATCATCCAGCCACGCCAGATATTCGGGCGGCGCGAACGTTGTTACATTGGCACAGGCCGAGGTTGCAACCGACAGGGCCAAACTTACGGCCAATATATGCGGGGATAATTTCATCAGAATCTTTCACTTGGTTTTACCTGCGGTTATTATGCCGGGGAATTTGTAAATAAATGATAAAAAAATAAAAAATAACACTTGACGATTACCAATCTATCATATAAATAGGAGGGTGCCGCCGGAGAGGTGGCAGAGTGGTTTAATGCAGCGGTCTTGAAAACCGTCGAGGGGGCGACCCCTCCCAGAGTTCGAATCTCTGCCTCTCCGCCAATTAAAAAGCCTGACTTTGATGTCAGGCTCTTTTTTACGGCGAAGACGCATCAGACTGCGCCTATGCTTGTCTCTTCTGCGGGCAGAGCTTGCAATTCATCTAGGGCTTGCGCGCCAGTTCCCTCTGGCTTACCGCCCAGATGTCATTGGTTTTGCAGACCAAAATGACATTTAAGGTCATTTTGGCTTAGCAACTCTCTCCGCCAATTAAAAAGCCTGATTTTGATGTCAGGCTCTTTTTTTTTACGGCGAAGACGCATCAGACTGCGCCTATGCTTGTCTTCTGCGGGCAGAGCTTGCAATTCATCTAGGGCTTGCGCGCCAGTTCCCTCTGGCTTACCGCCCAGATGTCATTGGTTTTGCAGACCAAAATGACATTTAAGGTCATTTTGGCTTAGCAACTCTCTCCGCCAATTAAAAAGCCTGACTTTGATGTCAGGCTCTTTTTTTTACGGCGAAGACGCATCAGACTGCGCCTATGCTTGTCTTCTGCGGGCAGAGCTTGCAATTCATCTAGGGCTTGCGCGCCAGTTCCCTCTGGCTTGCCGCCCAGATGTCATTGGTTTTGCAGACCAAAATGACATTTAAGGTCATTTTGGCTTAGCAACTCTCTCCGCCAATTAAAAAGCCTGACTTTGATGTCAGGCTCTTTTTTTACGGCGAAGACGCATCAGACTGCGCCTATGCTTGTCTTCTGCGGGCAGAGCTTGCAATTCATCTAGGGCTTGCGCGCCAGTTCCCTCTGGCTTGCCGCCCAGATGTCATTGGTTTTGCAGACCAAAATGACATTTAAGGTCATTTTGGCTTAGCAACTCTCTCCGCCAATTAAAAAGCCTGACTTTGATGTCAGGCTCTTTTTTACGGCGAAGACGCATCAGACTGCGCCTATGCTTGTCTTCTGCGGGCAGAGCTTGCAATTCATCTAGGGCTTGCGCGCCAGTTCCCTCTGGCTTACCGCCCAGATGTCATTGGTTTTGCAGACCAAAATGACATTTAAGGTCATTTTGGCTTAGCAACTCTCTCCGCCAATTAAAAGCCTGATTTTGATGTCAGGCTCTTTTTTTTACGGCGAAGACGCATCAGACTGCTTTTTTTATATTGTCTGCCACGGTTTCCGTCCGTACAATCAGCAGCCGCATGATGGGCTGAGTGTTCCGTCACAACATTTGGCTCGCCCTCCGGCACAACCGCAAACACCGCCGTGCCAAGAGCAGCATCCCCGTTTTTCAATCAGAGTTTGCTGTGGCAGTGGCGTCATTTCCGATGCCGAAGGCTGAGGAGTGTTGTAAAATGAAATCAACAGCGGCAGAATTGCCAGTAATATAATTTTGCGCACGATAGTTCTCCTTGAATTCATATACACTAAAAGTTTATGAAAAAAATGCGCCATGTCAAAATATTTTTAAGATAAAATCATTGTTTTTCAAATGATTAAATATTTTTAATTGAATTTTTAAAGATTCAATTTTCAGATTTCAGTTTTTGGTTGTCAGTAATTTCAAACAAAAATAAAACGATCTGATTAAAATGCTTTACATCATAGCCAAATTGCGAAAAAAATGGTTCAGGAAGGATCCTGAAATGGAAGAAAGAATACGAGCTTTTTTGAATTTGTTTTTGATCGTCAGCAAGTCTGGCACCGGCGCAGCCGGCTTTGCCTTCCTGCTCCGTGGAGCGATGACGACATATTGCGCAACTACCGGTTTTGCAACGTTTACAGAGAGCTGGACGGCGGAACCCAGGCGATTGTCAAATATCTGAAACAGGACATCTCGCCCGAACAAAAACTTTTTAACATTGTCGCCTATCGTTTTTTCAATCGCCGAGATACCATTGAAAATCTGTTTGGCGGTTTGCTTGAGGTTGAAAATTTTAATTTTAAGTTCCTGGAGCAACGTTTTGACGAAAAGAAAAAGCATCAATCGATTTTTCTAATGCTTACTTGATTACAGCTCATTCCTTTAATCCTGATTATCGGCCGCAGGACAAACACATACAAATTCTTTTAATGCTCAACGATTTGCGAATGCGGCTGAAGCCGCTGCTTGCGGAGCTGCAGTCCTCGCCGGCGCAGGACGGTCCCGGGATTGTTTCACGCCACGTTCCTCTGGCGGGGCTTTCCTTTCCGGGCAAATCCTGCTCGACGCAACATATGCCGGAGACATTGTTCCTTATACTTCTGACGATTTTCTGGTTGTGGGACCGGGAGCACATTGGGGGCTGGACATTATTTTCGGCAGACATCTTTCCAAAAAGGAAGCGGCAGCCAAATGCCGTGCGCTCCGACAATTGCAAGCAGAGGGATTTGCCGAGCTGAAACGTTTGAAAAACAAAGACTGGCAGGAAATACGCTGGGATAACCCCGCTTATCCCGGACAACCTTACCTGAGTTTACACGACATTCAAAACAGCCTGTGCGAATTCAGAAAATACTGGCGCTTAAAACACGGCGAAAAGGCCAAACGGCGGTATTTTACGGCTTGCTCACAAACGGATTGTCTTTAATGACAAAACGCCAGAGATTGTCTTTGTCTGCACCGGCGTAATCAATCCCTACCCTTTTTAACGCTTTGGACGGATAAGGATGTTCTGCCGGCGAAAGCCACAAAAGATTGCCGCAAAGATCGGCGCGGTCATGCTCTTTGCGAGTAATTCCCAGAGCCTGGCAAAGTTTTCCGGGACCGGTCGTCAGATTTCTCAGTTCTGAAACCTTTCGCCTGGCTTGCATAGTTTCTATTCCGGCAACGGGTTCCAAAGACCTGATTAATATGGCATTTGCGGTTCCTTCGGGACTGACGACAACGTTAAACTGATTATACATTCCGTAAACAAAGAAGACATATGCGCAGCCGCCGGCACGGAACATTGTGGCTGTGCGGGGCGTCAGCTTGTTCGGGTATGCGTGGCAAGCCCGGTCGCAACTGCCGATATAGACCTCCAATTCGGTTATTTTTCCCGCCGTAAACACACCGCCGACACTTGAGCACAGATAAGCGCCTAAAAGTTCTTCTTGAGCAAACTCAAAAGGATCCCGCAAATATGCCGATAAAGGAATTCTGGTCTTGAAATCAGGCATCAGAACCTCCTTAAACTGTCGTAGGCCAGCCCCAAGCCGACGGAAGACATTTTATTTTCCGAAGATATTTCAGCCTGAGGGAAATGCGCGCATAAAACCTGACGGACATGAGGAATTTCGGTTGAACCGCCGGTCAAAATTATCAGTTCTATCTTGTCTGCTGAAGTTCCTGCCTGACGGAGGCACTCCTTAACGCTGTCGCTGATTTTATCAAGAGAAAGGTTGATTGCCTGTTCAAATTCAGAACGTTCGGAAATAATTTTCGGACAACCGCTCAGAAACTCCAACACCTCCGTATGCCGGCCATCGTCTGTCAACGCTATTTTGGCTTTTTCGGCCAGTCCTAAAATAACGTGGCCTTTTTCCCGGTCGATTACTTCCAGCAGGCGGCCGTAAAGTTCCGGACAATGAGCATTGCTGAGCACTTCGGTTACCACTTTGCGGTTTTGATATGTATAGACCGAGTTGACTTTGCTCCACTCCGACAAATCAAAATACTGACTGGTCGGTACGGGAAGACTTTTGGCACCATAGGTTGTTCCCAAGCCGAGACTGGGCATAAAAAACGCAGGCTCAAGGATTTGTCAAAGTCATTTCCGCCGATACGGATACCGCTGGAGGCCAAAATATCGTCGCTGCGGTCGCTTTTATGACTGAGTGCCGTTCCGATGCGAATGATTGAAAAGTCGGAGGTACCGCCGCCAATATCGATAACGCAGGCAAGCTTTTCTCCGGAAATCCGAGGCTCGTGGGCAAAAGCCGCAGCTATGGGCTCATATTGGAAAACAATATTTTTAAAACCAACCCTGCGGGCTATGTTTTCCAATTGGCGTTCCGCTTCCCGGTCGCCTTTTTCATCGTTATCCCTGAAGTGAACCGGCCGTCCCATTACGACATCGGTTAGTTCATCCTTAACGTTTTCTTCCGCCTGATGTTTGAGATAACCGACAAATTGAGCCAAAATGTTTTCAAATTTGACCGACTTGCCGTTGACAATAGTGCCGGACAGCATCAAATCCGTTCCCAGGACGCGTTTGAGGCTGCGCATAAAGCGCCCTTCTCTTCCGTGCAGATATGCAGACAACGCCTGATGTCCAAACAAAGGCAGATGCCCCGGTTCATAGAAAACAGTACTCGGAATGGTCGGCTGGGAATCTTCTACCGCAACCAGATAAGGTTTGCCATCGGCAGACGCAACCGCAATTGACGAATTTGACGTGCCAAAGTCAATGCCGCAATGAAAAAAGGACATAGTGAAAAACCTCAGTCGGATGTATAAGGTGCGAGGTTTTTATCACAGAACGAAGCGGCTGTCAACTCAGAAGCTGAAACCGGAAACCATATCCAAGGTTGCAACGGACAACGTGCCGCCGGAAAAGCTGAAATCGGCGGAAGCGGCAGACAGCTGCTGTTGGAAAGAAACGGCCTTTTGCTGCAAACGCAATTGCCTTTCCATTTCCGTTTCCAGTTTTTCCTTGTCTTCCTCATCGTCGTCTTCCAAAGCAACAGTATATTCCTGCTGCACTTTTGCCGCAGCAAGTTCATGGCTGTCGCTTAAAAGTCCGGAAACGGCGGAACGCAGCTCGGTATTTTCATTCAAAATCCGTTCAATGGTATCTTTTTGAGGATGAGAGCCGTCTACGGAAATTTTGCCGCCTTCATATGTAAACTTGATTTCGGAAGACGTATCGATACTGTGCGAAAGCAAAAATGCGGCTGATTTGTTTTTGAACCTCCCGACGTTGGACTTCAACGTTTTTGGCTTTGACAATCAAAGACGTGTTTTTTCCGCCGATGCAGCTTGTCCCGCTTTGCGAGCCGCCGGAGACAAATCCAGACTGAATGCCTCATTGAGGCTCGTTTCCGAGGCCTTGTCACGACTGATGCCAGAAGCTGATGTCGGCAGAGGCGCTTCCGTAACGCCCAACAAAGAATTAAGTGATGAAATAAGCATAGGTTCCTCCTTAAATAAAAACGTATGCAAGAATCATACCGGTCTTGGCTTTTTATAAATGATAAATATATAAAAAAGTGGGTTTTAACTTGCGCAATAACGTAAAAAATACTTAAATGGAACATAAAACAGGAGGTAAAATGAACAATACGGTGAAGGTAAGTTTGCGACCTTACAGCATTAAGGAAGAAATTTGGAACTGCATCATTCACGGCACCGGCATTGCCCTGAGTATTGCCGGACTGACGATATTGGTCGTGTTATCATCCATTTACGGAAACGTATGGGCTATCGTTTCAACGGCGGTATTCGGCGTTTCGATGATTTTGCTTTATACCGCGTCGACGCTTTATCACGCCATACCCAACCCGGAAATAAAGAAAAAATTGAAAAAGCTCGATCACATTTCTATTTTTTATTTAATTGCAGGAACATATACGCCGTTTCTTCTGGTTAATATGCGCGGCACTTTGGGATGGACCGTTTTTGGCATCATCTGGGGACTGGCGCTGACGGGAACGGTTTTAAAACTGCGTTTCTCAGGAAGCGGTACCAAGCTTTGGTCCATAGGCCTGTATCTGATTATGGGATGGATGATTGTCATCGCCTCGGAGCAGTTGTTTACGAGCCTGCCGAGAACCGGACTATTGTTCTTGATTTGTGGCGGTTTGTTTTATACTCTGGGCGTTTTGTTTTACATTTGGAAAAGCAGACAATATACCCACGCCATCTGGCACTTTTTTGTTCTAAGCGGTACGACAATGCATTTCTTTGCCGTGCTTTACAGCTGTGTTCTGCTGTAGAAAAACTAATTTTGTTTTGGGGAGGTTTCGTCCTTGCGCGGCGACAGACGCCTGAACGAAGGCAGGATATAAAGAAAAGTAACGACAACCAGCATTAATTTGACAAACCCCATGGCGCAGCCCTCCCTTAATCTACAACAACACAGTCGTCTCCGTTAAAACCGTAATTGACCACCGTTCCGTTGCGGATGGTAAACGACGTCTTGCAATAATAGTTTGAATAGCGCGGTGTGTTGGGTATTCCGAAATCAGGCGTTTCGATTGCCGAATAAGCCACTTCTGAATTATAGGGCCGCGTTTCGCCGTTAAAGGCACGGGAACCGAACTTGATGTAAGTTACAACTTTTTCATCGGGCGTAACATAAAAGACATTGGCAGGATATCCCCAGGCCTGCTGCAAACGTTCTTCCGACTGTCCTATCCAAGGCTGGAGCGTTTCGGCATAGGTCGGACGATTGGCGCAGGCAGAAAGCGCAAGCATCAGGACCGGAAGCAGATGTAAAATGTTTTTCATCGGTTATTCTCCTTTTTATTTAAGAAGAATGTAATCCGCAAAATTTTTATTCCAAGCTAAACCTCAGTTGAGTGTGGAATCGAGCATTTTATACAAACGGCTTTCGGCGGCTGCGTCTATCCGAACCTTAAACTCAACGGTATTTTCCATTTCCTGTCGGGAAAGCACCTCTGCGTGAGCATGAAGCCAGGCAATCATTTTGCCGTCGGTTATCGGCAGTTTGACCTCGATTGTCCGGTGGTGTGCGGCCAAGGTATCATCAATGAGCCTGAGAAACTGCGGACAGCCTTCGCCGGTCAGCGCCGAAACCATTACCCGGTTGCGGCGTGCGGCAATCTGCTTTTCCAAATGGCGGCGCATATCATCGTCAAGCAAATCAATTTTATTAAACAGCTCAATGTAGCTGTCTTGTTGTTCAATGTCTTCCAATCCCAGGCTGCGGAGCACCTTTAAGACGTCCTGCTGTTGTTCTCTGGTGTTCGGATTGGCAATGTCTCTCACATGAACAATGACATCCGCAGACAGAACTTCCTCCAGGGTTGCCCGAAAGGCCATAATAAGTTCGTGCGGCAAATCTGAAATAAAACCGACGGTATCGGAAAGAATCACCTCCTGACCGGAAGGAAGCCTGATTTTGCGCATTGCCGGATCTAACGTTGCAAAAAGCAAATCTTTGGCAAAAACGCCGGCTGCCGAAAGCTGGTTGAACAACGACGATTTTCCGGCATTGGTATAGCCTACCAGAGCAATGACCGGATATGGAATCCGCTGACGGGCCGAACGTTGTATCTGTCTGGTTTGTCTGACTTTCTCAAGCTCTTTTTTTATTCGGACAATTTTATCGTCAATAATACGACGGTCTAGCTCTATCTGCGTTTCTCCGGGACCGCCGAGAAAGCCGGCGCCGCCTCTTTGGCGTTCTAGATGCGTCCAGCTGCGTACCAGACGGCTGCGTTGGTAAGTCAGATGCGCCAGTTCTACCTGAAGTTTTCCTTCCCGGGTTTGGGCCCGCTCACCAAAAATTTCCAGAATCAAAGCGGTGCGGTCAATGACCTTTATTTTTAACTTGTTCTCAAGAGTGCGTTGTTGAATCGGAGTTAACGAAGTGTCCACAATAAGCAGCTCGGTTTCTTCCGCCTCCAAAAGCGGCTTAAGCCTTTCGAGCACACCCTGCCCGACGAAAGTCGAAGGCTTGACGGCCCTGACTTTGATTATCTCTTTATAAACGACGTCGAGATTAATGGCCAAAGCCAAACCAACCGCTTCTTCCAGGCGGGAATCCGCTGAAAGGCTGAGCGGTTGATTGAGAACTTCCGGAAAAATTACGGCAGCTTTGACTTTTTTATTCTTTTCAAATTCAATTAACGGCAATTTATTCTTCGCCGTCATTGATTTCCACTTCTACAGCCTCGCTGGGCATAATGGTAGAAATGGCGTGTTTGTAAATCAGCTGAGTATGTCCGTCGCGGCGCAACAGCAGAGAAAAGCTGTCAAACCAGGTTATCAGCCCCTGAAGTTTTACACCGTTAACCAAAAATACGGTTACGGATATTTTATTTTCGAATATTGTTTAGAAAATCATCTTGAACATTCTGAGACATTTTTTAGTTCCTTAATTGGTTTTATATAAGCAATTCTAACTATATTTTGTTAAATTAGTAAAGCACTAGATTACATTAGGGGATAAATCCCCGCCCTCACCACTATAAATTTTATTAGGAAAAGATTTTCTCAACCTGTTTGATTGCGCCGGAATCAACGTATAAAAAGCACAATGTCACCGCTGCAGATATCCGTCGTGGGGTCCGGATAAACTAGCTCTCCGTTGTGCAAAACGGCAAAAAATACGGCTCATTTTGGGCAGGTTAAGTTCTCCGATTTTTTACCGGTACAAAGATTTTCGTCTTCAATCCTGATTTCCCAAATTTCTCCACAGCCGCGGCTGACGGAATAAGCGTCTATCATCTTGGTTTTTCGGATTTCTTTAAGCAGCTGAGAAATTGTCACCGAGCTGCGGTCAACCAATATGTTGTTGCCGATATTGACGACAAGGTTATTGTATGACGGGGTATTGAGAACCGAAATGGTCGAATGCACTCCGCTTTTTGCCGCAAGCAGCGAAGCCAGAAGATTATCCTTGTCATTTGAGGTTACGGCCACCGAAGCATCAACGTGGCTGATGCCGGCCTCGTCCAAAATCAAATCGCTCATCATCGGTCCCTGGATGACGATAACATGAGACAAGTCTTTAGCCAGGCGGCGGGCTTCGTCAATATTTTCCTCAATAATTTTACAGCTGACGATGCTGTCGTCATGTTCAATCTTTTGGCCGAGATAATTGGCAATCGAGTTTCCGCCGAAAATTACCAAGCGTTCGTTGGTCGGGCGTTCGAGCCCGAACTCCCGAATGGTTTCGTCTACGTTGTCGGCTTTTACCAGAATATTAATTTCGTCTCCGACTTCAAGGGAATCGTACATTTCCGGAATTTCGCAATTGCCGTCCCGAAGCACGTTAATAAAAGCGACATCCAAATCGGGGCGCTGCGCGTCAAGTGCATCAAGGGAATCTGGACCAAAGGGCAACCGGCGTCGAGTTTCAAAGGTAAGTACATAGGCTTTGCCGCCGAGAACCGGCAAAATTCCCGAACTGCCGGGAAATTTGAGAATCCTGAGCACGGCTTCGGCAATGGCAATATTGGGAGAAATAATCTGGTCAATCGGCAAGTGATTTTCATTGTACAGGGTAGCCCAAAGCGGATCCAGAAAATCCTCGCTGTCTATCCGGGCGATTTTGTGCGGAACGTTAAACAAACTGTGAGCAATCTGGCAGATTACCATATTGACCTCATCCGTATCGGTAACCGCTAAAAGCAAATCGGCTCGGGAAGCATCGGCGCGTTCCAAAATATCGGGATGAGAGGGCATTCCCAAAACCGGAAGCACGTCAAACTCCTTTGATATTTCATCCAAGTACCGCTGGTTATCATCAATAACGACAATATCATTATTGCCTTTGACCAGATAACTTACAATACTGCGGCCGACGCTTCCCGCCCCGCAAACAATAATCTTCATTTCGGCATTCCTTTATACAGTTTCGCCACAAGAATCAAAATAACGGTGGATTTCGACAACGGCCGCTTCCATCTCATTTATTCTGACATAATTCTCCCTAAACTTGCGGGCATCGCGAAAATTTTTGCAATACCAGCAGACGTATTTTCGGGACAGCCCCAAAGCCAACCTGGCTCCATAATAGGCCTCCAACTCTTTAATATGGGTTAACAAAGCCTGCTTAACAACCGGAACCGGCACCGGAGCAAACCTGACAGAACGATTTTCCAGATATTGATGCGTCCTTCCGATTATCCAAGGATTGCCCAATGCCGCACGGCCTATCATAACCCCGTCGACGCCGGTATAATCCAGCATTTCCGCGGCTTTTTGCGGAGATGTAACGTCACCGTTGCCGATAACCGGAATACGGACGGCATTTTTAACCTCGGCAATGATATCCCAGTCGGCGGTTCCGGAATAAAAATCCGAGCGTGTACGTCCGTGAACCGTAATGTATGCGGCGCCGCAGTCTTCACACATTTTGGCAAAATCAACCGCATTAACGGCGTTGTGATCCCATCCTTTGCGAAACTTAACGCTGACTTTCAAAGGCGTGGCCTTTACCACGTTTTTTATTATTTCGGCAGCCAAAGGCATATCCTGCATCAGATACGAGCCGGATTTGTTATTGACAATTTTGCGAACCGGGCATCCCATATTGATGTCCAAAGAATGAGCCCCCAATTCGCTGACCAGTTTGGCTGCGTCGGCGAACAAGGCCGGATCGCTTCCGACCAACTGTACGACAACCGGATAGGGTTCATTTCGGACATCGGCTATTTTATAGGTCTTGGGATTACGACGGGACAAGGCATTAATCGCCACCATTTCGGAAACCATAACGCCCTCCCCGCAGGAAGACACCAACCTGCGCATGGGTAAATCCGTGATTCCGGCCATGGGGGCTAAAAAAAACCCGGCTTTTAAAATCTAGTATCTGCATTTATACCTTAAAGTCAAATTCACGATTGTTTGCAAACATAAAATCTATTAACACCGTCGGCTTCCGGCTGACCCGGCTGCTTTCAGATAACTGCCGGCAGCATAACCGGCGTCGGCAGTCTGCGGCTGTTCCGAATTCAGTGCCGTCAGCCGGTAAGACATACCGGTTTCCAACAAACGGTAGGCATAGCCGTTCAAAGACTGATAACGTTCGGTATTTTCAAAACTCTCCCGGCTTGACGAGACATTATCGGCGGAGAAACGGCCGGATTTGTATTTGATCCGGTCGACAGAACCGGAAATCTGCTGATTCAGCGTACTTAAATAATCATTTACATACAGCCGGCTCATTTAACTTCCTAGTTCAGTTTATCCAATGTTTTGGCCAGAATGTAGTAAAGCTTGCCGATATCCGCACCGGTAATGACCGAGAGCAAAACGCCGGAACGTTCGTTTGCCTTGGCACGGCTGACCAAAACCTCAAACTCGGAGAGATAACCGCTGACCAGCGTGCGAAAGTCTCCGTTTTGTTCAAATTCTTTGCGAATAGCCTGAATCTGCGCTTTGGTCATATTGCGGGCAAGATAGCGAACGAATACGGAAGTGTCGCCATTATAATATTTCTTCCACAAGTCTTCCTCGTCCTTGGGATTAAAGACGCGGTTGATATCTACCGAAATGGTTTCCAGCTTTTCAATAATGCTGGAAGCATCTTTCAGGAAGGTATCTATTTTGACGCCCTCGTAAGTGGATGACAGGGTTTCCAGCGTTGCATCTGCCCTTTTGGTATGTTCGTTCAGAAGCTTAATTTGTGCACTGACGACATCATTAAAGTGGATTGACTGTTTTACGATATTGTCGCCCTTTTTCATTAAACTCTTTTCCGGTTTCGACCAACTCGCTCATTACGCCGTGGACTTTGCTCAAAGTATCTTCTGTTGCGGCAACCAAGACGCCGGACTGTTTGATGAATACTTCGCCCGAGGTGCGGATTTCGTTGGAAATACGCTCGGCGTTAGCTGAAATCTCATTAATCGTCGCCCGCAGTTTATCACCGGAATTTTCAAAATGGGCGGCGCTGAGTTTGGTTGCCTCTTCCAGCTGCATACCCAGGTTTTTCAGGTTTTCGCCCAATCCTTTAACCTTGTCGTAGGCAATATTGGCACGGTTAGACAATGCCGTGGAGGTGTCATTTAATACGGTATTGAAGCAGTCGACCAGTTTTTTGGTGTCTTCAGAAATCTGAACCATCTTATCGCTTTGTTCGCTAATCAGGTTATTAATTTCGATTACACCGGTGCTGGTTTCCGCCGTGACGGTGTTGAACCCGGCCAGATATTTTTCATAATCCTTGAATACGCCGCCAATATTCTCAACCGAATGGTGGATGGTGGCATCAAGGTCTTCACTGCATTGGCTGAGGCTCATATTGACTTCCTCTATGCTCTTGATGGAAGATTTGGCCGTTTTTTGGACATCTTCTCCGGCTTTAATCAAGCGATCGCCCAAAACGTCGAACTCATAAGCCACTTTAGTGCTGGTGTCAAAAATCGTATCGGTGTTGGCTTTGAAGCTTTCGTTGATTTCCTTAACCTTTTGGGCAACTTCAGTTGTCGCATCCGAGAGATATTTGTACTGCTGAGCCAAAGACGCTTCGCCGAGGCGGGTCTGGGTAGCCAAAGTGTTGACCACATCGGTCAGACTGTCTTTCTGATTTTCGAGGGCCTGTTTTATGTCATCAGACTGAAGTTTGGTTTTAACCAAAGCGACATCCAGAGTTTTGACATGATCGTCCATCAACTTTGTGATATTCTGGGTTTCGTTACTCAAATCGCTGTTGGCGGCCTGAATCTTGGTACAATTCCCCTGAATGATTTTTACGGAGTTGTTTGATTCTTCCCTGATGTTTCTGACTGTATTGTCAAAGACGTTAATCTTTTCCTGAACCTTATCGGCAATTGACGACAAATCACGTGTTACGTTTTCAACCAAACTGCCGACGGCCGCATTCTTAGCCGAAATAAGGTCTTCTATCTCGCTCAGGCGGTCAATCGAGCGATTGCTGTTGGCAACAACGGCTTGGCATGTTTGCTGGTATCTTCTTCCAACAAAACCATCCGGGAGAAGACTTTATCTGCACTTTGCTCAATAATGGCAATCTGCTTTTTGAGGGCATCGCTCATACTGACAGTGTTCTCGGCAATCTTATCACAAATGTTGAAAAATTCGTTTTCCTGCTGTTTGAAGAGCATTCCGAGAGCCGCAGCCTTGTCGTCGAGGGACTGAACAACGTCGGAAACATAGCCGACAGTGCTTTCTGCAACATGATTAAGCAAGGTATTCTGGTTTTCAAACGAAGTTGCCAGCTGCTGCATGGTCGAATTGGTCGTTTCGGTCGCCTTGTCGAGAGCTTTGGTCTGACGGTCGAGAATACTGTCTACCTCATGAGCGCGTTCGGTAACCGCTTTGCTCAGGGCTTCCATATTTTGAGACTGGCTGACCAAAATGTTCTCCAACTGGGTAACTTTAGTCAGCGTTTTATTGGTATTGGTGTCAAACTGGGTTGCCTGTTCGGCAAGATTATCATTAATCGATTTGCTCTTGGTAATGACGTCATCACAGGAGGCAATCATAATATCCAGCTGTTTTTTGAGTCTTTCCACGGTTAAAGCGGCATCGTCTTCTATTGCAGCAGACGCTTTATAAAGCTCGTCAATCTGGCGTTTGAGTTCAGACTTGATTTCCTCAACGCGGTTGGCGGAATTGGTGATGTTACGCTGCTGCTGAGAGAGTGCAGCCTCGCTTATCTGGCTTTGCGATACCACAATTGAAGACGCTTCGGTCAGCGACATGGCGTGTTTGTTCATACTGTCGCCGACGCTGTTAATTTTGTTGACCGACTGCTCGGCCTGCTTCTTTAGCGTATCGCTGCTGGCAAGAATCTCATCATTAAGGCTTTCAATGCGATCCGAAATATCCCCAATTACGTTGTTAAGGCTGTTATGGTTGCGGACAATTTCATCCGAAATGCGAGCGGATTTTTCCAATACGGCGGTAGAGAGCTCCTCAAGGCGGGTAGTTTTGCCTTCCAAGGTGCTGATATAGGTGGTAATATCGTTAACGGCAGCCTCCGATTTTTCATGCAGCGAAGTTATGTTGCCGGCAAGAGACGCATCAACCCTTTGCATGGAACCGGTAATGGTTTCAGCCACATTATTCAAGTTCTCAACCTGAATAGAAATGCTTTCCTCCAAAGTATTGCTGCGAACCATCAACTTGTCAATTTCCTGAGCAAGAGCGGAACCGTGCGTTCCCAGCTTTGAGGTAATAAGGTCAGTCTTCTCGCTCAGTTCATTAATTTGTCCGGCAATCGCCGTGCGATGTTTGCCCATGGCGGTATCCACTTTGTTGATTTGCAAATCAACGGCATGGTCCAGAGTGCCCAGTTCTTTTTCAATCGTATGGCCGATGGTTTTGCAGCCTTCCATAGCGTGATTGGTCATCTCCGAAAGTTTCTGGCGCAAAGTGTAATCATGTTCATTGATTACGCTGTCCAATTGGGCTACGTGAGAATTAAGCAGCGTACCCAAATTATCAATTTCAGACCCTACGGTTTTTTGAATGATACCACAGTTTTCAACCGCATTTTCAGAAATTTTTTGCAAAATTGACGTCTGATTGTTCAAGGTTTCGCTTACCCGGGAAAGGTTATCCTTGCTTTCCTGATTAAACTGCGTCAACAACTCGTTGGCCCGCAAAATGTTGTGATTGCTGCTGTCCGAAATTTCTTGCAAAATACCGGCCGTAGACTTGATTTCGTTAATACGCGGCAACAGCTTGTCAAACAACTCATTGATGTTTTTTTCAATATCGCCGGCGCCGGATATGAATTCGCGGTTGTATTGGGCCACGGTTTCTGCCGAGGTTTCGGCTTTGGAGGTGATGTTTTCGAAGTTTTTGACCAAAAACTTTACGCCGTCGCTCAATTCGACAATCGTTTTGGAAGAATAAGTGTCAAGAGTAGAAACCAATTTGGCAAATTCGTTGATATTGCTGCCGATTTCATCCTTAATTTTCGCGGTCTGCTCGGTTGCCAGCTTGGTCACCTGCTGAAGCTCGACCACCTGGGAACGAATGGCATCGGCCATGGCCTTTGCTGTCTGGGGAGCACCTTGTTCGGGGTAAACAAGCTGGTTCATATAGGCCCGGAGGAATTTGGCCTCCTGCTTAAAAAGATGTGCCGCGGTCAATATAGGCCATAACCACCCAGATAATGGCCAAAGGAAGCGTAATTCCGGCAAGGAATCCGCCAAATTCGTCGGGCATCATCAAAAGAGGTTTGACCAGCCGAAAAACTGGGTGATGTAAATCAGAACAACAGCAAACCAGGCGGCACTGACCCATATCATCAAACGGTGCAGGTTATTGGTCAACCAAGAGGTGTTCTCTTCGATATCGGTATAGTTTACCTTGCTGTTTTCGTTCATAAACTGCGGAAGATTGTTGTTGCTTTTGGACACATTAGCAGCATCAGCGGTTTGATTTGACATCTAATTATTTTCCCCTAAATTCTATTCCCAATTTGCAATTTATGCAAAATTTGCGGTTATATTACAGCATAAATTTGCAATTGAAAATTATTAATAAAAACTAAAGGCAGTTATCCACAAGCACCTTGTTTTATCGGTGGTATAATTTATCCGGTCTGCCGGTTTTCGTCCGTCCGGCTATAATAACCTTAGGTTGTGCAGACCTGACATTTTAATATAAAACAACAAGGAGCAAGATTATGAAATTGAGCAAGAAGCAAAACCGAATGAACTGGAAAAACTGCCGTATCTCCCTAGCCAAACAGCTTTGGACCTTACGGACGGAAAACCGTTTGACAATCGATTACGTCAGCCAGAAGACTTTGCTGCCGTCTTTTTTTATTGAAAACATGGAAACCGGCCGCGGCGACCTCAAAATCGGCAATCTGATGGTTCTAACCCGTTTTTACGGCAAAAAAGGTTAAAATCGAATTACAAGATTGATTTCATAAAAAAAGAGCCTGATTTGAACGACAGGCCCTTTGTCTTTCTACTCTTCTTCCATTTTTTTCAAAACGTACCGCAGTTTCTGCAATGCCTGAATCTGCATTTGCTCCTGGGACAGTCCCGCCGGAACGACAACGCTCGCTTCAACCTTGGTTTCCGGCTCGACAGCGGTTACCTTTACAAAATTTCCATTACGCACGTATTCAAAGAGAACTTCCGCCATAGGGTTTATTTGTCTCCTTTAAAAAACTTGTTGTTTTTGGGGAAACCGAAAGGTGCCAGTTTACCCACCTGGGCACGGTGTCCCCAACCAGCTCAGCAAATCCGTTTCGGTTTTGGTTCCGCCGGCACGGTTATAACTGAAACCGTCAGCCTCGTTGAAAATCTGAATGTCGCTCAGGCCTCCGTCCTTGTATTTTTGCAAGGTTACGCCCCGGCCGCGCGCCATTGTGGGAATTTCTTCCATTTTGAATATCAAAAGCTTTCGGTTGTCACCAATGACGGCAACCATATCTCCGGTGATTTTTTTGCAGAACACCGCAGTCTCTCCGTCAGCCAGATTCATAATCTTACGACCGTTTCGGGTTTGGGCAAGCAGATGGTTTTCATCAACCACAAATCCCCGGCCGTTGTTAGATGCTATCAGGTATGAAGCTTTGGGCTCAAAAACGAACATATCGCAAATGTTGTCATTGTTGCCCAAATCGACCATCAGGCGCAACGGCTGACCAAAACCGCGGCCGCTGGGAATTTCGCTTCCCTGAATATTGAAGAATTTTCCGGAGGTATCGAAAAGGATTATCTTGTCCGTCGTCTGGGCGTGAATGGCCATCAGCAAGGAGTCATCGTCTTTGAACTTGAATTCCTCGTTGAGCGGATTATGGCCTTTGGTACAGCGTATCCAGCCCTTTTGCGAAAGAATAACGGTAATTGGTTCTTTTTCCACCAAAATTTCTATCGGAACTTCAATTTCCTCGGCAATCTCGGCAAATTCTGTCCGACGGCGGCCTAATGCAGTTTTTTTGCCGAATTTTTCCCGAATGAGTTTGATTTCTTCGAAATCTTTTGCCAACGCAGCGTTTCATCGGCTAACAGCGCTTCCAATTGCCCTTTTTCTTCCGAAAGTTCATAAAAATTCATTTTTGATTTCGGTTTCTTCCAGCTTGCGCAGGCTGCGCAATTTCATATTCAAAATTGCCTCCGCCTGGTTGTCGGTCAGGGAAAACGCCTTCATCATAACGGCTTTGGGCTCGTCTTCTTCCCGAATGATGCGGATAATTTCGTCAAGATTCAAATAGGCAATCAGATAGCCGGAGAGGATTTCCAGGCGATTGTTTATCTTTTGCAGACGGTAGTTTGAGCGGCGCTGCAATACAATTTGACGATGGCGCAGAAATTCCTGCAAAACCTCTTTGATGCTCATTACCCGGGGAACGTTATCGGAATCCAATACGTTCATATTCATATTAAAGCGGGATTCCAGCTCTGTCTGACGGAACAGGTATTCCATTAGCAGATTGGCA
>VOFD01001092.1_pt1 | contig 21388 bp, 32 predicted proteins | sample 5384101 | NCBI WGS metagenome assembly VOFD01 (sample SAMN12384723, study PRJNA508395) | human gut metagenome | isolation source: healthy gut C | host: Homo sapiens
GTTGACGATAACCAAAAATGTAAGTATGCTTTAGGTATATGTCCTTACTATGATGCATCGGAATTTAACTATGGATATAACGGTGGTCTTAGTACAAATACTGATACGGCTCGCGAAATTAATGAGCAGCTCAGAAGTGAAATTTATCGTTGGGGTGCTTATTCTTTTGATTCTAAAAAAAGCGGCACAACAGTGCACACGGTCAGATATAATAAATCGGGCAATATATTAAACAGATACATTTCTGCTTGTAATGGTTCTGCTGTCCAATCACTATTGGCTCTGGATACAGTACCGGCACAGACAGCTTGTACAGAACAGCAGATTTTGGATAGTGATATATTACCTCATTTTGATAGCATACCTTCTGATGATCCCGAATATAACAAAAAACTTATAGACTATATATTAAAATTCTCCTCTTACAGAAGATACTGGGCTATGACTGCGGACAAGCGGTATAGTATCGAATATGACTGTTTGGAATACGAAAAGAAAAAACAGACCATAAAAATACCGGTCTTCCATCCTGCTGTTCCTGCAAAATGTGAAAGAGCCGACGGCGGCAAATTCTTCGGCGCAGGCGGTGGCGGCGGTGCGGCCAGTGATACTGTTGGTGTGGCCGGCAAAGGTGGATATGGCGCCCCGGGACTGGTTATTATTGAATGGTAATAACAATATTTTGTTTCTAAACACGCTCCTTATATAGATATAGACAGTAAAGAGTGTTTAGATTTTTACAGATCCTTTGTACAGAAAGGGTCTTTTTTTATGCAATGATAATAAATATTAGCGATACATGCTAAAATTATCTTATGATAGATTTTTTAAAATCAATTTACTACGAAATTCTTTCATACTTTGTACCCGAAAAAATAGAGTACGAAATTACCGGAGAATGCAAAAAATGCGGAAAATGCTGCAACTATATGTACAGCTTTGACACTTACACCCCGAAAGAATTTAAAATCATGCAGTTTTTGTATCCGGCATACAAAAGATTTTACATAAAAGGTACGGATGATGAAGGCAATCTTATTTTTGCCTGCAAATATGTGACAAAAGAAGGGCTCTGTTCCGTTTACGACAAACGTCTTAATATGTGTAAAAGATACCCTCTGCCCAAAATTAATTATCCTGCCGAATTGCACAAAGGATGCGGATATACCGTACATAAGAAAAAATTCAGCGATTATCTGAAAAAATAGTAGATCTACTGTTGATTATATCTGGCACACTGTTTTGTGACATAGGAGCATAGTTCTTTAGATGGCTTTTCAAAAAGCTTTTTGCTCTTAGACATATTAGCCTCTTTGCGTTTTTACGGGTTCAGGCGCTGTCCAGTTTTTGTATAACTTATACGAACCTGCAATTATTATGACAATAAGAAGTGCAACAACCCCGTACTCAATGGCGGACTGTGCAGATGAAGGCAAATCTTTCATAAAAAACTCCGTTTTTGTTTATCAATGAAAAAATTATACAACAAATCTTATTCAGACTTTAAATTGTCCAAAATTTTTTCTTGCTCTTGCAGTATAGCTGTGGCTTTTTTTTGTTACGTCTGCAAAGCCTATAATTGCGATTTTTTGCGCAATTTGAGGATTCTTTAAATAAAAAGAAGTCTTGTCCAGTAAATCATCTATATTTTTATAAACTTCCAATTCTTTTGAAACAATAAAGTTACGTTCCACATCCTCCATTGCATCGGTGAGCAAAAAACCTCTTGATGCAAGCACCTCAAAAACACGATAGTTCATACCGGATTTGATCTGCAGTGTAATATTTATATTCACCGTCGTATTAAAATACACATTTGCGAGTTCCTGTTCCGTTTTTAAAAAGCCTCTGTATGCGCTTTTATAGATATCAAGCTCCCTTTCATCAAGAAACTGTTTGTCTCTCATATCATCAAGACTCTGTAAAAAATGTTTTTCATAACAGAAAATATTTAATTTATCTTTGAATGTACGGATAAGTGCGGCAAGAATTTTTTGTCTTTTCTCTGTAAGCGGCCGGCCAACAAAAGAAATATCATAATTTTTTGCTTCTTGCGGACGATAAGCCTTGTAATTGACAGCAAGAGGCAGATATGAGCACCTTGGCAGTTTATCAACAAAATCCCTGTCCCACATATAAGAGACTGCACCGATTTTCTTGAACTCTTCATAAAGGTACGGCTTATCTACAACGGCATATTTTCCATCGGGCTCATCCGCAAAATAATGTACAAGTTCATAGTTAGTTTTATTTTCAAGAATATATTGTGTTAATTCTTTATTATCACCAAATAAAAAGCCATAGTCATAACCGAAGATTATATCCGGTTTGAAACGTTTTATATCATCCGTTTGCAACTCTCGCAAGTCTTTTTCCAGCACAAAGCGCCGTTTGATTTGAAACCCTGCTTATATCCTTTCAGGATAAGAGTGCCGGCTATGCTATTCGGTAATGTTATCAAAACTTTCTTCATAATTTTTATTTTATCGTGACCAATCCAGTAAATCCAGATTACAAAAATTTTTAAATTAAATAAAAAGAACCGCTTTGAAAAATCAAAGCGGCTAATAAGTGTTCTTTTCCCCTGTTTAAAAAACTTTTGTTTTCATCCTGCCTGACAGGGACAAGCCGGATAAACTAAGCCTGAGCTTCTTCTTGCGCCGGAGCTTCTTCTGCTTTCTGCCGCAGCCTGTGCAGCTTCTGCTTCTGCCTGAGCTTTTGCTTCTTTTTCTGCTTCCAGTTTAGCAAGAGCTTTTTAGAAAGTTTCTTTTCTGTTTTTTGTTTATAAATCAATTTGCCTTCATCATCACAGTTGTTGATGAGGTATTGAACAGTTTCAGAAGGTTTTGCACCTTTGGAAATCCAGTCCAAAGCAGTTGCTTTATCGAGTTTCATTTCTTTTGTTTTAGGATTATAGTGACCTAATTCACAGATAGGTTTACCTTCTCTTTTTTGTGAATCATTGATAACAACAATTCTGTATGTCGGGTTTTTCTTATAGCCCAATCTTTTTAATCTGATTTTAACCATACGGTATTATTCTCCTGTTATTTTTGTTTTAGCTTGTATAGCGCGTGTCTTCAGCCGTAAGACAATTTAGAAAGAGGATTAATCGCGCCGGACAAATGTCCTTTTCAATACTATAAAAACACAAGGAATATTAATAATCAAGTAAACAGGGCATCTTTTGGAGAATAAAGTTAAACTTTTGTAACGATATATACATTGTATGAAATTGATATGTATTTATTGTTTTATTATATTGTAGTGATTTTGTATAAAGAGGTGTTTATTTTTATGGGCTCTTCATTTTCAGAACAACCCGATTATTTCAGACTTGAACTAATCCATAATAATGACACAGACGTAATAAAAAATGTTGACGATATTGTATATGCAATAAAATCATCTTTGCAGAAAAATAAAAATGAGGCTGGAATTTTTAGAAAAGCAAATTGCCAACACACCGGAAAAGGACAAAGAAATAGCAGTTTTAATCAGACAAAACCAGTATCTCGAGGTTCTTTTAAACAAAGAAAAACGGGAACTTGAGGACATATTTTTCCCCAACGGAAAAAGCAACTGCATCATTCCTGATGTTTTTCTCTGGTACAAAGAACCGGAAAGCTAGCTATAGCTTTTTATTGCACAATAAAGTTCTTCTGTATTGTTAACCAGAATTTGTGCATTGTTTTGAATCAAAAAATCAATATCCTTGTACCCCATGTAACACTTACACAGGGATTTTTGCGTTTTGGGCGGTTTGTATATCAACTTCCGAATCACCCACATATACCGTATTTTGGGCATTGAGTTCCTTTATAACTGCCAGAACGGTATCAGGCGAAGGCTTTTTATGTACGGAAGGACTTTCGCCTATTGCTGTCAAAATTCTCTTTGCCAAAGTATTTTTTACACAATTCTTTTACTGCAGAATCGTACTTATTTGAAACAACTGCGCATTTTATACCTTCAGTATTCAATTTGTCCAGAAGTTGTATCACTCCGTCATACGGTCTTGCGTCATCCTCCATTGTTTTGCTGTAGTGCTCTTTAAAAACAGCCAGACATTTTTCAAAATCAGGATTATCAGCCCCGCCGGGCAGGCTTCTTTCTATAAGTTTTTGCACGCCGTTTCCGACAAAGTTTCTTACTTCCTGTATTGTTCTCTCTTTATAGCCGCATTTTTTCAATGCATAGTTTGTACTTTTATATAAATTTTCGAGCGTATATAAAAGTGTACCGTCCAAATCAAAATTACCGTGTCAATCATAAATGCTCCGTATCTTTTGTAATTTTAACATATTATGGTTGAGCGGATATATTATTTTGGGATAAAAATTTTGTGATTAACTGAAGTCTGTTAAACACATTCATTTTTTTGTAAATCACAGTGAGTCTTTTTTTTTGACGGTTGCTTCACTATAACCCATTATCTCTGCTATTTCCACATTTTTTAAGCCGTTTACAACAAACTTTGCAATGGCTGTTTCTTCTTCTGTTAAGACCATTTATTTTTCCTCTCAATTTTCATATAGTCAACTGCCCCCGACAACTTATTGAACGGGTGCAATAAACAAGTACTATATTGGATATATAACCTGGGCACCCGTAACAAGGACGTGGGGTCACTTCCGTAAAATCTTAGACTCGGCGCCATTCGCACTTCGTGTACCTCTTCTACAAGTGAGGCCCCTCTCAGAGGGGTTATATTAAAAAAACGGGTGTAATGTCAAAAAAGTTATTACACCCGCAGTCATGGTTTGAAGACCTTCCGGTCATCGGGAGTGTATGTATCGTAATTTTTATTAAATAATTCGATTCAGCACGTTCATCATCTTAAAGGCAGGATATTTAGCCACCCCTTAACAAAATCCCCTTATTAACAAAGTACCGCTTAACAAGGTTATTTATTGCAAAAATGTTCCGGATATTTTCACTCCGGCTCTTTTTAAAATCCCCTCAAATAAAAAAATTTTTGCAAAAAACTTCTTCACTACACCTATAGTATTTGCAGTAGCAAATTTTACAATAAGAACATATATTGTTTTCCGCAAGAAGCGATAACGCAATATCGAGCATGCCAAGAAGAGTTTTTGTATTGTATATATCTTTATTCAATTTTTGTAAGTATATATCTAAACCTCCTGTAAGCCTTAGTATAAATAATAAACTTCTTTTCATTGCCTAAAAAAAATATTTGTGCTATCTTAAAAGAGAAGTATATATCTTGCCTGATCTCGGGGGTCAGGCTATTTTTTTTAACCTTCTCTTTAAAATAAATATCTCCGTGACAACAATTTTATTATATGCGCATACTTTACAAATGTCAAGTAATATTTTATAATCGTAAATAACAAGCGGAAATGTATAAGGTCACTAAGGGAGCAGATATGAAATTATATGAGGCTATAGAAGAACTCACAGGTATATTAAAAAAAGAAAATCAGCTATACGGATATAGCCAAAGCAATGAATGTTACAAGACAATATGCCAATCAAATTAAAGACAAAGAGCTTACCTGCGAGCAATTAACCCGTATCAATAATTTTTTGGTACAAATCTTGCAACTGCAAAGTATAATGCATTAAATACAAAAGATGATGAAGATTGCATCTCTATACCGGTAAGGGGAAGTATCCGCAAGTATGGGATACGGCGTTACTGTATATAATGAAAATCAAACAGCTACCTATTCAATAAGCAAACAGCTTGCAAGGGACCTCGGCGGAAATACTTGTCATTTGGAAATGATTTTTGCACAGGGGGACAGTATGATGCCGACAATAGAAGGCGGAGACAGCCTGCTTGTCGACCATTCCAGAAAAAAGAAATTTATGACGGAAAAATATACTGTGTAAGGATTGAAAACCAGCTTTATGCAAAAAAGACTCCAAAAAATTCCCCAAATACCGTTGTTGTTGTGTCAGACAATGCAAAATACAGGAGTTTTGAAATCGATCTTTCAAAATGCAGTGATTATGATTTTGAAGTTATAGGTGAAATTCGCTGGTGGGGGCGTGTGGCAAAATAATTTTGCTCAATTAAACTTGTGTATTCTAAAGCAAAAGCTATAGTGCACAGGCGGTTTGGGTATACCCTTCCGTCTCTCAGGAATCACATAGCGACATTGCAGGTTGGGCATACCCGCCCAACTCAACAAAACATGTCATTCTGAAGCATCGAATGTGCTTTGCTGCAAAAAAAATATTGCTGTGTTCAGAATCTTACCTGTGTGATATGTAATCAAAAATCTTGTAAGATCCTGAAACTAGTTCAGGATGACAAAAAAATCTAATCTAAAAGTCTGTAGATCCTTCGGGCTTTGCCCTCAGGATGACAAACAACCGTTATTTCGACGGATGCAGGTTGGGCATACCTGCCCAACGCAAAAAAATAATTTTTTCTTCTGCTTATATAAGTTTCCAGAAAATGTAAACGAGATATATTAAATAAAATATACCGCAGGTTACAAGTATGTGTGCGCTGAAGTGTCTGTCACGATACAGATTTATAAATAAAAGCACTGTCGAACAATAAACAAGTATGATATTTATCAGGGATTCCATCCCGAATACCCACGGTGTAAGCAAAATACCTATTGCCGTAGGGATACAGCTTTGAAACACCATTGCTCCGGTGATATTGCCAAGAGCGAGTGTATCTTTTTTTTGGCTTACCCATAATACACTATTGAATTTTTCCGGAAGTTCAGTTGCAATAGGAGCAAGGATAAGACTGAGAACAAGAGGATTGATGCTGAACAAATCCGCAAAAAATGTTATCTGCCCGACAAACAAATGTGCAAAATAAATCAATGCGCCTATTGATACTACAACCTGCAGCCATACAAGAAACGTATTATACTTCTTAAAAATCCTTTCAAATAAAAAGCTCTTCTATATCAGCGCTTTCTCCGCACTGGGAATGAGAGCAGTTAATAGTTTTAAACACATATACAACATAGTAAATAAAAAGACCTGCTGCATATATCATATTTTATTGCCGGAATATGAATAAATCCCGCTGCAATAGCAAGCGTATAGCTGAAAAAAGAAGAATTTTAAGTCTCTAAACATTACTACATAATTTGCATTCATCTTACGTTCACGTTTACCCATAGCCCAGAAAATTACAACAGCGACCCCAGTCACAAACATTGCAAGTGTAGAAAGCAAAAACGGAGCGCCCAAAATTGCGCCTATACCTATCTCCTTACCCACATTAACATCGGTATGTGCAAGATAAGCACCCAAAATCGCAACCAGAGGGACTATTGTCTCGGGCAATGCCGTACCGACAGCAGCCAGTATACTGCCGACAGCACCTTCATTAAGATTATAAATTTTGCCCAGATGCTCGACTGCATTTGTAAACACAACACAGCATCCGACAATTAAAAAATAAGTTCAATAAAGTTAAAAAACCGTGAAATATAGCGTCCATTATTTACTTTCCATATCTTTACAAATGTATATCAGATTTTATATTATAATATCTCTATGGATTGCAAATCATTTAAAGAAACGATAGAAAAAGCAAAGAATATTATAATAATTTCTCATGTCAATCCTGACGGAGATACTCTGGGAACAATGTGTGCATTGTACAGGATATTAAAAAACAATTTCAATATCCTGCCGGATATGGTATACAACGGCATAATTCCTGAAATTTATCAATTTTTGCCGTCTATAAATGAGGCAAAAAAGCCATCTGATGTTAAAGAAAAGATTTATGACATTGCAATAGCGGTTGATATTGCACAAAAGACAGAATGGGTGATTCGCTCCCGATTTTTGAAAAAGCCGGTATCAGAATCAATATTGACCACCACAAAACAAACAACGGCTACGGTGATATCAATTTTGTAAACGGCAGCGCCTGCTGTGCCGGAGAAGTTTTGTTTGATATAATAGAACAACTGGGTATAAACATTGACAAAGATACAGCAGCCGGATTGTATACAGCCTTTTTAACCGATACGGGCGGTTTTAGATATGAAAATACAGGAGCCCAAACTCTTCAAAAATCAGCTAAACTTATTGAGTGCGGGGCAAATCCTGCTGAAATCTCAAGATATTGTTATGAATCAAAGCCCAGAAATATGGTGCTTTTTGCACGCTCATTGCATGGTTAATGCAAAATTTGAAAACAACAATAAAATTGCTTATGTATTAATCACCAACAAGGATATGGAAAAATTCCACGCTAAAAATGATTATACGGAAGGTATAGTGGAAGAACTGAGAAGAATGGCAACAACAGAAGTTTCTTTTGTATTAAAAGAAGTTGATGAAAACACAACCAAAGCCAGCCTGAGAAGCAAAACAATTGATGTAAGTAATATTGCAGGTTTATTCGGCGGGGCGGGCATACATTTGCGACCGGATGCACAATAAGAAAGCCTGTAGATATAGCCTGCAGCAAGCTGCTTGAAGAAATAAAAAAAGTTTTGAAATAGTAATTTTATGAAAATATTGGACTCTACTTTTACATATTTAAAAATCTTATTAACCGTATTATCATTGACGATTTTCTCGGTATGGCAAAGCAGAAATGGGATTCTGGTTTGCAATAGGAATATTCCCGTTTATGCTGTTTATGATGTCATTTTTACAATGCTCGGTAAAAAATCACTTTTTATGCCTATTATGCATTTTTTAGATTCCGTTGCGCCGACTGATTCCGTCAACTTAATCAAAGAAGTTTTAAACGAAGTTATTATATTTGAACATGGCGGATTAATGGCTGTGTTTGGTTTTTGTGTAACTGTTTTCTCTCCTCAAATGCGATTTTTTGTATCATAAAAGGAATGAACAGAGCCCTTGGAATAGAAGAACACAGAAACCTTCTTGTTACACGTTTTATTTCTGTTTTAATGGTGTTTGTAAACATATTTTTCATGTTTATAACGGTAAACCTTATAATCTTCGGTAAAGTAATTCTTCAATTTGCGCTAAACTTTATTAACTTTTCCAATGCAACAATCATTATCTTCTTAATCGGAAGATGGTTTGTTTCATTTATTGCACTGTATGTAACAGCGTATCTAAACTACTTTCTTCTGCCTGCATGGCAGGGTTCGGATAAATTAAAAAGCAAAAGTTCACTGCCCGGTACACTCTTTTTCAGCCTGTGCTGGATGTTCGGTTCGTGGTGTTTTTCTATATACATAAACAATCTTCATACATACAACAGGGTTTACGGTTCAATCGGTGCATTTGTAATGCTTATGGTATGGCTCTACTATACTTCACTGATTTTGCTAGTGGGCGGAGAGATAAACTCTCAAGCATACAAACGATTTAAAGAAAAAGAAGACAATATCGCATAAAAAACGGAGATAATCTCCGTTTTTTTATTATTAAATTAATTTTATCTAATTTCCCGGTGCGAGAATTATTACAAGGTTTCTGCCTTCCATTGCCGGTTTTCTCTCTACGTTAATCGGTTCATTTTCGAGATCTGCAAGAAATCTGTTAGCCAAATCAAAAGCAAGCTCTGAATGCTGCATCTCTCGGCCTCTGAGCATAATCACAATTTTACCTTGTCACCTTGAGAAATGAATTTTTAATATTTTTAATTCTTACATTATAATCATGAACATCAATTTTGTATCTGATTTTAATTTCTTTTTACTTCTACGGTATGCTGTTTTTTCTTGGCTTCTTTAGCCTTTTTTTTTCCATTTCATATTTATACTTGCCGTAGTTCATTATCTTAGCAACCGGCGGCTCTTGATTGGGAGAAACTACAACCAAATCCAAATCTTTTTCATCAGCCATTCTCTGAGCTTCAGCCGTTGATATTACTCCAAAATTTTCGCCTTCGCTGCCTATAAGCCTTACTTCTTTACATCTGATATTTCTGTTAATTAAAAGCTGCATCCTTACCGCCTGAAAAACCTTTGCTAATAATTATTCTCCTTTATTTCGCTATTATCCAACTATCTATTGTAGTGTGCTAAACAGGAAAATGTCAACAAACATACGCAGTATAGACTATGTATACCTTGATATATTCTTAATTTAATCTTTCAGATGTTTAAAGTGTTTGTACAAATACGCAATGCCAAGCACAAAACATACAGCCACAATAGCAACATCAAACTTGTGCCATATATGCTTAAAAGCTTCCATATTCTGACCCATTTTTACACCTACATAGACAAGGAAATAACTCCAGATTAAAGAGCCTAAAAAGTAAATGTAAAAAAAGAATCTTTTTTTTGCTCTCAAAATACCGGCAGGAAGTGAAATAAAAGTCCTTATCACGGGCAAAGATCCTGCATATAAAAAATGCCCAGTCTCCGTATTTTTCCACCCATTTGTCCGCTTCTTCAAGATCTTTTTTGCTTACAAGAAACCATTTTCCGTATTTTTCTACAAATGTTCTGCCTCCGAAGTATCCGAGATAATATGAAGGAACGGAACCTATTACACAGCCGAAAGCACCTGCCCACGCCGCTAATGGAAGTTAAATACGCCTTTGGAAACCAGATAGCCCGCAAAAGGAAGTATCGCCTCACTCGGCAGAGGAATGTTGCAAGACTCTATCGCCATCAAAAAGGCTTATTCCTAACGGTCCCATTGCAGTAATAACGTGTTCGATAAAAGCTATTAAATGTCCTAAAATTGTATCAAGCATACTCTATCCTCATTCACTCCGGTTATAAAAATAAATACTAATTAAATTTTGTTTGTGCAGCCTGTATGCCTTGAGCCAGATAGACTTCTATTGAGTCTTTTTATTTTAGAGAGTTCAGGTTTTAGTATATCAAGCTGCTCCTGTGTAAAATTTTGAAGCACATAGACTTCTGACGGAACATTCGGCTGCGGACCGATTCCCACCTTCAGACGATCAAAATTATTATTTCCGCCCAAAACCTGTATAATGGATTTTATTCCGTTATGTCCTCCGTCAGAACCTTTTGCACGGTAACGTATTGTACCGGCTGGCAGTGCTATATCATCATAAACAACAAGTACATCTTCTCTTTGTATCTTAAAAAAATTCATAACAGCTATCAAAGACTGTCCGGAAAGATTCATAAAAGTATGCGGCTTTAAAAATATTACGCTTTCTCCGTTAACGATTGTTTTGATATTTCCCCGTTGAATTTAGATTCGAATTTAAAATCAAAATTCCATTGATGGCTCAAGTAGTCCAACACCATAAAACCCGCATTATGGCGTGTAAATTTATATTTATCTCCCGGATTGCCCAAACCTGTAATCAGCTTCATTTTTTACTTTCTATCAAAATTATCTTTTAAGTTTATCAAAAAATAAGATTACTCCAAGCGTTACGTCCTTTTAACCAATAACAAAAAGTTAAAAACCGTTTATCAATATAATGTGAGTTTAAATTAAAAAACACAATTTTTAAAACTTTTCCAAATATTTAATATTTTAGGGACGGAGGAGACGAATGTCAACCAAAAGCAAAGCCATAGTCAATTTAAAAAGCAGTGAAAAGGTTGCAAATTTTTTAGAGTCTAATCATCTTCACAAAAAAAAGATTTTGCAGAAATGATAGGTGTAACATTGTCTTATGTTTACAATTTAATAGACAATGCTATTCCGTTTTCCACAAGAGGGATTACTCTTAAAAGAATTGCCGCCGTTATGGACATCGAACCGGAAGAATTTGTGGAATACAAAATTCCTCAGGAACCGATTATGCTTGATGAATCTATAGAATTTTTAAGAGAGAAGCAAAAAGACAAAGGGTATTTCAACAGTACAGCTTTTTTAAAAAGTTTTCCGAGAAAAAAACGTGTTGAAATCGTTGATATCTTAAGAGGCGCAAGGCCAATCCCTCTGGACTGGAAAGAGCTAACGCTGATAGCGCAGGTGCTCGATATCAGCAAAGAAGAAATCTATCCCTACTGGGAAGAAAGAGCAAGGAGACTTTTCCAGACAGCAGGCATGAACCTGCAGACTAATCAGGGGCTTGTTGATGCAATGTTTGATTGTGCAAGAAATTATGTGGACAGCGTAAGATAAGCGGATTATTGTCGTTCACAAGGTTTAGACTGCAGTTTTGACATACCTGCCCAACACAAAAAGGAATGCGTCATTCTGAAGCATAGAATATGCTTTGCTGTAAAAAAATATTGATGTGTTCAGAATCTTACACACTTGATGTGTTATCAAAGAATCGGTAAGATCCTGAGCTCGCTTCGCTCCTCAGGATGACAAATAATAAACAGATTCTTCGGCTAAAGCCTCAGAATGACTGTAATTGGTTATTCTGAGCACTCTGCCGAACAAAACGATAAGTATCGTTTTGTGAGAGGGAGAAGAATCTAAATGTCATTTTAAAGCATCGAATATGCTTTGTTACATAAATATTGCTAGGTTCAGACTCTTACATACTTGATGTGCTATAAAAGAGCCGGTAAGATCCTGAGCACACTTCGCTCCTCAGGATGACAAATAATAAACAGATTCTTCGGCTAAAGCCTCAGAATGACTGTAATTGGTTATTCTGAGCACTCTTAGCCGAACAAAACGCTCCTCAGGATGACAAATGAATCACTGGTATTCTGATGGTTGTAGGTTGGGCATACTTGCCCAACACAATAACTTTGTCCGTCCGGTCACTATTTACAGACCTTTGTTGCTTCAAAAATTCTATGTATATTCGTGACGCCATTTTCTTTAGCTCGCAACAGCTCGCTAAGAAAAGAAGGCAAATCCGCTATTTCCCTATACAAAAATGTTCAAAAATATTTTCAAGGATTTCATCGGTGATAACCTCACCGGTGATTTCGTCTAATACAATTAAAAGCAGCCTTTATATCTATAGAAATTAAATCCTGCAATTCTCCGTTATTCGCTGCGATGAGTGCATTATTTAAGGCAGCTCTGGCATGTTTAAGGCACTCTTCCTGCCTTTGATTATTCATGGAATCTTTATCAATTACAGCTTCTTTAATTTTTTCTTTTAATTCTTCTATGTTATACCCCGTTTTTGATGAAATATTTATGGCCTCCGGATTAGGGACCTCTGCAATATCAGCTTTTGTCGCAATTTTTATGTGAGGCTTGTTCTGAATCAATTCATAAATCAAAGCGTCATTTTCATCAAAACCCTTGCTCCAATCAAACAAAAACAGTATTAAATCTGCATTTTCCACACAGTTTTTTGTATATTCAATTCCTATTGCTTCGACCTTATCAACATCTTTGCTGTCTCTGATGCCGGCCGTATCAATTAGTGTAACAGGTATCCCGTCTATATCAACGGATTCTTGTATAACATCTCTTGTTGTACCGGGGATTTCCGTGACAATTGCCCTTTCAAGATTCAGCAATGCATTAAACAAAGAAGATTTACCGGCATTCGGACATCCTGCGATTGCAATTTTTATTCCCTGACGCATGATATTTGAGGCATTTGCATTTTTTAAAATTCTGTCTATATTATCAATATTTTTTCTGCATTCTTCCTCTAAATACGAATACTCCGGTTCTCTTACATCCTCAGGAAAATCCACTGCGGCAATTATACGTGAATACAAAGTAAATAAAGAAGATTTTATATTCTTAATTTCTGCGCAAGCACACCGGACAGATTGTTTGCACTTTTTGCGCAAAGTCAGTAGTTTTTGCATGGATAATATCCAAAACAGCCTCTGCCTGAGATAAGTCCATTTTTTTATTTAAAAACGCACGTTTTGTAAATTCTCCTTTTTGTGCAAGTCTTGCTCCGTTTTGCAAAGTCAAATCAAGGATTTTTTTACAACTTTAGGACCGCCATGGCACTGGATTTCTATTACATCTTCGCCTGTATAGCTGTTTGGTGATTTAAACGGAAGAACTATAACCTCATCTATTTTTTTGTCACTGTCCAATATCCATCCGTGGTGTATCTTTCCGGAGTTAAAATGTTTCTGCCGTCTATGGTCAAAGAAAACATTTTTTCAGTAATTTCAAAAGCTCTTTCTCCCGAGACACGAATAATCCCTACACCGCCCGTTCCAAGCGGTGTCGCTACGGCAGACTATTGTTTCAAACTCATAGTTTATATTCATATCCTGATAGTAGTATTAACAGAGAACGTTTTCAATGAATATATATATTTGTAAACAATTTTCATCCTGACTGGCAAATTTATTTATGACCGGTTTTAAAATAAAAAGGAAATTAAAGGAGAGTATATGTTTATAAATTCAATCGGATTTTATACGTTTAAAAAATTAAATGCGAAAAATAACGTCTTGCATAATCAAAATGGCAATGTATATGCATCAAAACCTATGCCGTATGATACAGTCTCTTTCGGTAAAGTCAGTATTGTTAAGAACAAAAAATCTCATGAAGTTTTTGACAATTATAAACCTGAGATAAAGGATTTTTTTGCGATTATAAAATTCCCGTACACAATAAAGAAATCGCCCAAAAACTGAAAAACTTCTACGATGCGGAAACATTCGGCAAGCTTTTTGACTATCTTTGCAGAAAAAGGAGTTTTTGATATTAATATTGATCAAAAACAAAATTTGTACAGACAAGCGCAATACAAGACGGTGAAAATCCTCTTATGTCAAAACTTGTCTGGGTAACTGACAGCTGCAATTTTATGCCGCTTTTAAAATATTCTAATCCGGAAATATGCGTACCGTTGATGGAAAATTTATCCAAATATTATGCAAAACAACAAAATGCCTTTGACAGAATTATAAATGACCCGCTGCAGTTTGAACTTAACCATGATTGGGCAAACACAGCAAAAAACGGCGTAGGACACGTATTTAACCCGCAAAACAATATAACTCACAGATGGTATGCAAGAACCCGTTTGGACTCCATGGGATTGTATCTGCAGTCTATGTGCGACCTGATAACGGACGGAATTGAAGGTTTTGAAGATTACGGCTACAAAAGTGCCGATGAAATATCCGATAAAGCCATTCAATCTATGGCAAATGCAACTGCATACCTGACAAAAATTATATATCCTTATGCCAAAGATACAGGAGCCTGGGAAGAAAAAACATTTAATTCAACGGCATCAAGCGATGTTGCTATCATAAATGAAGCATTTAGAAAATTAATAAGTCTCATGTATCTTCCGACGGAAAATGAAGATATCCTAAAAGTCAGGGAAAGACTTTTAAATGCTAAACACGGCGAAATTTTTAAAGACGAAAAGGTCTTAAAAAGATATGCTCAAATTGGGAGAATACAGAATCAGAACAAACAGCTCCTGGGAATTTCCTACAGAAAGACGCTATGACGGGGCAATGAGTTTTATATTTACAACAGAAAAAACTCGATGATGATCCTGTAAAAAATGCAAAAAAGTATTTGCAAGACTCAAAAAATTTGAAACACCTACAACAAGAACAAAAGAAATAGTGAGAGATAACGAAGGCAATTATTTCTTTTGTAAATACTTATATATATATACGAGAGATAAAAAAGAGAATTAAAGAGAGAAAAAGATTTTTTAACACATATACATACACTGACCTACCACACTAACCTACACTTACTTACTTACATTACATTACACACACGAGGAATCAAAAAGATTCGACGGGAATTCATTAAGAATTCCCTTTTTTTTTGCGGATTTTGTGCGGGCACGAAGCTGCCCATGTGAGCAAGGTTGTTCGCTGTTTTAATTTCTATACGGCACGGAAAAACTTCGTTTTTCTCTTTGCCTGCCTCCATTCAAAACTTGACATTTAGTCAATTTTTTGAACGGAGTCTTTACAGCCGCACAAAATCCTTGTCACTACTTTTTAGTCTTTAGAAAACATAGCAAGATTATAGTGTTATCGTGACGCCATTTTTCACGTTTCGCCGGCACAGCCGGCTAAGAAGGCAAAAAAAGGGAGCTTTTTTCAAACCTCCCATATTTCCCCATTTCTCCGTATATTTACGCTTCATTTAAGCTATAAATGTTTAGCGTTAATATTCGATACCTTGTCTTGCCATAACACCCATATCAAAGTAGTGTTTAATCGGCTTCATTTCTGTAACCAGATGTGCCAGTGCAACAAGCTCGGGATGAGCATATCTGCCAGTAAGCACAATTTCAAGATTTTCCGGTTTATTTAACAAAACTTCTTTTACTTCCGATACCTTAATCATGTTCATTGCAACGCAAATATTTAATTCATCAAGAATAATCAACTGATATTCGCCGCTTTGAATAGCCTGTTTAGCTAATTCCCAGCCTTTTTAGCTTCTTTATAGTCTTCCATACAAACATTGTGCTTGTAAACGACTCTGTCCATACCAAACTGGTGAACTTCCAGATTTGGCAAAAATTGACCGGCAGAAGCTATTTCACCGTATGTAGTACCGGAATCGCCTTTTGTAAATTGTATAACGAGCACTTTCCATCCGTGGCCCAAAGCACGTAAAGCAAGTCCCAATGATGCTGTTGTTTTACCTTTTCCGTCGCCAGTGTAAATCTGAATGTAACCGTGCTCTAACAAAATTTATCCTCCGTATGATAAATTGAGATTCTTATCTCATTCATCATTATAAATATATTTTGACTGTCTTGCTTCGATTAAATGGAGTATTCTGCTCTCATTTTTAAGCTAGTGCGGAATAAGAATAAAAACCGACCAAAACTATGCTGAATCCACACAATTCAACATAAAATCGGTTATCCCCTAAATCTTTATTTTATATTTTTATAAAATTTTGATTAATTTCCGAACTTGTATATCAATATTAAAACAAATTTTTCCGTCATGGGCAATTTTTGTTTTATCCATCTTTTTATTTTACAATTTTACTTATGTAACAGAACCAAAAAATCAACTGCTTCAAAGGGTTTAAAACGTTTTTATAAAACTTTTACATTATTTTTCATATTTCTTTATAAAGACTTGAAACCATGAATCTGCATATATTAGGTCTTTTTTATAAAAATAATTTTCGTTAAACTTTTGTAATTATTTTTTTGAAAAATCCAAAAAAAATCTGCATAAAAACAAAATTTTACATATATGTAAAGACAATTTTTATGCTAACATAGCTTTGTTATGGTTTCTCAGGTAATAAGCGCAACTGTCATAGGAATAGAATCTTACAAAATTCTTGTGGAGGTGGATTTTGTCCAATCAATCCCCTCGGTGGTAATTGTAGGCCTGCCTGATACTGCGGTGTCGGAAGCAAAAGAACGTGTACGCTCCGCAATAAAAAATTCTAACCTGTCATTTCCAAATCAGAAGGTTGTCATAAATCTTGCACCCGCGGATATAAGAAAAGAAGGCACAAACTATGACCTGCCGATTGCCGTCGGCATACTGGCAAGAGACGGTATAATCGATGATAATTTAATAAAAGATACAGCGTTTTGGGTGAGTTATCGCTTGACGGTTCATTAAGACCGGTGAACGGCATACTCCCTATTGTATCCGGCTTAAAAGAGTTAAATATAAAACAGGTAGTCGTCCCGAAAGAAAACGCAAAAGAAGCTGCACTTGTGCCGGGGATAAAAGTTTTGTGTGCGGAAAATCTGAATGATGTTGTATGCCATTTTGGTGTTTCAAAAGAAAATTACAAAGCGTTAGAAACCTGCGAAATTGATATAGAAGATTATCTTAACGATTACACAACAACAAATTTTGAATATGACTTTAAAGATATAAAAGGCCAGCTAAAAGCCAAAAAGCTCTGGAAATAGCTGCGGCAGGAGGACACAATATACTTATGGCAGGGCCTCCGGGTTCGGGCAAGACGCTTTTGTCCAAAAGCTTTGCCTCTATTCTTCCGCCTCTTGAACTTGAAGAAGCAATTGAGCTTACAAAAATATACAGTGTTTCAGGTCTTTTGCATAACGACAGTCCCTTGATTAACAAGCGGCCTTTTCGTTCCGTACACCATACGGCATCTCCTGCCGGTATAATAGGCGGAGGTTCGAACCCCAGACCGGGAGAGATAACACTTGCGCACAGAGGGGTGCTGTTTTTTAGATGAAATTGTTGAATTTCCAAGAAGTGTGCTGGAAGTTTTAAGGCAACCGTTAGAAGACGGTGAGGTCGTAATTTCAAGAGCGCAGAACAGTGTAAAATATCCTGCTGATTTTATGCTGTTAGGTGCAATGAATCCTTGTCCGTGCGGTTATCTCGGTGATTCAAAAAAACAATGCACCTGCTCGGAATTTCAAATTCAACGTTATCGCTCAAGACTTTCCGGCCCGCTTCTGGACAGGATAGATATCCAGATAGAAGTGCCAAGACTGAGTCCGGAAGAACTTTTAAACACAAAAATCAAATCAGAATCCTCTGCGGATATAAGAAAACGTGTAATTAATGCAAGAAAAATTCAGGCTCAAAGATATAAAGAATACAAGATTTTAACAAACTCTCAACTTACTGCTGAGCTTATAAAAAATTTTCTGCAAACTTGATGAAAAAAGTGAGGAACTTTTTGCGAAGCGCAATATCAAGGTTTAATTTGTCAGGGCGCTCTTATGACAGAATACTAAAACTTGCAAGAACAATTGCTGATTTAGAAAATTCGGAAAAATATTGAAAGCACGCATATTGCTCAGGCTCTGCAATACAGAAATTTTGTGGAAAATAACATATAAAATTATAACGTGTTATTTGCCGGAATTTATCTCTTTAAATGATAAACTTGTCTTTTTCCGTACAATAACACTATAATAATATAGCTACGACAGACTAAAAGAGGACGGAATATGAAACTTACGGTTTTGGGGGCAGGCTGCTGGGGATTGACTCTTACCTGGCTTTTAACAGACAATTTTGAAAAAGTTTGTGTGTGGGGCAGAGACTGTGATATTTCTGACGAACTGCGCATGCAAAAACACACATCAAAACCTCTGGAAATTCAGCTTAAAGACAAAGTTGAAGTAACCTCCAATCTTCAAGAGGCAGTGAAAGATGCGGATATTATCCTTCTGGTTGTAGCAACTTCCGGCATAAGAGATGTTTGTAAACAGCTTGCAAAAATCGGGTTGAATGACAGGCAGGTGCTTGTAAATACCTCTAAAGGGCTTGAACTTCCATCTCTTATGAGAATGAGTCAGGTAATGAAAGAAAGAGCGCCGACGATGCAAATATAGCGGTTCTGTCCGGCCCCACTCTGGCAAAGGAAGTTCTTATGGGCTGTCCTACGGCAGCTTCTGTGGCGTGTGAAAATAAACCCGAAATTTCAAAATTTTTGCAGGAAAAGTTGACCGTGCCGTCAAAGTTTCGTCTTTATACAAATGATGATGTTGTCGGTTTAGAGTTTGGCGGAAGCTTAAAGAATGTAATAGCAATTGCCTCGGGCTTTGCCGACGCGATGAAACTCGGGGATAACTGCAGAGGAGCTCTTTTAACAAGAGTGGCGGAAATTACGAGAATTTCCGTTGCTCTCGGGGCAAAACCGTCTACATTATACGGATTGTCCGGCATGGGGATTTGATTGCAACATGTTCAAGCCCGATGTCACGCAATTTTACGGTAGGTTCCATGCTCGGCAAGGGCAAAAGATAGATGATATTTTGAGAGAGCTTGGCTCCGTGGCAGAGGGTGTTAAAACTTCAAAGGCAGTTTGTGAGCTGGCGAAAAAGCTCGGTATAGAAGTGCCTATTTCTTCTGCAATATACGAGGCTGTTTATACGGATATAACCCCGCAAGAGCTGCTGGAAAAACTCATGAACAGAAAACTGCGAAAAGAATAGTCCGCCTATTCGTTAGAGCGGCCGTCCTCTTTCATGTTTGCCTGAATTTCCGCTTTGTCGTTAAATTCATTAATAAAGTGAGAATACCTTTCCATTCTCAGTTTTAACCACGAAAGCATTGTGTCGGAACCGTACACTTCGATTGTTCTCGTTCTTGTAAATTGTTTAAAACTTCTGTTGTAAGATTCATCAATGTAAGTTTTGCACTTGCAGTTTAGTTCTTCAACCAAATCATAAAGTGTTTTTAGCCATGCCGGCTGAACCTGTGCTTCATTTACAGAATACTCGAGAATCATTTTCTTCCTTGACTTTCTTCTTAACTGATACGCTATTTATAATATGCCCACGATTCAACAATCGTAAGCTCTATTATCGTGACGGCCTATAATAAGTACATGAACTCTATCGGCAGTGTTTTGTAAAACTTTAAGGTTTTTTATTACTATTGTAACATTTGTTAATAATTTTATATTATAAATCGATGAGGATAGTTTTTTTATTTGTCATACTGAGCAGCGCGGAATCAGACCGGCACGCCGTGTGAGGCAAAGCCGAACCCAGTGCCGTTGTGAGGGGAAACCACAGCTTTTCCCGAACGTCTGATTTCAAGATGCGAGCTCAGGATCTTACCGGCTCTTTTGATAACACATCCGATTGGTAAGATTCTGAACACAGCAATATTTTTGTAGCAAAGCATATTTGACGCTTCAGAATGACATTTGTTGCGTTGGGCAAGTTGTCCAACCTGTGGACTGTATTATTAATACTTGTACTCATTTTATTATTTAAATTATTTTGTCATCGAAATGCATAACATATACAAGAATGACAATAATGTTAGCAGACTAAAGTTACCCTGCAATTTCGATATGTCAACACACCTTATAAAATTTCCTGCAAAATATCTAAATCAAACTGTGTATACTGGAAATTTTTAGTAATACTAATAAATTAAATTGTTCTCTGTTCCAAAACTCTTTTCCTGCAAGAAAAAACAACTTTTCCTAAACCATATGGTCTAAATCTTTCAGAATATGGAATTTTTTCATTATTTCGACCTTTTAGTCGATGAGAGACTACTGCATTTAGGGGTAATATACAAAATGTAAATAATATAATCACACGAAAATTATCAACTGTATATGAAACAGTAGTCCTGACGGGTTTAGAAAATATACTGCCCGGGGACAATACAAGAACTAACAAAAAAGAATCTTGGGGGGAGTAGATGAGAAGAGGTCTTGAATTTAAGAAGAAAGCCAGAATCATTATTGTAGACGACAATTATGAGCATTTGTCAGGCATCAAGGAATTAATTGAAATTGAAAGCGATTTTTGATGTAGTGGCAACAGCTACAAGTGCAAGTGTTGCAATCAGTCTTATTAAGAAGTATCGTCCGGAAATCGTTTTGATGGATATTAATATGCCTGAAAAAGACGGTTTGACTGCTATTGCAGAGATTGAAAAACTGGATTTGGGAGTGCGTATCATTGCTTTGACAGGCTATGATGATCCTGACTTGATTTTCAGAGCTATGAAAATCGGTGCAAAAGGCTATATCTTAAAAACAATGGCATCGGCACAACTCATCTATGCTATAGATGAAGTTGCAGCGGGAAAAATTTATCTCCCTGCAGCTTTATCCTCCAGATTTTTTGAATATTTCCAAAAATCATTCAAAGAAGAAAATCAGGAACTTTCTGATGAAGAAA
>VOFD01002146.1_pt1 | contig 21381 bp, 47 predicted proteins | sample 5384101 | NCBI WGS metagenome assembly VOFD01 (sample SAMN12384723, study PRJNA508395) | human gut metagenome | isolation source: healthy gut C | host: Homo sapiens
TTGATAAGATGTATGTGAGCGCGGGCAAGGTTGGGTATCAGATAGAGATAGCGCCGAAGGATCTTGAGAAGGTAATTCGTCTAGAGTATTCGGATGTGACAGTGTAATATAAAAATGAAGTTACATAAACGCGGGTATACATGATAACAGAAATATTACTGTTGTCATGTATACCCGCATTTGCATTTTGTGTATTGTGTTAAGCATATGATCTAAAAATAAGCCTGCTCAGTTCCTTTTGGATATTAATAGCCTGCTACTTCTGCCATCTACCCGCGGCGCCGTCAAGGAAGAACGAGACCAGTCTCGGTCACGGGAAGTCCAATCTCATCGGAGATCACATGTCCGCCGAATTTGCTCTTAACCTCTGTGGATATCATATATGTGAGTACTGCAGGTGCAAGACCTGTTGTATATGAATTCACAAGGAAGAAAAAGCGGTTTGTCGCAGAGCAGCTGGCTGCAGAGCTTTATGAATGGATGGATCTTCTCCTCAATCTTCCATATCTCACCCTTTGGTCCTCTGCCGTATGAAGGAGGATCCATGATAATCGCATCGTATTTGTTGCCTCGGCGGATCTCTCTCTCGACAAACTTTACACAGTCATCTACTATCCATCTGATAGGCGCGTCGGCGAGACCTGATGATGCGGCGTTCTCTTTTGCCCAGGTTACCATACCCTTAGAGGCATCGACATGTGTGACAGTGGCTCCCGCCTTTGCTGCGGCACATGTTGCACCGCCTGTGTATGCGAAAAGGTTGAGAACCTTTATATCTTTCTTTGGAGAGTTCTTTATCAGCTCACTGAACCAGTCCCAGTTGGCGGCCTGCTCGGGGAAGAGTCCGGTGTGCTTGAAACTGAATGGCTTCAGGTTGAATGTGAGCTCTTTGTAATTTATGGTCCACTGCTTTGGCAGACTGAAGAATTCCCATTCTCCGCCCCCTTGTTGCTTCTGTGATAGTGACCGTTGAGTTTATTCCATGACGGATTTTTCTTAGGAGTGCTCCACAGAACCTGCGGATCTGGCCTGAGCAGGGTATATTTGCCCCAGCGCTCCAGCTTTTCTCCGTCCGAGCAGTCTATAACTTCGTAATCCTTCCATCCATCAGCTATCCACATATGAGTAATCCTTTCTATACTATATCGTGTCGTAAAACGTCTGATCAAAATGTTGTTTAGAATAATTGGCAAAACAACTTCAAAAAAAAGTATCCTATAGATTATACTGATATATTGGAATAGCGTCAAGATGCGCTTGCCAAAGAAAAATAATACAATTTTATTATATCGCAGGGGGAACGTATGAAGCAACAGGATGTCGAGAGTTTGTTAAATGGAGAATTGGATAAAGATATTGACAGATTTGAGTGGGAGTATGTTGATGGTAAAAGGAAAACGATAAAGATAAAGACAAAGATTAATCTGAAGCTTAGAGATGGGGAAGAAGCCAAAGTTTTGATGTCTAAGATACGCTTCAATGATAATTTGAAAAATCCATTTTTACTGCCCACGAGGAAATGGGGGAAGAAGATCTATTTGAGAAGGGCATTCCTCACTTTAATTTCTTGGTAGATAACGAAGATGAGTGCGTCATTCACAGGCTTTTATCTGAAATTGGAGTAGATGATGAGAAAGAAGACGATGACTATCTGATGTCAGTGGAGCCCTATACTGCGTATTACAGTACTAAGAAGCCTCCATCAATGAACTTTAATTGGGAAAGGATAAAGAATAGCCTAGGTGATGTGTATAAAAAAGATACTAGTTATAGACAGGGGGATATATAGAATAATATGTGCTCCAGATAAAGGTAACCCACAGAATGGGTATTTTCTTGTGCTTATACGGACAAAGGAGAAAGGACAATGGACTGGTAAATATCTTGAGTATTATCTGGCATCATCAGATTCTAGGACTTATCAGGGCATAAAATATAATATAGCGCAATATAAGACTCGGATGTGAGAGAGATTAAGGAAGAAGTGGATGCCAGGAGACCTAGAAATCTGCTTATATTTGGTGCACCTGGAACAGGAAAAAGTTACTGGATAAAGAGAACTATTGAACATATGGAGGCAGTACAATCTCAGCGTGTCACATTCTATGATGACTATTCATATGACAGATTTGTTGGCGCGTACATGCCGGATATGAGCAGAGGAGTAAATAAAATATCGGGAACTATAGGGCAGAATTCAGATGGATCGGATATAGAACTTACTTCCAGAGGGAGATAGGATAGTTTACAGATTTACACCAGGCCCTTTTATGACGATGGCGGTAGATGCGTGGATAGACAAGTGGCTGGGATTTGAAAAGAGATTTGTGCTTGTGATCGAGGAAATCAACAGAGCAAATGCTGCGTCGGTTTTTGGAGATATATTTCAGCTGCTTGATAGAGATGAGGATGGTGAAAGTGAATATGGAATAAAACTGTCACCAGCGATTCTGAACTGGATGCAAGAATATGCGCGTACACGAGTAAAGATGTATCCTGGCGATGAGAGAGATCTTGCTGATGCCTGCGATAAAATCGGTGATAATGTAGAAAGATTGTGCAGCGACTTCAGGATTCCGTCAAATATGTATTTGTGGGCCACAATGAACAGTGCAGATCAGGGGGTGTACCCTCTTGACTCGGCGTTCAAGAGAAGGTGGAGCTTTATGTACAGATCGGCTTATGAAAGTGCTGGTGCTACTAGAAAGATCAAGACATATTGGAGAGATTCATCTGGTGGTATTTCGGTTTGCGAAATCCTGTGGGATGCTTTGAAAGAGAAAATAAACGGCGTAATGGATAGAAATGGCATAGAGGAGGACAGGTTTGTAGGGCCGTGGTATTTTAAAGATGAGGAGTATAAAGAGATAGAACGGTTCACGGATAAGGTTGAAAACAGGAAGGATGATGATAACGTATGGGATTTGCCAAACCCTATTTGTGAGAAGCTATTTCATTATCTCAGACAGGATGTGTTCAGACATGATCCATCTGCAATCTTTAATGATGAGTATATGTCATTGCATAAAATACGAAAAAACCATGTGCGGCGAAAAAGTGGCTCTTAATGATATACTAAAGATTAGTGATATTGATGATTCCGGTATACAGTATTTATAAATAGGAGGATTTGCAAGGTGGAGATGATAAGACCTCTTTTCCTGTTTGAGGGGATGTCATTGGGAGAGATAAGTAGCAGACTTACTGATATATCCCACAAAACTGATGGCGGAATGAAGGAGGGTGTTGACCAAAAGTATCGAGATCAGAAATGCATAAGCAATATGGATGATACAGCGACGGAGGATTCTGTAGAAGAATGCATTAAAAAAATGCTTGAATATGGCTTATTCGTCATGAATAATCAGAAAAAAAGAACATTCGCGATTTAGATTTGTGGGTGGATTTGACATAGCTTTAGGCGAAAATACAATTACATGTTACTCATTTCCAAAATATTTTCGAAACGCCGATGTGACAAGAATAAATACCGATGCCATGTCACTTATTATGAAAGTTATAGCGAAAACTGGTAAAATATATGACTATGATTTGGAGAGCGTTAGATTTACCGGATGTGGATATAGCGAGCGTGCAAGGCGAGTAGATGTCCTTAAGCTTGCAAGGTGGATTGTCAATGACTATTGTACCAATGGTATATTTACGATGCGGAGCAGAAGAACGGTCAGAGAGAGAAAGGGAACTGTAAAATGGACTAGAACAGTTACATCAATTATTCCGGTTATAGATGGTAATTCGGTTGTTTATCCTGAGACGTATAGGAGCATTGCGTTCAGAGATGATTCAGATCTGATATCAGAGATCCATAGAACAGCCGTGAAAGAGGCAATTAAAATATTAAAAAAAATTTGGAGAGAAAAATTCTGTTTTTGAACCAGAGACAAAGCTTCAATTGGAAGGAAAACTGGCTAAATATATTGGTGTGATCCGCAAACATCAGAATAATGTATTTTATGACAGGGATGTGAGATTGATGAGAGCCCTGGAGGCGTGGGCTGATGGTTGCAGCCATTATTATGACAAGCCGGTGGGAACGGTGTCTTTTGAACTTTGTGGGAGAAATGCGTACATAGGGTGTTTGGAAATGTGTCTGATAGCTTTTCTTTTGGTTCACCCGAATATATATTAGGAAAGAAAAACAGACATTACCAGGTGGATAACGACTCTATACCGGATGTGATCAATATCTTTAGAGATGGCAATGCGATAAAGTTTGTATTGCTTGATGCAAAATATTATCTCGGGTCATTGGAAAAGGATAAACGATACAGCCGTTCGTCTTTAAAAAAGAGTGCGGAGGTTGGATATTGGATGTCCCCGGATATAAGGATATAGCCAAAAACAGGTTGATTACTATAGAACCTAAAGGATGAGTATGGAATTTGAAGATATTAATCTGCCGGTTGAAAAAGATATGAAGGATAATAATAAAAGAGCGGCGGGTTCAGCTGATTCAGATATGGCCCGAATGGCTGTATAAACGGGTCCTGTGTGAGAAGAAACTTACCCATGAGGAGCTGGTGGAGTTCTATAAGTTCCTGATGGAAAGATTAGTTGGAGAAAATGGCGAGATAGGTAAGGTGGTGAAGAAAAGATGAGTGAAGTGCCCCAAAATATGACAAAAGGCATTATAAAAGACCCTATAAAAGATACAATAAAAGAGATAAGTGAGCTGGCGCCGTATAAGATAGTTTTTAAGTGGAGGACGCGGTGAGTATAGGAAAGTTGTTTTTGGAACGTAAGATTATCAAGGGACAGCGGTGCTATCAGATAGAGCGGTATACAGACAAACAGGTGTTCCATGAGAATTCAGGGAAAATGACCTGGTTGGTTCACTGAAACATCTTGGAGTGGAGTTATACAGACAGATAAATGTATTTGCGGCTGGTGAAGAGTGGGACATAAAGGTGTCGAAAAAAGGTAAGTTGTCGGTAAACAAAAGAAAGACGGAAACAAAGACAATAACGATATCAGGGAATAACCGTAAGAAGAAATATGTACTTGAAGAGGGGATGGACATACCGGTATTCACGCATCTTGGAATATTTACAAAAGGATGGCAAGGTGGTTCATTCGATGTATGACAAATTCAAACAGATCAACAGATTTGCTGAGATCGTAGATGATGTGATGAAATCTTACAATAAACCTTCCATTAATATAGTAGACTTTGGATGCGGCAAATCGTATCTTACATTTATCGTGTACTATTATCTGCATGAGATCAAAGGTCTGGATGTCCACATAACTGGTTTGGATCTGAAAGAACAGGTGATAAAAGACTGCAATGATCTTGCTGAGAAATTTGGATATACGGGATTGAAATTTGAACTTGGGGATATACATGGATACAAATCCGACATGGATGTGGATATGGTCATGACTCTCCATGCATGTGATGTTGCAACTGATTATGCACTATACAATGCGATATGCTGGGATGCACAGTATATATTGTCGGTGCCGTGTTGCCAGCATGAGCTGAACAAACAGATCCATACTGATGATCTGGCAGCTCTTACCAGATACGGAATCATCAAGGAGAGGTTTGCTGCACTGGCAACAGACTCAATACGAGGCCTCATGCTGGAGGCGTGTGGATACAAGACGGATATAATGGGTTTATAGATATAGCACATTCGCCTAAGAATCTGCTCATAAGGGCGGTGAAAAAAATGTGCCCCAGGATAAGAGAAACAGGGCTGTGGCGGATGCTGAAAATCTCTGCCGCGAATTTGGAGTGAGACAGACGCTGATGGACATGCTTAAAGAGGATGGCAAAGTGTGACTAAAGCACAGAATCAGTGGGCGCCAGAAGATATGCGCCCGCAGATGATAGTTTGATAGATTCAGGGAGGAAGAGATGAGAGCAGCACTATATATTGACTGCGGAAGTATCAAAGTGGAAGATATTCCATATATATGAAGAAATACGAAAAACAGATGATCTGGTCATAAGTAAGATGTTTGGTGTTGACATGAAAGATGCCTCTGAAATAGCTGGAAGACTGCGAATACGGAACAACCTGCACTGCGGAGGTGATCAGACATCGGCTTTGGTCGCCCTTTGCGGTGGAAGTGATGGCTGATGCTATAGATGAAGATGTACAGAAGACATATATAGCCACAGGAGATCTTGCTGTTTGCCGCTGCTGGATAAGCTGAAGCTTATGAGGACCAGTGTGGTAGTCATGGGTCCGTGCGGAGCAGATAGGGCACTGATAGATAATTCCGGAGAAATACACGTATCTGGAGGTCATAAATGGTGGTGAGTGCACGGCTGAAATCCCATCTGTCGATGAGATCGCAGGACGGATCTATTCGGTTTCTTCTTATTATAATGGTATGGGTGAGGATGTGAAACTGGAACAGGTGTACAAGAGCCTTATCCGAAGATATCCAGATTTCGATGTCAGAAACTACGGCTACACACATTTGTCCACATTTGTGAAGAAGAATGTGTCCGGTGTACAGGTTGTAAATGACGACTGCGGAGGCTCATGTATAAAGATCGTGGACGACAGAAAGAATATAGATGACTTCGCCTATGAATATGTAGCTGGCAGGGGGGATATACAATAGATGACATGGCGGAGCTGATAGATGCGCTGCGTGAGAAATTTCCGGGGTTTGCCATGGAGAATTATGGTTACCACACGGACTATGGTTTTATATTGAGCTTTTTCAAGATTCCAGATATGGGAGAACAAGGGCATAAAGATGAAGAGGAGCTTTAAACTCAGTTCAAGATCTGATGAGGAGACAGAATAACTCTAAAAGACAGAATGTTAAATGCCAGAGCCCTGATATCGATATGATCTCCTCTAAAGACAGAACTTTAAAATAATAATTAAAAAACATAAAAATTTAAAAAACCTCTTGATTTAAAGAAATCCCTAGTATATAATCAGACTTGCTGTGACATGATAGCTGTGAAGCGGAGGTTGCTGCGTACATATCGCAGGTTTTCGTGGAGCGAATGTCAATTTACAAAACTGGCGACAAGTCACTGTACAATAAAACCGTCTGCCAAGAGGCAGAAACGACGTGTAGGTTCTGGTCTTTGATATAGGACACACACGGGAGAGTGTACAGTCACCACTTGTTGTACTAAGATTAAGTGCGAAAAAGGAGGCGGCTTTTTTTATGGCAAATCAGATTATGAGAATTACACTTAAGGCTTATGACCACAAACTTATCGACAAGGCAGCAGCGAAAAGATTGTTGAAACAGTTAAGAAGACTGGTGCTAAGGTGAGCGGACCAGTTCCAATGCCTACTAAGATTGAAAAGATCACAATCTTAAGAGCAGTTCATAAGTACAAGGACTCAAGAGAGCAGTTTGAGCAGAGAACTCATAAGAGACTTATCGATGTAGTTGCACCAACTCAGAAGACAATTGATGCATTACAGAAGATCGATCTGTCAGCTGGTGTATTCATCGATGTTAAGATGAAGTAATTTAACGATTACAGGATATCAGCAATTAAACAAGTAACCCAATTAGATGCGGACTAATTTAAAAATAAATCGCAACAACAATTAAATAACAGTACCTAATGCATCTTCGGGTGTAATTTAGTATGATTGCAAAAGCAATCCGCTGTGAATTAAATTGGGAGGAAACAGAAATGAAGAAGGCTATATTAGCTAAGAAAGTCGGAATGACACAGATCTTCGACGAGAATGGTGTATTAACACCAGTTACAGTATTACAGGCTGGTCCATGTGTTGTAACTCCAGATCAAAACAGTTGAGAATGACGGTTATGATGCAATTCAGGTAGGATTCGGCGAGAAGAAAGAAAAGAGTAACAACAAAGGACGTATCAGGAAAGAAAGTTATCAGAAATCCACATGGTGCTGGTAAGGCAGAGGTTGGTCATGCTAAGAAGGCAGGAACAACTCCAAAGACTTTCTACAGAGAGTTCAGACTTGAGAACACTGCTGAGTACGAGCTTGGCGCAGAGATCAAGGCAGACATATTTGCTGCTGGCGACAAGATTGATGTTACTGCTAAGTCAAAGGGTAAAGGGATACGCAGGCGGTCTTAAGAGACACGGCCTTAAGTCAGGTCCTTCAGGACATGGTTCAAAAGTATCACAGACATGCAGGTTCAAACGGTTCTGCAACTACTCCAGGTAGAGTATTCAAGGGCAAGAAGATGCCTGGACATATGGGAAATGTAAGAGTTACAATCCAGAACCTTGAGGTAGTTAAAATAGATGTTGAGAACAATGTAATTTTGGTTAAGGGCGCTGTTCCAGGACCAAAGAAGTCATTGGTTATGATTAAAGATACAGTAAAGTCTGGTAAGTAAGGGCTTTGGAAAGGAGAGACAACAATGGCATCAGTTAAGGTTTATGACATCGAAGGCAATGAAGTTGGAGACATTAGAACTCAATGACGCAGTGTTCGGTGTAGAGATAAATGAGCATATAATGCATAAGGCTGTAGTTGGTCAGTTAGCCAACAGTCGTCAGGGAACACAGAGCGCTAAGACACGTTCAGAAGTTTCTGGTGGTGGAAGAAAGCCTTGGAGACAGAAGGGAACTGGTCATGCAAGACAGGGTTCAACAAGATCTCCACAGTGGACAGGCGGCGGAGTTGTATTCGCACCAAAGCCAAGAGATTATTCAGTTAAGATGAATAAGAAAGAGAAGCAGCTTGCTATGAAGTCAGCACTTTCATCAAAAGGTAGCTGAGAATAAGCTTCGTAGTAGTAGATAACTTTGAGTTTCCAGGAGGCTAAGACAAACGTATTTGCAAAGATCCTTGCAAAGCTTTCAGCTCCTAAGGCTCTCGTAGTAACAAAGGATAAGAACAATAACGTTGTTCTTTCAGCAAACAACATTCCAACAGTTAAGACAACAGTTGCTAATTCACTATAGCGTATATGACATTCTCAAGTATGAGAAGCTTGTTCTTACAAAGGAAGCTGTTGCAGCAATTGAGGAGGTGTACGCATAATGGCAGATATTAAATATTATGACGTTATACTTAAGCCAGTGATCACAGAGAAGAGCATGAATGCTATGGCAGAGAAGAAATACACATTTCTTGTTCATCCAGAAGCAAACAAGTCACAGGTTAAGGAAGCTGTAGAGAAGATGTTCGAGGGAACAAAGGTTGCTAAGGTTAACACAATGAACAATGACGGTAAGGTCAAGAGACGTGGAATGACACTTGGTAACACAGCAAAGTATAAGAAGGCTATCGTTCAGCTTACAGCTGACAGCAAGGATATCGAGATCTTCGAGGGACTTTAAGATCTGATATAAGATATAGCCGTGGGTGGCTGAACATTATAGCTGCTCATCAAAAAGATGTATACGCAATCAAAGCGTGAGAATAAATTGAACCGAAAGGAGAACAACAATGGGAATTAAGACATATAACCCATATACACCTTCCAGAAGAAATATGACTGGCCTTGATTTCTCAGAGATCACAAAGGCTGCTCCAGAGAAGTCACTTGTTGTTTCAACAAGCAAGACAGCAGGTCGTAATAATCAGGGAAAGATAACAGTAAGACATCACGGCGGTGGTGCTAAGAGAAAGTACAGAATCATAGATTTCAAGAGAAATGACAAAGATGGTATTCCAGCAACAGTAGCAGCAATCGAGTACGATCCAAACAGATCAGCAAACATTGCACTAATGTTCTATGCAGATGGTGAGAAGAGATACATCCTTGCTCCATTCAAGCTTGCAGTTGGCGACGTTCTTATGAACGGTGCTGAAGCTGATATCAAGGTTGGTAACTGCCTGCCCCACTTTCAGAATATTCCAGTTGGTACTCAGGTACACAACATTGAGCTTTACCCAGGTAAGGGCGGACAGCTTGTTCGTTCAGCAGGTAACGCAGCACAGCTTATGGCTAAGGAAGGCAAGTATGCAACACTCAGACTTCCTTCAGGCGAGATGAGAATGGTTCCAATTATCTGTAGAGCAACAGTTGGACAGGTAGGAAACATCGAGCATGGCCTTGTTAACATTGGTAAAAAAGCCGGACGTAAGCGTCACATGGGCATCAGACCAACAGTTCGTGGTTCAGTCATGAACCCTAATGACCATCCACATGGTGGTGGAGAAGGTAGAGCACCAATCGGTCGTCCAGGTCCTTCTACTCCATGGGGTAAGCCAGCAATGGGTCTCAAGACAAGAAAGAAGAACAAGCAGTCTAATAAGATGATCGTAAGACGTAGAGACGGTAAGAATGTTAAATAGTTAAGGAGGAAGAAATATGGCTCGTTCATTAAAAAGGACCATTCGCAGACGCACATCTGCTTAAGAAGGTAGATGCATTAAACGCTGCTAACAAGACAGAAGTTATAAAGACCTGGTCAAGACGTTCAACAATTTTCCCATCATTCGTTGGCCACACATTTGCCGTTCATGATGGAAGAAAGCACGTACCAGTATATGTAACAGAAGATATGGTAGGACATAAGCTCGGCGAGTTCGTAGTTACCAGAACATACAGAGGTCACGGTAAGGACGAAAAGAAGGGTAAGAGATAATATTAGGAATATTTGAAAGGAGGACTTTTCAAAATGGCTAAAAGGACATAGATCCCATGACAAGAGACTCAGAAATGAGAACAAAGATACTAGACCATCAGCTAAGGTTTCATACGCAAGAGTATCAGTAACTAAGGCATGTTTTGTACTTGATGCTATCAGAGGTAAGGATGTTCAGACAGCACTTGCTATCGTAGAATACAACCCAAGATATGGCTCAAGTGTTATAGAGAAGCTTTTGAAGTCAGCAATCGCAAATGCCGAGAACAACAACGGCATGAAGAAGGAGGACCTTTATGTAGCAGAGTGCTACGCTAACAAGGGACCTACAATGAAGAGAGTTCATCCAAGAGCGCAGGGTAGAGCATATAGAATTGAGAAGAGAACAAGCCACATCACAATCGTGCTTGACGAGAAATAGGAGGTAAAGTATGGGACAGAAAGTTAATCCACATGGCTTAAGAGTCGGCATTATCAAAGATTGGGATTCAAATTGGTATGCTGACAAGAGAAATGACGAGTTTGCTAAGAATTTGGCAGAGGATCAGATCCTTAGAAAGTATTTAAAGACAACTCTTTACAAGTCAAACATCTCAAAGATCGAGATCGAGAGATCAGCTAAAAATGTAAAGATCGTATTATACACAGCTAAGCCTGGTGTAGTAATCGGAAAGGGCGGAGCCGGAATCGAGAAGATTAAGGCAGATGCTCAGAAGTTAACAGATAAGAAGCTCTTCATCGACGTTAAGGAGATTAAGAGACCGGATGCAGATGCACAGCTTGTTGCTGAGAACATTGCAGCTCAGCTTGAGAACCGTATCGCATTTAGAAAGGCTATGAAGTCTTGCATGGGTAGAACAATGAAGTCAGGCGCACGGTATCAAGTGTGCATGTTCAGGTCGTCTTGGCGGTGCTGATATGGCTAGAACAGAGTTCTACAGCGAGGGAACAATTCCTCTTCAGACACTCCGTGCTGATATAGACTACGGATTTGCTGAAGCAGATACAACATATGGTAAGGTTGGCGTAAAGACATGGATCTACCATGGTGAAGTACTTCCAACAAAGACAGTAAAAAAGGAAGGGGGGAAATAAATAATGTTAATGCCAAAGAGAGTAAAAAGCGTCGTAAGCAGTTCAGAGGAACTATGGCTGGTAAGGCACTTAGAGGCAATAAGATTACAAACGGTGAGTATGGTCTCGTTGCTATGGAGCCAGCTTGGATCAAGTCAAATCAGATCGAGGCAGCCAGAATTGCAATGACAAGATATATGAAGCGTAGTGGTAAGGTATTTATCAAGATTTTCCCTGACAAGCCAGTTACAGCAAAAGCCAGCTGAGACACGAATGGGTTCAGGAAAGGGTGCACTTGAGTACTGGGTAGCAGTAGTTAAGCCAGGCAGAGTAATGTTTGAGGTTCAGGGAGTACCTGAGGACGTAGCTAAAGAGGCTCTCAGACTTGCAATGCACAAGCTTCCACTTAAGTGTAAGATCGCATCAAAGGAAGAGTTAGAGGAGGTAGCAGGCAGTGAAAACTAAGGATTTTATGAACGAATTGAATAGCAAGTCCGTTGACGATCTCCAGAAAGATTTAGTAGCTGCAAAGAAGGAATTATTCAACCTGAGATTCCAGAATGCTACAAATCAGCTTGACAATACAAGCAGAATCAAGGACGTTAGAAAAGAATATAGCAAGAATACAGACAGTTATAGCCCAGAAGGCTAATGCTTAATTATCTTGGAAGGAGGAATTATTGTGGGAAAGAAATCTGAGAAAAACACGTGTTGGTATAGTTACAAGTGACAAGATGGATAAGACAATCGTTGTTTCTATCGTAGATAATGTTAAGCATCCTCTTTACAAAAAGATCGTAAAGAGAACAGTATAAATTGAAGGCACATGACGAGAAGAACGAGTGCAGCATCGGCGATACTGTAAAGGTTATGGAGACAAGACCTTTATCAAAGGATAAGAGATGGAGACTTGTTGAGATCATCGAGAAGGCAAAGTAAGGAGGCAAATTAAATGGTTCAGCAGGAAACAAGACTTAAAGTTGCTGATAACACAGGTGCAAAAGAGTTACTTTGTATCAGAGTGTTAGGCGGATCAGTTAGAAGATATGCAAATATCGGCGATATCATCGTTGCTTCTGTCAAAGATGCAACACCAGGCGGAGTTGTAAAAAAGGTGATGTTGTTAAAGCCGTTGTAGTTAGAACAAAAGCATGGCGCTCGTCGTAAGGATGGTTCATACATCAAGTTCGATGAGAACGCTGCTGTAATTATAAAAGATGATATGAATCCAAAGGGAACACGTATTTTTGGACCAGTTGCAAGAGAGCTCCGTGATAAAAGTTCATGAAGATCGTATCACTTGCACCTGAAGTATTATAAGGAGGTGTGACTATGGCAACGATGAAGATTAAAAAAGATGATATGGTACAGGTTATCGCTGGTAAGGACAAGGGCAAGAGCGGAAAGGTTGTTTCAGTAGATAAGAAGAATGGTACCGTAGTAGTTGAAGGAATCAACAAAGTATTTAAGCATAGCAAAGCCAAGCATGGCTAACCAGCAGGGCGGAATCATCGAGATGGAAGCCCCGATTGACATCTCTAATGTAATGTATCTTTACAAGGGCAAGCCAGTTAGAGTTGGTTTTGAGGGGAACTGGTAAGGATAAGGTTCGTGTAGCCAAAGTTGATGGCAAGACAGAGAAGATAGATTAATTGGAAGGAGGTCGTCTTAGGTGAGTAGACTTAAAGAAAAGTATGACGCAGAGATCAAAAAGCGCCATGGTTGAAGAAATTCGGATATAAGAATGTAATGCAGATCCCAAAGCTTGATAAGATCGTTGTCAACATGGGCGTTGGCGAAGCCAAAGAGAACGCTAAGGTTCTCGACGCTGCTATCAAGGATCTTGAGACAATCACAGGTCAGAAGGCAGTTGTAACACGTGCAAAGAAGTCAGTAGCTAACTTCAAGCTGAGAGAGGGAATGCCGATCGGATGTAAAACAACATTAAGAGGCGAGAAGATGTATGAGTTCCTTGATCGTCTTGTGAATCTTGCGCTTCCTCGTGTACGTGACTTCAGAGGTATCAATCCTAACGGATTTGATGGAAGAGGTAACTATGCATTTGGTATTAAGGAGCAGCTTATCTTCCCTGAGATCGAGTATGATAAGGTAGATAAGGTTAGAGGTATGGATATAATTTGCGTAACAACAGCACAGACTGACGAGGAAGCTCGTGAGTTACTTACACTGTTCGGCATGCCTTATAGCAAATAATAAAGGAGGAGATTCGAGAAATGGCTAAGACATCAATGAAAGTTAAGCAGCAGCGCAAGCAGAAGTTCTCAACAAGAGAGTACACACGTTGCAGCATTTGTGGACGTCCACATTCAGTATTAAAGAAGTACGGAATTTGTAGAATCTGCTTCCGTGAGTTAGCATATAAGGGACAGATTCCAGGCGTTAAGAAATCAAGCTGGTAAGAGTAAGAAGGAGGAAATTTATTATGTCAATGAGCGATCCAATTGCAGATATGCTTACAAGAATTCGTAATGCTAATACAGCAAAAGCATGATACAGTAGAAATCCCTGCTTCAAAGATGAAGAAAGCTATTGCCGACATACTTTTATCAGAAGGATATGTTAAGGCTGTAGATATCGTTGAGGACGGCAAGTTCGAGACAATAAAGATCACATTGAAGTACGGCGCAGACAAGAATGAGAAGATCATCACAGGTCTTAGAAGAATTTCTAAGCCAGGTCTTCGAGTATACGCAAGCAAGGATGAGCTTCCAAGAGTATTAGGTGGACTTGGAACTGCTATTATCTCCACAAACAAGGGCGTATTAACAGATAAGGAAGCGAGAAAACAGAACGTAGGTGGAGAAGTACTTGCGTTTATTTGGTAAAAGGAGGACGGCAAAATGTCACGTATCGGAAGAATGCCTATCGCTGTACCCTGCAGGCGTAACTGTAGATATAGCAGAAAATAATAAAGTGACTGTTAAAGGACCAAAGGGAACTCTCGAGAGAGTTCTCCCTGCGGAAATGGAAATAAAGTTAGATGGCGATACACTCACAGTATCAAGACCTAACGATTTGAAGAAGATGAAATCATTACACGGACTTACAAGAACACTCCTTCACAACATGATCGTTGGTGTTACTGATGGATTTTCAAAGGATCTTGAGGTCAATGGTGTAGGTTACAGAGCTCAGAAACAGGGTAATAAGTTTGTTCTTGCTCTTGGTTATTCACATCCAGTAGAGATGGTTGATCCAGAGGGTATCGAGACAAAGGTTGACGGTAACAAGATCACAGTAAGTGGAATCAGCAAGGAGAAGGTTGGTCAGTACGCTGCTGAGATCAGAGAGAAGAGAGCACCAGAGCCATACAAGGGCAAAGGTATCAAGTATATGGACGAGACTATCAGACGTAAAGTTGGTAAGACTGGTAAGAAATAATAAAGGAGTGAGATAAGATGATTAATAAAGAATCAAGAAGCGCAATTCGTGTAAAGAAGCATATGCGTGTTCGTAATCGTTTAGCTGGAACAACAGAGAGACCACGTTTAGCTGTATTCAGAAGTAATAATCATATGTACGCTCAGATTATTGATGATTCAGTTGGTAAGACATTAGTAGCAGCATCTACAACAGAGAAGGCTATTAAGGATGAGCTTGAGAAGACAGATGATGTTGATGCAGCAGCTTACGTTGGTAAGGTTATTGCTGAGAGAGCACTTGAGAAGGGTATCAAGACTGTTATCTACGATAGAGGCGGTTTCGTATACCACGGTAAGGTTCAGGCATTAGCAGATGCAGCGAGAGAAGCTGGTCTGGAATTCTAGTAAGGAGGAAGAACAACGTATGAAGCGTGAAATAATTGATGCAAGTAAGTTAGAGTTAGAAGATAAAGTTGTTGCCATCAAGCGTGTAACAAAGGTTGTTAAGGGTGGACGTAATTCTAGAGTTGCAGCTCTCGTAGTTGTAGGTGATAGAAACGGTCACGTTGGCGTTGGTGTTGGCAAGGCAGTTGAGACTCCAGAAGCTATCCGTAAGGGTAAGGAGGATGCTGCAAAAGCATTTAGTTACAGTTCCTGTAAATGAAGTTGGTAGTATCCCTTACGACTGGAATGGACAGTTCGGCAGTGCTTCAGTTCTCCTGAAGACAGCTCCAGAAGGTACTGGTATCATCGCTGGTGGTCCTGCTCGTAGCGTACTTGAGCTTGCAGGATATAAGAACATCCGTACAAAGTCCTTAGGATCAAACAACAAACAGAATGATGAGATACTTAACTAAGGAGGTATTATAAGATGGCAGATAAGTTAAAAGGTAACTTTGGTAAAGTCCCCTATCGGCGCTGTACCAAAGCATAGAAAAGACAGTAGAGGCTCTTGGACTTAAGAAGGTTAACAAGTCAGTAGAGCTCCCAAATAACGCTGCAACACTTGGAATGGTTAAGCAGGTTAGTTATATGGTAAAGGTTGAGGAAGTATAAGAGAAGGAGGATACGCAGATCATGGATTTATCTACATTAAAGCCAGCTGAAGGCTCAAAGCATAGTGCTAATTTCCGTGTAGGTCGTGGACATGGTTCAGGAAATGGCAAGACTGCAGGTAAGGGACATAAGGGTCAGAAGGCACGTTCTGGATCACCTAGACCAGGATTTCGAAGGTGGACAGATGCCATTATATAGACGCCTTCCTAAGAGAGTTTTTAATTGCATCAATCACAAAAAAGAGATTGTTGCAATCAATGTATCAGCTCTTGAGAGATTCGAGGATGGCTCAGACGTAACAGTTGAGACATTAGTAGAGGCAGGTATCATTAAGAATCCTCGTGATGGAGTTAAGATTCTTGAAATGGAGAGTTAACTAAAAAGCTCAACGTTAAGGCTAATGCTTTTTCAAAGTCAGCAGCTGAGAAAATTGAAGCTTTTGGCGGAAAAGCAGAGGTGATGTAATATGTTCAAAACCTTAATCAACGCATTTAAGGTACAGGATATACGAAGAAGACTTTTATATACGTTTTTTTATTTCGTGGTAATCAGACTTGGTAGTCTGATTACTGTGCCGGGAATAAGTGCGGATGCGATAAGAGAATACATGCAGAATGCCCTTGGTGATTCACTGAACATTTTTAGTTCTTTCTCTGGAGGATCGTTCGAGCAGATGTCGATTTTTGCATTGTCAGTTACACCATATATCACGGCTTCCATTATCATACAGCTTCTCACAATCGCCATACCGGCACTTGAGGAGATGCAGAAGGATGGAGAGGATGGCCGAAAGAAGATTACAGCGATCACAAGATACATGACAGTAGGGCTTGCAATACTTGAGAGCTCTGGTCTTGTTGTAGGATTTGGAAACAAGGGTGTAATTGATAATTACAATTTCTGGACAGTACTTACTATAGTAGTAATCTTGACAGCTGGAAGTGCTATCGTAATGTGGCTTGGTGAGCGTGCAACTGAAAAGGGTGTTGGTAATGGTATATCAGTAATCCTGTTGATCAACATCGTATCAACAATGCCAAATGACCTTAAGAACATGTACACACAGTTCATGAAGGGAAAAAGATTTTGTAAGATTTACACTTGTATGTCTTCTGATCATTGCAGTAATAATACTTACAGTAGTATTCGTATGTGCGCTTCAGGGTGCTGAGAGAAAGATACCTGTTCAGTATGCCAAGACAGTAAGAGGAAGAAAGACGATGGGCGGACAGTCCTCACATATTCCTCTGAAGGTTAATACAGCAGGTGTTATCCCAGTTATCTTTGCATCATCTCTCCTTTCTGTTCCACAGATTATTGTTAATCTGTTCAACATTAAGTCGTCAGGTGTTGGGGCAAAGATTATGCAGGCACTGAGCCAGAGCTATTGGTTTAACAGAACTTATCCTTGGGCATCGATTGGTTTGATAATATATATATTACTTGTATTCTTCTTTTGCTTATTTTTTACACAGCAATCACATTCAATCCAATGGAGATTGCAAATAACATGAAGAAAAGTGGTGGCTTTATACCAGGTATCAGACCAGGACAGCCTACTCAGGATTATTTAAATAAAATTTTGAACTACATCATATTTATAGGTGCTGTAGGTCTTATCATAGTAGCATGTATACCAATGTTCTTCAGCGGTTTCTTTGGAGCAAATGTTTCATTTGGAGGAACATCACTTATCATCGTTGTAGGTGTTGTTATAGAGACAATAAAGAATATTGAGTCGCGTATGCTGGTAAGAAACTATCAGGGATTCCTTTTAGACTAATATGACGTGGCTGAAAGCATGAATGGGAATGTGCAATATAGGATCAATATAGTATTTATATATTTATTCATATAGTACATTCCTATTTTGTTATATAACGCATGAGGGACCGCCGGTGGCAGTCCCTATGCGTGTAGTTAGAGGGAAGTATCTTGTGTTTTCGTTCTTAGACGGGAAATGGGGACAGACAGTATTAGCAAATACCAAATATTATATACAGAAAACAGATTAGATTTTGGAGGTTAAATATATGAAGATAATCATGTTAGGAGCACCAGGCGCAGGAAAAGGTACTCAGGCGAAGATGATCGCTGCGAAGTATGGTGTGCCACATATTTCTACAGGAGATATTTTCAGAGCAAACATAAAGAATGGCACAGAGCTTGGAGCAAAGGCAAAAGGAGTACATGGACAAGGGACTTCTTGTGCCGGATGAGCTCGTTGTTGATTTAGTTATAGATAGATTCAAGGCTGATGATTGTGCGAAGGGATATATTCTTGATGGATTCCCAAGAACAATTCCACAGGCAGAGGCGCTTGACAAGGCACTCTCAGCAATTGGAGATTCAGTTGACTATGCAATAAATGTTGAGGTTCCAGATGAGAATATCATTGAGAGAATGTCAGGCAGACGTGCATGTGTAGGATGTGGTGCTACATACCATATCGTATACAATCCTACAAAGGTTGAGGGTAAGTGTGATACATGTGGTGCAGACCTCATACTCAGAGAGATGACGACAAGCCTGAGACAGTAAAAAAAGAGACTTGATGTATATCATGAGCAGACACAGCCTCTTATTGATTACTATAAGGCAAAGGGAATTCTCAAGGAAGTAGACGGAACAGTGGATATGAAGGATGTATTTGCTGCCATCACTGATATATTAGGTGAGTAAATATGAAAGGTATTTCCATAAAATCCCAGGAAGAGATTGAACTTATGAGGGAGGCTGGAAGAATTCTTGCCATAACTCATGAGGAACTGCGAAAAGCACTGAAACCGGGCATGTCGACATATGACATTGACAGGCTAGGTGAGGAGGTTATACGGAGTTATGGCTGCGAGCCATCGTTTCTTAATTATCAGGGGTATCCGGCATCGATATGTGTATCAGTAAATGAGGAGGTTGTTCATGGAATACCTTCTAAAGACAGAATACTGAAGGATGGAGATATCGTAAGTCTGGATGCTGGAGTTATAAAGGGATATCATTCAGATTCAGCCAGAACATATGGCATTGGTGAGACAACGGATCTTGCAAAGTATCTTATGGAAGCGACAAAGCAGTGCTTCTTCGAGGGGATGCAGGCTGCAAGAGCTGGAAATCATGTGCGCGATATAGGGATTGCGATAGAGTCATATGCCGATGAGTGCGGGCTTGGAGTTGTGATAGATTTGGTAGGACATGGAGTTGGGAAGAATCTGCACGAAGAACCGGAGGTTCCAAACTTTGCGACCAGAAGACGCGGACCAAAGCTTAAAGCTGGCATGACAATAGCGATAGAGCCGATGATCACATTGGGGATTATGATGTGAGATGGCTGGATGATGGCTGGACAGTTGTGACTGCCGATAGATCACTGGCAGCACACTACGAGAATACAATACTTATAACTGATTCGGATCCCGAGATATTATCAAGGGCGGATGGAATAGAGTTATAGTTGTTATATAGAACTCATAAGTTGATTTAGTATAATAGGAGGATTTTAGAAAATGTCAAAGGCAGATGTAATCGAAGTAGAAGGAACAGTAGTTGAGAAACTTCCAAATGCAATGTTTCAGGTAGAACTTGAGAATGGACACAAGGTTCTTGCTCATATAAGTGGAAAGCTCAGAATGAATTATATAAAGATTCTTCCTGGCGATAAAGTTACCATAGAGTTATCACCATATGATCTCACAAAGGGCAGAATCGTATGGAGAGATAAATAAACACTATATATTTGAGGAATAAACAAGAGAAATAATAAAAAAAAGTAAAATTTGCTATTGCATTTTAACGTTTCAAATGGTAGAATGCTAATTCGTAGCGGACTTTTTTTGAAAGGAGAGTTTCTAATGAAGGTTAGAGCATCAGTAAAACCTATCTGCGATAAGTGCAAAGTTATCAAGAGAAAGGGAATCGTTAGAGTTATCTGCGAGAATCCAAAGCACAAGCAGCGTCAGGGTTAATCAAAAAAGGAAAGAAGTATATGGATGATAGCCCATCCCGTATTGAAAAAATTAATGAAAGATTAATGAAAGATATGTAAGATATACTTATTTTCGTGCGTCAGTACATACATCTAATGTACTGTATTATTTAAAAGCGGCTGTGGCATATAACAATTTATGCCGATACAATTATATAATTATACAACTTAGTTGAAGGCGACAGTGTATGCATTTCACCCCATAGCAATGTGTTATGGGATACATTTGTGAATTCAGCTTAAAAGAAGATTTTACGGAGGTTATTATAATGGCTCGTATTTCAGGTGTTGATTTACCAAGAGAGAAACGTGTTGAAATTGGTCTTACTTATATCTATGGTATAGGACTTCCTTCATCACAGCGTATTCTTAAGGAAGCAAACGTTAATCCTGACACACGTTGCGCAGATCTGACAGACGATGAGGTTAGAAGACTCAGCGAAGTTATCAAGGCAACACAGGTAGTAGAGGGAGATTTACGTAGAGAGATAGGCTTCAATATTAAGCGTTTACAGGAGATCGCTTGCTATCGTGGTAAGCGTCATAGACAGGGACTTCCTGTTCGTGGACAGAAGACTAAGACTAACGCTAGAACTCGTAAGGGTCCTAAGAAGACTGTTGCTAATAAGAAGAAGTAATATTTTATAGAATATATTTGTAAAAAACCATAGGAGGTTTAGGCTAATGGCTAAGCAGGCAACTAAAAAAAGTGGCTAAGAAGCGTGTCAGAAAGAGCGTACAGCACGGACAGGCTCATATTCAGTCATCTTTCAATAATACAATTGTTACATTAACAGACGCTGAAGGCAATGCGCTTTCATGGGCAAGCGCTGGTGGATTAGGATTCAAGGGTTCTAAGAAGTCAACTCCATATGCTGCTCAGATGGCTGCAGAGACAGCTGCAAAGGCTGCTGCACCTACGGACTCAAGACAATCGATGTATTTGTTAAGGGACCAGGTTCAGGAAGAGAGGCTGCAATTCGTGCACTCTCAGCATGTGGTATAGATGTAGTAAGTATCAAGGATGTTACCCGGTTCCACATAACGGATGTCGTCCACCAAAGAGAAGAAGAGTTTAATTTTAGGGAGGTACAAACAAGATGGCAGTAGATAGAACCCCAGTTCTTAAGAGATGCAGATCTTTAGGCATGGAGCCAATGTATCTCGGAATAGACAAGAAGTCAAACAGAAAACCAAACAGATCAAATAGAAAGCAGAGCGAGTATGGACTTCAGCTCCGCGAGAAGCAGAAGGCAAAAGTTCATTTATGGTGTACTTGAGAAGCCTTTCCGTAATCTTTATGCAAAGGCAGAGCAGCAGAAGGGATTAACAGGTCCTAACCTC
>VOFD01001296.1_pt1 | contig 21360 bp, 44 predicted proteins | sample 5384101 | NCBI WGS metagenome assembly VOFD01 (sample SAMN12384723, study PRJNA508395) | human gut metagenome | isolation source: healthy gut C | host: Homo sapiens
CCAGTATTACTTCGTTCAGTTACGTATTGCTATTGAATACAAAGGCGTAATTGTAAGCAGCCTGCTCTTTGACTTGCATATCTGCATTGGAGGCAACAGCTTGCTCAAATGCCATGCGATGCCTTGTTCTTATCTGACATTTGCAGATAAAGCCAACCCCATGTGCAGATAGGCATTTTGTGCCCAGTGCGTCATTTTCAGCGGTTACTTCGCCGAGGTATTGGCCGCTTTGGGTATACACCGCAGTTGTAGTACGAAAGTCCCAGCATATAGAGTGCATCCCGACAGAGGCAGCCTCTTTGTGTTTTTCAGATACTTTTCAAAATGCCTCCATGAAAAGTACTTTCGAAGTGATAGTGGGCATGCCAGGCTTACGGTACATTTCAGCTGTATATTCATTATTCGGGTAGGCGGACAGATAGTTTGCGCTACTATTTCCGCTTTATCATAATTCTTTTAATCAGGTAAATCTGCGATATAATAAGGTGCAAGCGCTTTGTATCAACATGGACACAGATACCACCTATGTGACCATGCCGGTCTATGTGGTGAAGGAAGTTAAGCTGACCGTAGACTACACGCCGGGCGGCGGTGCCACCGGCGAGGATGTGACCTCGGCCATCATCTTCCCGGACTCTATCACCATCGCCGGCTCAGAGGAGGACGTGTCCAAGGTAGAGGAGATCTCGCTGGGCAGTATCGACCTGTCCAAAGTGGTGGGGACCAACAGCTTCACCCTACCCATCGAGCTGGACTCCAGCCTGGAGAACGTCAGCGGCATCACAGAAGCTGTCGTCACGGTGACCATATCCGGCCTGTCCACCCGTACCTTCAACGTGACTAACATCGATTATGACAATGCACCGGAGGGCTATCATGTGGAGGTGGCTACCGAGTCCTGCTCTGTGGTGGTGCGGGGCAGCGAGGAGCGCCTGGAGGACATCTCTGCCAGCCAGCTGCGCATCGTGGCAGACCTGTCCAATGTGATGACGGTGGGCTCCGTCTCCGTCCCAGCCAGAGTGTATCTGGACTATAACAGTGAGGTAGGCGTCATTGGAGAGTACTCTGTTGTGGTCAACATCAGCAGATAGTAAAAACGGTTTTTGAGGCAAAACTTTGGAGGCAGCAGCATCATGAGTCAAAATGCCATTGTAAAAAAAGTGGTCCATCCCGGTGTGGTGGAGGTGTCCCTTATGCGCCAAATGGAGTGCGGCCTGAGCTGTTCCAGCTGCGAGGGATGCCCCCAGCGCCCCAAGGAGGAGATCCTGGCCCTGGCCTCTGATCCGCAGGGGGGGCCAAGCCGGGGGACTGGGTGGAGGTGGAGCCCGCCTCCGGCAGCGCCATCGGCTTCGCCCTTCTGGTCTTTTTTTCCTCCCCTGCGTCTTTCTTCTGGGGGGATACCTCATCGGCAGACTTCTGGGTCTGGGAGACGGGGGTTCCATCGGAATGGCAGCCGCGGGGCTGGTCCTGGGCTTCGTTCCGGCGGTCCTGATCAACCGGACCATCACCCGGCGGAAGACCCCGGAATTCACCGTGCTGGGGTATCTTCACAGCGTGTGAGGAGAGCCCTGTGTTTGGATATGTCCGGCCTGTCCGGGAGGAACTAAAGTGTAAAGATTTTGACCTTTATCGTGCCACATACTGTGGGCTCTGCCGGGAACTGCGGCGGAAATACGGCCTGCTGGCACCCATGTTCCTCAATTTTGATTTCACCTTTCTGGCCCTGCTGCTCTGGCCGGCAGAACAGCGGTTCGTCCCCTGCCGTGGCAGGTGCCACGCCAATCCGCTGGCCAGAAAGGAGATGTGTCCCGCTGATCCGGCCCTGGAGGCGGCGGCGGACGAGAGCATCATCCTCACCTACTGGAAGCTGCGGGATTCTGCTCGGGACGACGGCCCCTTCAGCGGCCTGCCAGCCAGAGGGCTGGCCCTGCTCCTAGCTCCCGCCTACCGAAAGGCGGCGGTCTGCCGGCCGGAATTTGACCGGACAGTCCGTTCCTGCCTGGAGGAGCTGACAGGGCTGGAGGCAGAAAACTGCCCCTCAATCGACCGGACGGCCGACACCTTCGCCCGCATCCTCCAGGCAGCCGCGCCCCCCTCTGAGGACCGGAGCCGGGATCGGGCGCTGGAGCAGCTCCTCTACCACTTGGGGCGGTGGATCTATCTCATCGACGCCCGGGACGATCTGGAGGAGGACCGCGCCTCCGGCTGCTATAACCCTGTCCGCGCCCGATATGGGGAGGGAGGGACGACCAGGCGCACCTGGCCCTGACTCTGGAGCACTCCCTAAATTTGGCCCGCTCCGCGTTCTGCGTACCGGACTTTGGCTGCCGAACCCCTGTGCTGGAGAATATCCTCTATTTGGGGCTCCCCATGATCCAGCAGGCCGTCTTTGATGGCAGCTGGTCCCGTCTGAAAAAAGAAAAGATTTGGAGAAAACCTACATGAACGATCCGTACAGTGTTTTGGGGGTCAGCCCCAATGCCAGCGATGAAGAGATCAAAAAGGCCTATCGTGAGCTGGCCCGGAAGTACCATCCGGACAACTATCAGAATAACCCCCTGGCCGACCTGGCTGAGGAGAAGATGAAGGAGATCAACGAGGCCTATGAGACCATCACCAAGCAGCGCAGCGGAGGTGGGGGCTCTTATCAACGTCCGTCCGGCGGATACGGCGGGCAGAGCTATGGCGGCGGATACCAATACAGTCATCAACAGAGCGGCTCCGCCAACCCTACCTACGCCCGCATCCGGAACCTGATCAACGCCGGCGACCTGGGGACGGCGGAGCGGCTGCTGCAGGAGGTGCCCCAGCGGGACGGGGAGTGGTACTTCCTTTCCGGCAGCATCGCCTACCGGAAGGGCTGGCTGGATGAGGCGATGCAGAACTACTCCCTGGCCTGCCAGATGGACCCAGGGAACATGGAGTACCGCCAGGCCCTGGCCATGATGCAGCAGGGGGGACAGGCATACCGCCCCTACGGATACAGCGGAGGGATGGACGGTCTGGACTGCTGCACCAGCCTGCTGTGCCTGAACTGCCTGTGCGGAGGGGGGCACTGCTGAGATGGCCTCTTTTCACACCACCAGCCGCCGCACCGCGGTTGCCGGGGTCCTGGCAGCTGGGAGCCTGGCCGTGCTCTGGCTGGCCTGTATGGTTCCGTCAGGGCGCATCGGCCTGACCGGCGCGGCCGGTCTGTTCCCGGTGGCCGCGGTGCTGGCCGCCGGACGGGCGGCGGGCTATCTGTGCTGGGCCGCATCCGCCCTGCTGGGGCTGTTCCTGCTGCCGGACAAGGGGGTCGCTCTGCTCTACCTGATCTTCTTGGGGCTCTACCCGGTAGTCAAAAACAACATCGAGGGCCTGCGGCGCCTGCCCCTGGAGTGGCTGTGCAAGCTGGCCTGCTTCAACGCGGCCCTGTCCCTCTTCTGGTTCGCGCTGCGGGCGCTGTTCCTGCCCGATCCCCCTGTGTGGCTGGGGAGAGGACCTGGCTGCTCTATCTGGCAGGGAATCTGATCTTCGTCCTCTATGACGTGGGCCTGTCCCGGCCTGATCGCGCTGGTGATGGCCCGGATGCCGGGGCGCCGCCGCTGAAATCAAAATAAGGAAGTGAACCGCACCAATGGTGAAAAGCATGACCGGCTACGGCCGGGCGGAGCAGAGCCTGAACGGGCGTACCATCACGGTGGAGCTCCGTTCCGTCAATAACCGATATCTGGATTGCTCTATCCGCATTCCCAGGCTCTATCTGTTTGCGGAGGATGGGCATGAAGTCTCAGGTCCAGAGTTCCATTTCCAGGGGAAAGGTGGATGTCTTCGTCACAATAGACAGCGCAGGCGCCGCCGGCGTGAAGGTCTCCATCAATCGGCCGGTGGCGGACGGATACTGCGCTGCCCTGCGGGAGTTGGCCCAGAGCTATGGGCTGTCCGATGACATCTCCGTCTCCCTGCTCTCCCGGTTTCCCGATGTGCTGCTGGTGGAAGAAGGAGGAGAGGAGGATGCGGAGCATATCGCGAACAGGCGCTGTCCGACTTTGACCAGATGCGCAGCCGGGAGGGCCAGAAGCTATCTGATGACATCCTGACCCGGGCGGACACCATTGAACGCCTGGTCACCCTGGTGGAGGAGAGCTCCCCCCAGACCGTGGAGGAATACCGGGCCGTCTGGAGGCTAAAATGAACGAGGTCCTGGCCAACACCCAGCTGGACCCCGCCCGCATCCTCACCGAAGCGGCCATCTTCGCTGACAAGGTGGCGGTGGACGAGGAGACCGTCCGGCTGCGCAGCCACCTCAGCTGCGGCCCATGCTGGACAAGGGCGGCGCCACCGGGCGGAAGCTGGACTTCTCATCCAGGAGTTCAACCGGGAGGCCAACACCATCGGCTCGAAGTGCAGTGACATGGACATTGCCCGATAGGTGGTGGACATCAAGGCGGAGATCGAGAAGATCCGGGAGCAGGTCCAGAACATCGAATGAGGGGGCGGGACATTTGAAGCTCATCAACATCGGATTTGGAAATATGATCTCCGCCGGGCGGCTGGTGGCCATCGTGTCGCCGGACTCCGCGCCCATCAAGCGCATGGTCCAGGAGGCCCGGGAGCGGGGCATGCTGATTGATGCCACCTACGGCCGGCGCACCCGGGCGGTGCTCATCATGGACAACGACCACCTGGTGCTCTCAGCGCTCCAGCCCGACACTGTGGCCAACCGTCTGGAGAGGGGAGGAACCCCTGAAGCAGAGGAGGATGAGGAATGACCAAAAAGAAAGAGAAGGGACAGCTGATCGTTCTCCGGTCCCTCCGGCGTGGGCAAGAGCACCGTGATCGCAGAGCTGCTGGGCCAGCGGAAGGGGATCTACTTCTCCGTGTCCTACACCACCCGCCAGCCCCGGGTGGGAGAGGCAGGAACGGGGTGAACTACAACTTTGTCTCCCGGACGGAGTTCGAGAGGATGATCGCGGGACGAGCTTTTGGAGTACGCGGAGTATGTCGACAACTACTACGGCACCTCCCTGAAGGTCATCCAGGAGAAACTGAACGCCGGCATCGACGTTCTGCTGGACATCGAGGTGCAGGGGCGCGGCAAAGGTCGGGAGCGCTGCCCCGACGCCATCTTTATCTTTCATCATTCCCCCCTCCTTTGAGGAACTCTCCCGCCGGCTCCACAACCGGAACACGGACAACGAGGACGTGATCGCCGGCCGGCTGGAGAAGGCGGATAGAGTTCCGGGAGATCCCCAAGTACGACTATCTGGTGATCAACGACAAGGTGTCCAACGCAGTGGAGGAAATCGAGGCCATCCTGGTGGCCAATGCAGTGCCAGGGTGGACAACCGCAGAAACATTTTGAAAGGGGAATTTTCGTTATGATGCTTTATCCTGCTATGAGGACCTGCTGGAAGGTGCCCAGCCGCTATGAGCTGGTGAATGTGGTGGCCCGCCGGGCCCGCCAGATTGCCAGCGAGGCGGAGACCGCCGGCGTCCCCCTGGACGACAAACCGGTGAGCATTGCCATCCGGGAAGTAGCGGAGGGTCAGCTGGACGTGTCTGAATCGTAAGCAGGCGGCGAGGAGCAAGCGGAGGGAGGCTTCCACGCTTGCTTTGCCTTTCCGTACGGAAGAGGAGGGATCGGTATGGGGAGAAAATGGTGGCCAAGGTGGCGGTATCCAAAGGCGATCTACGCCATCGACAAGCCCTACGACTATCTGGTCCCCGGAGCTGGAGGGACAGGTACTGCCCGGGATGCGGGTGGCCGTCCCTTTCGGGAGCGGGAAACCGTGGGTCGGATGGCATCGTGCTCTCCCTGGAACGGCAGGAGGAGAACACACCCCACTGAAGCCGGTGCTGTCCTGTCTGGACGACGCTCCCGTCCTGGATGAAAAGGGGATCCAGCTGGCCCTGTGGATGCGGGAGCGGTACTTCTGCACTGTCAGCGACGCGGTGAAGGCCATGCTCCCGGCAGGGGATGTACTTTGCCCCTGCGAGACAGTGACCTTAGTCCTGAAGCAGGGCTGGACCGGAACGGCCTGGGATCTGCTCCGGCCGGAGGCTCCGCTGCCGCCAGGCTGGCGGAGATGCTCTGCTGCTGGGGGGGGAGGGGGACATGGACTCAGATCCACACTCGCCTTTGGCGCCAAGGACCCCACCCCCGCCATCCGGGTCCTTCTGGACCGGAAGATCGCGGTACTGGAGACCAGCGCCCAGCGCGGGGTGGGGGACAAGACGGAGCGGGTGGCGGTGCTGGAATATGCCGGCAGAGGAGGCCATAGAGCTGGTCGCCCCCGTCCAGACGGAAGCGAGCTCCCCCTGCGCTACGCGGTGACGGAGCTCCTGTGCACGCTGGGCGCGGCCTCCACCAAGGAGCTGTGCTATTTTACCGGCGCCTCTCCGCCACGCTGCGATCTCTGGAAAAGAGCGGAATCCTCACCCTGGAGAAGCATGAGGTGCTCCGGAGGGTCCGGGAGAGGACGTGGAGCCCGCCGGACCGGTGGAATTAAATCAGGAGCAGGAGGCGGCCTTCCGACGGCCTGGACCGGTTCTGCCTCCGGGGGGAAAGGCGGGCGCCGCCCTGCTGTACGGGGTCACGGGCAGCGGCAAAACCCAGGTGTATATCCGCCTGATCCAGGAGGTGCTGGCAGGGGGGGCAGACCGCCCTGGTGCTGGTGCCCGAGATAGCCCTTACCCCTCAGCTGCTGCGGGTGTTCGCCTCCCACTTTGGACAGCTGGTTGCGGTGCTCCACAGCTCCCTGCCCGCCGGAGAGCGGTACGACGAGTGGAAGCGGGCCCGGGCGGAAGGCCCGGGTGGTTATCGGTACCCGCTCGGCGGTGTTCGCGCCGCTGCACAACCTGGGCCTCCTTATATTCTAGACGAGGAGCAGGAGAGCAGCTATAAGTCGGAAAACGCCCCCCGCTACCATGCGCGGGAGGTGGCAAGTACCGCTGTGTGCAGAACGGCGCCCTGCTGCTGCTGGGCTCGGCCACCCCGTCGGTGGAGTCCATGTACCAGCGCCCGGGAGGGCATTTACACTGGCAGTTCACCCTCACTCAGCGCTACAACCAGAAAGCCCTGCCCCAGGTGCTGGTGGTGGATATGAAGAAGGAGCTGCGGGCAGGCAACGGGGGGCCATCAGCGGCCTGCTGGCCGGGAGCTGGAGGGACACCCTGGTCCGGGGGGAGCAGGCCATTCTGTTCCTCAACCGGCGGGGGGCCAGCCGCATGGTCTTCTGCGGCGAGTGCGGGCAGGTGCCCGAGTGCCCCCGCTGCTCGGTCCAGCTCACCTATCACTCGGCCAACGGAAGGCTGATGTGCCACCACTGCGGCCTATTCCCAGCCGATGCCGTCCGCCTGCCCCGACTGTGGCGGCGCGCTGAATTTTATCGGCGTGGGTACCCAGAAGGTGCAGGAGGAGCTGGAGCAGCTTTTCCCGGGGTGGAGGTGCTGCGCATGGACTCCGACACCGTCTCCGCCGCCCGTCCCACGAGGCCATTCTGGAGGATTCCGGCAAAGCATCCCCATCCTGGTTGGGACCCAGATGGTGGCCAAAGGGCTGGACTTTGACAATGTGACCCTGGTGGGTGTGGTGGACGCAGATCTGTCCCTGCTACGCCGCCGACTTCCGCGCAGGGGAGCGGACCTTCTCTCTGATCACCCAAGTGGTGGGCCGGGCGGGCGGGGGAGAGAAGACGGGCCGGGCCGTGATCCAGACCTACACCCCGGAAAACGACGTCATCCGTTTCGCCGCCCGGCAGGACTATGAGCACTTCTATGAGCAAGAGATCCAGCTGCGGCGGCCTGCGCGGGAGCCCCCCTTCCGGGATCTGTTTGTCCTCACCGCCTCCGGCCGCGGAGGAGGGGGCGGTGCTGCGGGCCAGCGTCCGCTCCGCCAGGCGCTGGAGGGGGCGCTGGGACAGCTGGACCAGGAGTGCAGCTGCTGGGGCCCGCCCCGGCGGCGGTGGCCAAGATCAACGACCGCTACCGCTACCGGCTGACCCTGACGGCCCAAAACAGCCGCTCTGCGGCAACTGCTGGCCGCCCTGCTCCGGTCGGCCCACCAGGACCGGGAGAACCGGGGCGTGTCCCTGTATGCAGATTTGAACCCCTATTGACTTGGGAAGGGCAAGAACAAAAGAGGACCAGGAAAGGAGGATATATATGTCGATTCGTGAGATCTTAAAGGTGGAGAGCCTGCTCTGAGCAAGGTGTGCCATCCTGTGACCCAGTTTGATCAGAAGCTGTGGGATCTGCTGGACGACTTGAAGGAGACGCTGGCCCAGGCCAACGGCTGGGCCTGGCCGCCCCAGGTGGGGATTCTCCGCAGAGCGGTCCTGGTGGTCAACGGAGACGACGAGATGCTGGAGCTGGTCAACCCTGAAATCGTCGACCAGCAGGGGGAGCAGGACGGCCTGGAGGGCTGCCTGTCCGTGCCGGGGAAGTGGGGCTATGTGAAGCGGCCCCCATGGGTGAAGGTACGGGCCCACGACCGGAACGGGGAACGCGTTTGAGATGGAGGGGACAGGCATGACGGCCCGGTGCTTCTGCCATGAGTTGGACCACCTGGACGGGCATCTCTATACGGAGCTGACTGACCGGCTGTACACCTCCGAGGAGCTGGACGCCATGCTGGAGGAGGAGGGAGGAGGGAGGAATGAGAATCGTTTTCATGGGTACGCCCCAGACTTCGCCGTGCCCTTCCCTCAAGGCGTTGGTCGCGGCCGGCCATGAGGTGTGCGGCGTGTTCAGCCAGCCGGATAAGCCGGTGGGCCGCCACCAGAACAGGCTCAAGCCCACCTCCGGTAAAGGTGTGTGCCCAGGCTGCACGGGACATTCCCGTCTTTCCAGCCCACCAAGCTCCGGGACGGGACCGCGCTGCCCATTTTGAAGGAGCTGGACCCCGAGCTCATTGTGGTGGCCGCCTATGGCCGAATTCTGCCGGATGACATTCTGGCCCTGCCTCCCAAGGGGTGTATCAACGTGCACTCGTCTCTGCTGCCCAAGTACCGGGGGGCCGCTCCCATCAATTGGGCCATCATCAACGGGGAGGCGGAGACCGGAGTCACCATCATGTATATGGCGGACGAGCTGGACGCGGGGGACGTCATCCTCCAGGCGGCCACCCCAATCCACCCGGAAGAGGACGGTGGAGTCGGTTCATGATCGGCTGGCCGGGCTGGGCGCCCGGCTGCTGGTGAAGGTGGTGGCCGGCATCGAGGCCGGGACCGCCAAGCGCACCCCCAGGATCACGGGCAGGCCACCCTTTGCGCCCATGCTTTCCCGGGAGCTCTCTCCCATTGATTGGACCCGGAGCGCCCGTGAGATCCACGACCAGATCCGGGGGCTGACCCCTGGCCCGGGCCTCCACCGACCTTTGGGGCTGGTGTGGTGAAGGTGTACCGCCAGGTTCTGGACCGGGGATCGAGACCAGCCGGCGGCCCGGCACCTGTGATTGCTGCCGGAAAGGACGGGCATCGATGTGGCCTGTGGAGATGGAAAGGTGCTCTGCTTGACAGATCTTCAGGCGCCTGGAAGTCGACGGATGTCTGCGGCAGACTATTTGAGAGGACACCCGGTTGGGGAAGGCTGAGGTTTGGGCGGCATTCTGCAACAAATTGGGCAAGGTAAAGACCCATTCAAATAAGATGTACCAATGGGAGGTGAAGAAGCCCTGATGGACGCACGGGAGGCGGCGCTCTTCACCCTGAACACCTGCGAGAGGCAGGGGGGCTGGTCGGACGGCGCCCTGAAAAAGCAGATATCGGCGGCTGGATTGGACAGCCGGGATGCAGCGCTGGCCACCCAGCTGTGCGCCGGTGTTTTGCAGAACCAGATGCTCCTGGACTTCTATCTCCAAATTTCTCTAATATCCCCTCAAGCGCATGGAGAGGCGGGTGGTCCAGGCCCTGCGCCTGGGGGCTCTACCAGATGCTCTTTCTTAGCAGGATCCCCCACAGTGCAGCGGTGGACCGCTCGGTGGCCCTTACCAGGGCCCACTGTAAGAATCCCCGGGCTGCGGGGATGGTGAACGGCATCCTCCGGAGCCTGGAGCGCAGTCTGGACCAGCTGCCCACCATCCCCCAAAACGACCGGCGGAGTATCTCAGCATCCTGTACAGCCACCCGGAGTGGCTGGTGCAGGAGTTGCTGCTCAGCTGGGCTCTGACGGGGGCGGCGGAGTACCTCCGGGCCAACAACAGCCAGCCCCCCATCACCGCCATGGTGAACACCACCAAGGCCACCACCCAGGAGGCTGCGCGGACCTGCCTGGAGGAGCAGGGGGTGGAGGTGACCCCCCACCCCTGGCTGGAGAACTGCCTCCTATCTTGAATAAGACGGGCAACCTGGAGCGGCTGGATGCCTATGGGCAGGGGCTCTGTTTATGTTCAAGACCCGGCTTCCCGGCTGGCGATGGCTGGCCTCCGGTGCGGCGGCGGGAATGCGGGTGCTGGACGTATGCGCAGCCCCCGGTGGAAAGACCTTCGCCGCTGCCATTCAGATGGACAATCAGGGCGAGGTCATCTCCTGTGACCTCCATCCCCATAAAAAAAGCTCATTCAGGCCGGAGCCGACCGGCTGGGCCTGGACATTATCAAGCCTATGACTGCCGACGGCAAGGTGCGGCGGGAGGAGTGGGTGTGCCTTCGATCTGGTGCTGGTGGATGCCCCCTGCTCCGGGCTGGGGGTGATCCGGAAAAAGCCGGACATCCGCTACAAGGACCCCAAGCCCCTCGAGGAGCTGCCCCGGGTCCAGAAGGCGATTTTGGACAACGTCGGCGGGCTATGTAAAGGCCGGGCGGAACGCTGCTCTATTCCACCTGCACCCTCCTGCGCCGGGAGAACGGGGAGGTCGTGTCCGCCTTTTTGGAAAAGCACCCGGAGTTTGTCCGGGAGGCCTTTGAACTGCCCGGGTCCCGGCAGGGGGGTGGAGGCAGGGGAGATCACCCTGTGGCCCCAGGTCCACCAAACGGACGGATTCTTCATCTGTAAACTGCGAATGACCCTGGAGGAGCTCACCGGCTGGCTCAAGAGCGGGGAGAGCCCGGATTCCGGGCCAAGCAGGTCTTCCAGTGGCTCTACCGGGGAGTCGTCTCCTTTGACGAAATGACCGACCTCCCCAAGTCCTGCGGGGCAAAAGCTGAAGGAGCACCTGTTTTCTTACCGGCCCCAGGTGGCCCGGAAGCAGGTCTCCGCAGGACGGCACCATCAAATATCTGTGGAGGCTGTCAGACGGAAACTGTATCGAGTCAGTGCTCATGCGGTACCAGCACGGGAACACTGTATGTATCTCCTGTCAGGTGGGCTGCCGCATGGGGTGCGCCTTCTGTGCCTCTACCTTGGCGGGAAAGGTGCGGAACCTTACGCCCGCGGAGATGATCGACCAGGTGCTGTTTACCCAGCTGGACAGCGGGGCCCCCATCTCCAACATCGTGCTGATGGGGATCGGGGAGCCGCTGGACAACTTCGATACGGTGATGCGATTCCTCACCCTGGTGAACCACCCGGAGGGGACTGAACATCGGGATGCGGCATATCTCCCTGTCTACCTGCGGCCTGGCGGAACAAATTGACAAACTGGCCCACATAGGTTACAATTAACACTATCGGTCTCCCTCCATGCGCCGGACGATGAGACCCGCTCCAAGATGATGCCGGTCAACCGGTCTGTGGGCGTGGAAAAGCTGATGGACACCTGCCGCCGGTACGTGCAGACCACCGGGCGGCGCATCTCCTACGAGTATGCCATGATCGACGGGGTGAACGACAGCAGACTGGCAGGCGGATCTGCTGGCCAGCCTGCTGAAGGGGACCCCGGGCCATGTGAACCTGATCCCCCTCAACGATGTGGAGGAGAGCCCACTGAAGCCCAGCCGCCGGGTGGCCGCCTTCCAGAAGCGTCTGGAGCGCCACGGCGTCACCGTGACCGTCCGGCGCAAGCTGGGGAGCGATATTGACGCCTCCTGCGGCCAGCTGCGGCGGAAGGCGATGCAGGAGACAGAGCCCCGCCGGGAGCAGAGGGGAGACAGCCGGAGAACCGGCGGGAAAGAGGACGAGCTGCCATGAATGTTTGGGGAATCACCGACCGGGGCGTGATCCGGGAGCAGAATCAGGACGCCTTTGCCCATCAGGTGCTGCCTGACGGGCGGGTGCTGGCCCTGGTCTGCGACGGGATGGGCGGCGCCCGGGCGGGCAACGTCGCCAGTACGCTGGCGGTGGACATGTTTATGGCGGGAATTCCTGGCGGACGGGGCCGAGGCGGCGTCGACCGCAGCCGGATGCACTGGGCGGCCGCGGCGGCCAACCGCCCGGACATCTTCCACCGGCCGCTAATGGGGAGGATGGACTGCGCCGGGATGGGCACCACGCTGGTGGCAGCGCTGGCGGAGCCCCACGAGACCCTTATCCTCAACGAAGGGGACAGCCGGGCCTATCACCTGTCGAGGAGGGCGGCATCGTCCGGTGACCCGGGACCACTCCTGGTGGAGGACCTGGTGGAGCGGGGAGAGCTCACCCCGGGATCAGGCCCGCACCCACCCGCACAAGAACCTGATTACCCGGGCCCTGGGGGCCGAGCCGAGCTGCGGGTCGACTGTGTTCCGCCAGCCGATGGCGGCGGGGGACTACCTGCTGCTGTGCAGCGACGGCTTGAGCAACGTAGTGTCCGACCAGGAGTTCCTCTATGAAGTCATCCACGGCGGGGAGGCAGTCACCTGCTGTGAGAGGCTGCTGGATATCGCCCTGAAACGGGGCGCGCCGGACAACGTGACGGCGGTGCTGATCCAGTGCTCCCGCCGCCGGACCGGCCGGTCCGAGCGACTGGGAAAGACAAAGGAGGCGATTTACCATGGATCAATACATAGGTAAATTACTCGATAATCGATATGAAATCCTGGAGATCATCGGCCGGGCGGTATGGCCCGGGTGTACAAGGCACGCTGTCACCGGCTCAACCGGCTGGTGGCCGTGAAAATCCTCCGGGACGACCTGGCCCAGGATGCCGAGCTGCGCCGCCGTTTCCACGATGAGTCCCAGGCCGTGGCCATGCTCTCCCACCCCAATATCGTGGCGGTTTACGATGTGAGCCGCTCCTCTGAGCTGGAATACATCGTGATGGAGCTCATTGACGGGATCACCCTCAAGCAGTACATGCAGAAGAAGGGCAACAAGCTCAACTGGCGGGAGGCCCTGCACTTCATCACCCAGATCATCAAGGCACTGGGCCACGCCCACAGCCGGGGGATCATCCACCGGGACATCAAGCCCCACAACATCATGGTCCTCCGGGACGGCAGCGTGAAGGTGGCCGACTTCGGGATCGCACGGGTGGCTTCAGGCGGACACAGCACCCTCACTCAGGAGGCGCTGGGGTCCGTGCATTACATCTCGCCCGAGCAGGCCCGAGGGAGCCACATCGACGCCCGGTCCGATATGTACTCCGCCGGGGTGGTGCTCTACGAGATGATCACCGGCCGCCTGCCCTACGAGGGGGACACCCCGTGTCCGTGGCCATCCAGCACATCAACTCCATCCATCCCCTCTCCCCCGGGAGCTGGACCCCACCATCCCGAGGCCCTGGAGGCCATCACCATGAAGGCAGCGGGGGACAGGGCCTGAGGCGTCCAAGGTCACGCTGATCTCTTTCGCGGACATGGCCCAGAGCGACGCGGAGAGCCGGATCCGTTGATGAACCTGAGGTGGGTGAGATAGAGCATGTCTCCAGTGAAACAGTACCGGAGGGAAAGGTAGTGGAACAGTGGCCGGAGGCTGGTACAGAGGTGGAAGAGGGGAGCAAGGTCAACCTATACCGTCAGTACAGGGCCGGAGAACCCGGACATTCCTCAGACATCAACCAAGACACGTCACCATCAACCTGCCGGTGGTGGATGAGACGGACCCTGTCCAGTCCATCAGATGTGATGGTCACCAGCGACGACGGAAACGGAAGTTTATAACCGGGATGTAAACCCCTTATGGAAGTGGCTGTGTCAGTACCGGTCAGTGGGACAGGGAAAGTGACATACAACGTCTATTTCAATGGGAGATTGGACCACGGCGTCACGGTCAACTTTGACGAGTGATATGGCAGAAGGAATGATTTTAAAAGCCCTCAGCGTGGACGACGGGACTCAGCTGTTCGCCTGCCGGGGGCGGGGGAAGTTCCGCCATGAGAAGGTGACCCCTCTGGTGGGTGACCGGGTGCTGTTTACCCCGCTGGAACACGGGAGCGGCTCGCTGGACGGATTCTGCCCCAGAAAGAATGAGTTCCAGCGCCCGGCGGTGGCCAACGTGGACCAACTGGTCATCATCGTGTCCCAGGCGGTCCCTGCCCTGTTCCAGATCGTACAGCGAGATGTATGGGGAGGAGAACTCAGCCACCGGCCCGGTGGTCAGCCGGCCATCCCCAAATTGGAGGTACAGGACCAGCGGCACCAGAACCGGGGACAATACCAGCGCGGTGATATTTTCCCGGACGATCCGCCTGCTGGGACCCGGCGACGAGGGGCGGCGGAAGCCCTTCCTTCAGGGCGTTGTAGGTGGCGAACAGGGTCTTGCGGTCCCGGCGGTCGATGGGGAGAGAATAGAAGAACATACCGGCCAGAAAGAGCAGGAGAATCGGATCGAAGGCGTAAAAGCAGGATCAGGGGCAGGCGGACGAAGTGGTCCGGCTGTACATCGTATGGATGGCCCAGGAACAGAGCGGCCAGGAACAGAATACCCAGCAGGCTCCACAGCACGGCCTTCCGCCTCCGGTAGGAGCGCAGGCCGCGGACCAGCCGGTCCAGGGACAGCCCCTGGCTCTGATAGTCGGAAAACAGCTCAGGGGCCTGTGGGTCCGTGGTGTAGAACAGGAAATAGGCCCGGCCCACCCGGAAGGCATATTCCCACCCGGCCTGCCGGTACAGCTCCAGCTTTTCCTGGGTAGGCTCCAACCCCTCGCCGGCCCGGTTGGCGAAGGGGTCCAGCCGGAAGCGGACGCCGGGGACGTCCCGCTCCTCAAAGACGGCCCAGGAGCCTAGGTGGGTGGGGAACAGCCCCTGGTTTGCCTGGCCCCTCCAGCCAGTGCTCCAGCCCGGGGATGTCGTACAGAGAGACGGGGATGATTTTTCGGATCAATGACATAAAACTCACTCCCAATCAGTCATATCGCGGAAGAAAACGGCTATTCAGGATGCGCCGCCCTCTGTCATTTGGATGATGTCCTCCAGATGGTCGGACAGGTCCCCGTGTCCGGTGTAGCGGACCAGACGACTTGACCGCCCATGGCGGCAGCTGCGGTCTGGAACAGGGTCCCCTCCTTGCGGGCTGTGGACAAGAAATTCACACGGGGATCAGAATGCTTTGATACCTGCCAGGTCCCGTCCTCTGATCGGTCCACCAGATATCTTCATCCAACCGCATAGCTTTTGACAGCAGCTCGTTGGCCAGGGGGCGGAGAGGAAGGACAGGGGGGCGGGGATGTCATACCAGTCGATCTGCATCCAGTTCAGCTTTCCGGCCAGGTCCGCCTGTCCGGCCTGAAATACCTCCCACTGGTTCCAGCACAGCAGATAGCGGTTCCTTCGGCTGTAATGGAAGTAGTCCGATTGGTTGGGATCTTCCGTTTCATAAGGGCGGTAGCCTTCCCCTCCACCTGCGCCAGAGAGAGGGGAGAAAAGTCCGACACCTGGTTGACGGGCCTCATGTCGCCCCCCAGGAGGGGCAGGATGTAACGGGGAAGGATCAGCAGGACGATCAAAAGAGTACATAGAGCGAAGGACAACAGAGGGACGAACTGCCGCCGGGGATAGGGGGCGCGGTGGTCCATGGGCTCGCCTGCCTCCAGGCGGCGCACTCGAGAAGCGGGCAGCCGGGACAGGTCCTGCACCTCGGCCCAGGCGGCGGGCAGGGAGCACAACTGATAGAGCCCAAAGAGGATCAGAGGGACGGCGGAGGTGGTCAGCAGATTGAGGATGGGCGTGTCCGCCAGCAGGAGAGCGGTCAGAACAGCCACCAACATGAGAAGGGCCGCGTCCCAGACAAAGCCCCGGCGGGCCGAGCGGTACAGCTTGTTCCACCGCTGGCTCTGGAGCGCCGGATCGGTGTGGAGGGGCGGGGTGTCCGCCCGCTCCGTTCGGTAGACATAATACAGGTTCCGGAGGGTGGTCACATAGGTCCAGCCCGCCTCCTGATAGGCGGCGTTGCGCTCCCGGTCGATGTCCGCAACGCCGGTGATCTCCAGCCCGAAGCGGACGCCGGAGACCGGCTCGCCCCCGGCGAAACCGGGCGGTGTCGTGGTTCAGCTTTACCAGATGGAGGCCCTGGGCCGCCATGTCGGCCAGCCAGCGCTCCAGACCGGCCATGTCATAAATCTCCACGGGGATGATCTTCCGGACCAGCTTTTCTCTCTGTTTCATATGGATGACCTCCTTTCAGCGGTCAAAGGGTGTCCAGCATTTCCGCAAACCGAGGGAGAAATTGGGTCAGGTCTTGGGAGCCCTCGTACTCGACCCGCATGACGAGGCCGCCTTTGCGGAGGACGAGGTAATAGAAGTCGGGGTTTCGTTCGCTCTGATAGTACCAGATCTCCTCCAGGCCGTGAGCGGGCTCCAGAGCCCGATAGTTCTCATGGCCGCCCCGGGAGCGCCACTCCCAGGCCCGCCGCTCCGCCACGGCGGGGAGCAGATAGCGGGTGATGGTGATCTCCAGATGGGGGATGTCAGCCAGGGAGCTGCCGGGCTAAAGACCCGGTTGGACTCCCACTGCTGGTAGTACCAGCTCTCTGGGGTGAGGGGCTGTCGCCGTGGGAGATGTGGTCCATGTTGTACATGGTATCTCCAGTGGGCCGGAACTCCGGCCCTTCGATCTCAGCCATGGTGACAAAGCCGGAGCCGACCAGGTCATAGGGGAAATAGCCGTGGGTGAAGTAGAGAAAGGTAAACTCTGCCGCCACCAGCACGAGAGGGAGAACGGCGAGGGCGGAGCACGCCGGCCAGCCTGCTGGCCGGTGCAGTGGTGATGGGAAGAGCGTGCCGGATCTGCCGCCGGAATTTCCACAGGGAGAACAGACCCAGCAGATAGGAGAGGTCAGTCAGTCCCATGCCCAGCAGGGCCAGGAGCCAGGGAAGAAGATCGCCTGCTAAAAGCTCTGCCCAATAAAAGCGGAGGTAGGTGGGATCCGTAAACCGGGAGGAGTAGAAAAAACTCAGGATCAGGAAATTGAGGAGGGCCAGCCCTGCGCCTCCCAGCAGCTTCTGCCTGAAAAAGCGGCGGGCGCATAGCTCAGCACCTGGGGGTCTGTGTGGGCCTGTGCATCCGGCTTTGGGGTGGCGAACACATAGAAGTTTTTGCGGAAGTTTCCCAGATGTGTCCACCCGGCAGATTCGTACAGGCCGATGATCTCCGGATCGTCCTCGACGATTTTGGCCCGGGCGGGCTCAAATGGATGCGGAGGGAGGCAGGTTCTGCCGGGAGGAACAGGGTAAAGGGCCCCAGCGTCATAGAAAACTTCATCCCACGGGCGGCCATACGCTGGAGCCAGCGCTCCAGGCCGGGGGATGTCATAGCCGCTCACCGGAGGAAATCGAACTGCTGTATGCCTCTTCATATCGGGCGGACCTCCTTATGGTTTGCTTGTTTGTGTGAGCATTTGGACGATCTGCGGGAACCACTGGGACAGGTCCCGACTGCCCTCGTAGGAGAGGAGCAGGGCGCGCCTATCCTTCTGGGCCAGAATCTCCCAATGGATCCCGTCCCTGCGGAAGCGGAAGCGTCCGCCCCGGGACGGCGGCATTTTGGAAGGGGAGAGAGGCGGGAAGCTGGCTGTGATAGCCGTCCCCAGTCAGGGCGGCCTGTTCCATGTGCTCCAGACGGCCCTGAGCAGAATGGACTGTCAGTTCTGTGTGATAGGCGATCATCATAGCGGCGTTTCCGCGGGTTCCGGAGCCGCTCTGCTCGATGCGGTATGCGGCCTGCATGGGGGGCGCGGGTGATGTCTACCTCGTTGAAGTGGAAGGTGACGGAATCGTACAGATTGGGCCGGAGGGATCTGGATAGACGCGTTCACTGTATGTCTCGTCCGGGACCCAGCCGCGGCCCTCCACCGCGCCAAGAGAAACCAGCGAAAAATCCGGCTCCCACTGCGTCAGCGGCAGGTTGGAGCGGGAGGCCCACAGAGAGAAGCAGAGGCTGAACGCCGCGGCCAGGGAGCACAGCAGGGAGGCGAGCCGGAAGCCGCGGTGCAGGCGGAACAGGCGGTCAGCGGCGGGGATAGGGCCGGAGAGCCCGCGGCTCAGCCGACGCTGGAAGATCAGCACTGTGGCCGCATCGGTGCAGTAAGCGCAGAGATACAACAGACAGGCTGAAATCAGAAGCAGCGGGATACAGGTCAGACCCAACTCATATACAGGTCCGTAAGCCCCGGCGGGGGCAAAACGGAGCCGGGTCGTTCCCAGAGAGAGAAGGGCGAAAACCAGCGCATAGGCATCCGCGTACCGGGAAACGCAGGGCCTGAGCCAGGCTGTCGGTGTCGGTGAAGGGCTCCGGCGCAGTGGGGTCGTCTGTAAAAAAGATCTGGAAGCGGATGAAATCCCGGGCAAAGTCCGCGGCATACTGCCAGCCCTGGGCGGCGTACAGCCCAGCAGCTCCTGGCTGGGAGGGGAATCCACTCTTTGACTGGGCACAGGTGGTAGCGCCGGCCCGGCCTGGGCGTATCCCGGCGGAACCGGAGGCGGCGGAACAGGACCGGCGTGGTCAATGGGAACGGAAAAGAGGAACTGGCCTGCCGCTCCAGAAAAAGCCCCCGGGCGGCCATGTCGGACAGCCAGCGCTCCATGCCCGGAAGATCCAGGACGCTGACCGGCGCTCTCTTTGTCACAAGGTCTCTGCTGTTTCATAAAAACGCTCCTTTCAAAGGCCGGATTCTGGGTCCGACTGACAGTAGGCATCCAGGCAGGCGCAGCGGAGCACTCAGGCCGGGGAGGCATCCATGCGCTGTATAAACTGCCGGAAACAGGCTTCAGGATCGGTCACGCCGCGGATGTAGAAGGTGAAGGCCCAGTTATCCACTGACCACAGCAGAAGAGAGAGGGCTTCTCTTCCTGGGACGGGTCCTGGGGCGGGGTGGCGTCGCGGTACAGAAGGTTGGCCCCGGGGAGGACCACTCGGTCATTTGGCGGCGGTTGGTATCCTCCTGCTCAAATAGCCAGCCCTTGCAGACCCAGGGGGCCATAGCGGGACCTGGAGCTGGGCACATCGGATTCTGAGGTAGGCGTCCGGTCCTTCCGGGGAGCCGTCCGGTTCTGCGGATTGCCACAGGGTGGTGATGGAGGCCAGGGGGAGGAGGTGACATAAAACTCGTGGGTCACATAGAGCGGGTCGTGGACCGCCTGGTCCAGTTGGACGTCGTAGAGGGAGATCAGGGGCGCGGGCGCCGGGTCGGACGTGGGGGAGAGCGTCAGATCCTGGGGGAGAGGGAAGAAGATGCCGAAAAGGATATGACCTCCAGAGCGATGGGAACGCCCCAGTAGAAGTAGGTCCGGGCCGGGGACCTGGGGTGACGGGTGTTCTCGTCCAGGGGGATCCCCTGTGACAGCTGACGCCGGAGCTTCCATAGGCGGAAAAACCGGAACCAGCAGATCGGAGCCAGAATCAGCCCGCCCCAGGCCGCGGCCAGCAGGGTGGAGAGGGCGGACACCGGATGCTCAGCCAGCTGGACAATGAACTCGGCGATGCGGCGCGCTCCATGCGGCCCGCAAGTCCGAGAAAATGGCGGCCAGCGTTGGGAAGAACAGAATTCCGTAGCCGATGAAGAAGGACCGCACATGGTTGCGGATATAACGCTCAAAGACATAGCCCCTGGGTGACCGGATCGGTGTGCAGCTCCTCGGCCTCCGGGTCGTTTGCCCGGTAGTAATAGGGATCGATGTTGGTGACATATTCCCAGCCGGACTGGGCGTACGCCTCATTCGGTCGTAGTCCAGGGAGTTGTCCCAGGAGGCGGTATGGGGCTCCAGGCGATAGCGGACCCCGGGGCTGGCTTGTCCTGATAGAAAATGGCGGACCGGATGCCCAAAGTGGTCCAAAAATCAGCCCCGGGGAGGACATCTCCTCGAACCACCGGGCCAGGCCGGTCATGTCATAGAGCTGGTAGGGGAGCACCTTTCGGATCAGAAGCTTCCCATCCTGTGTATACTGTTCAAACATCGCTGTGCTCCTTTCTGCATCATCCGGCGCTTCCGCCGGGTCAGATCCTCTTCCGCGTCGTTCAGACAGGCCCTCAGCCGGTCCAGCTCCTCCTGAAAGACGGCCCTTCCCTTCCCGGTGAGGCGGTAGGTCCGCTTCCGGCCGTCCACCTCGGTCTCCTGCTCCTGCGCCTTCGGCGGAGGCGTGCTGGCCATCGGACTGCTGGGGGGGCGGGGGCTGAGCCTGGGGGGCGGGGTGCTCTACTGCTCCTCCATGGACCTGAAGATCGTCCTGCTCTCGGCAGCGGGGTGCTATGCGGTCATCACCCTGATCTTCCGGGGGGCGGGCCGCCACACCGCTGCCTCCCGGGAGCTGCTCCCGCCCGTCTCTCCCTCCGGGAGCGGCAGGTGGAGCTCACTGCCCTGGTGGACACGGGGGAACACGCTGACCGACCCGGTCTCCGGGCGGCCGGTGATGGTGGCGGAGGGGGAGACCCTGTCCCCCCCCTGTTCCCACCGGGGACAGGGCCCGGGCCGGGAGGACCTGCGGGACCCGGCGGGGGGGCTGGCCCGGCTGGGGGGGCCCCCTCCGGGGGCGCCTCCGCCTGCTGCCCTACCGGGCCGTAGGGGTGGACCGGGGCCTGCTGCTGGCGGTGCGGGTGGACCGTGCCAGGGTGGGCGGGGAGGAGCTGGGCCCCCTGCTGGTGGCCATGTCTCCCACACCGGTCTCGGACGGAGGGAGCTACCGCGCGCTCATCGGCGCGCTGACTTGAAAGGAGAACTGCTGTGAGACTGTTATGGATGGCGGTGAGGGAGCGGGCGGCCCGGCTCCTGGTCCGGCTGGGGCTGTACCAGCCGGAGAAGGTGATGTACATCGGTGGGAGCGACACCCTGCCCGCCCCCCTGACCCGGGAGGAGGAGGGGGACCTGATCGCCCGCCTGGGGCAGGGGGACCCGGAGGCCCGGGCCAGCCTGATCGAGCACAACCTGCGCCTGGTGGCGTACATCGCCCGCCGCTTCGAAAATACAGGCATCAACATCGAGGACCTGATCTCCATCGGGACCATCGGGCTGATCAAGGCGGTGGGTACCTACCAGCCCGCCAAGAGCATCAAGCTGGCCACCTACGCCAGCCGCTGCATTGAAAATGAGATCCTGATGTATCTGCGCAAGACCTCATCGCAAAAGACCGAGCTGTCCCTTTGGACGAGCCGCTG
>VOFD01000474.1_pt1 | contig 21337 bp, 27 predicted proteins | sample 5384101 | NCBI WGS metagenome assembly VOFD01 (sample SAMN12384723, study PRJNA508395) | human gut metagenome | isolation source: healthy gut C | host: Homo sapiens
TTTTCCTTTATCTCCAAAGCAGGATGTCCGCGGCTGTTTCAAAATCCACCCCATGGTTCTCCATCATCTCACGGATGCAGACAATCCCGATGTTATTTTCCCTTGCGAATGCCCGTTTGCTTTGATAAGTTTTTCCGCGGTAGGTTATTTCATACTGTGGCTTGTTCATCTGCCTGATTGGTAGAAACAGTGCCTCTTCCATGCTCATGCTATATTTGAGCCGCTCCCAGACCAGCGAATAATCTTTTCCATAAAAGTTTGCTATCTGTGCCAGTCCATGAAATTCCTTTCCGCAGAAAGAAAGTGTTTCCTTCTGTATGATTTCTGCGATAGCTTCCTCGGCTGTCTTTCCGTCCTGCAGTCTTTTTGAAATGACGGCGGCACTGGTTCCGTACTCCTTTGCAATATCCGTCAGGCTTTTATATTCCCTGCCCCAGACGGTGTAGGTCTGTGCATCTTTTACCTTTTTGCCCTCTCTACCGACTGTTCAATATCTTTTGTCCTGTAATATTTATGTGCCAGCGGAGAGTAAAGGCAGGTCCAGGTCATCGCACAGTTCATGCAGTGTCATTTATTATATTATAAACGCAGTCGAAATTCACCATGATTTTGTAAATATTCTAAAGCAGTCGAAATTCACCATGATTTTGTAAATATTCTCAAGAGTAATTGCCTGCTGCTTAATTGCATCTCGCCGAAGTCTGGCATCTTCGATTTTTTCCTCCAGCTCAACAATGACATCATATAGGGAATCTAACCGCAAGGTCATATCATGGAGCTTTCGTTCCCGGTATTTTGCATCAGCAGGGAGACTGTCAATTTCCCGTTCCAATCTTGTTTTATTCAGATCAACTTCCTTCAGCTTTGCCTGATAGCCCTCCAGTTCTTTATCCACTGCTTTCGTGTCAATCTGAACGCCAATCCGTTTTTTAATGGCTTGGGCATATTCCTCATTCCTTACGATCTCACGAATTGCCTCAATGACCATCGGTTCAATATCGGTCTTTTTCAGCATCGCCTTATATTCACAATGCTTACCCCGGACCATCCTATTCCGACTACATACATAATAGTAAATTTCTTTGTAAGTGCCATCTTTATTTGTCCATGCGTGTTTATTCGTATACATGGGACTTCCACAAACCGGGCATTTCAGCAGACCTGATAACAAATGAACTCGATCCCGCCCAATTTTTGACGGTTGCTTTACTCCGGTTCTAAGACGCTTGGCATGAGCCTTTTCCCATACCTCCTCACTAACGATTCCTTTATGCTGTCCCTCTGTCAGAATGTAATCGTCATTTCTTTTCATCTGGTAATCGTTTTTTGTGCCTTTGACTTTTTCCTTCGTTCTCCGTCCATAGGCAATTTTACCGCAATAAACCGGGTTATCCAATATCAGTTTAATAAAATGCCCTGTCCAATCCTCTAATGTGCCATTCTGCCTCGGAATTTTCCGTATACCTTGTAAGTTCAACTGATTCGCAATACCACCCAAACCGATTTCCGATGAAGTATATAATTCAAAAATCTTCCGTATTGCCACAGCCTCTGTTTCTTCAATCATCAGCTTGTTATCTTCCAGTGTATATCCGTAGGGAGCAAAGCCACCATTCCATCCACCCTGCCGTGCCTTTTCGCGCCGCCCGTTCATCGTCTGCTCGATAATATTCTCACGCTCAATCTCAGCCACAGCAGATAGTACAGAAATCAAAAGTTTTCCGCTTGTCTGAGAGGAATCAATCCCTTCTTCTATGCAAATCAGATTTACACCATAAGATTGAACCAACTCCAAAGAGTTAAGTATATCTGCTGCATTACGGCCAAACCGTGACAGCTTATACACTAAAATATAGTCAATGTCCAAGCCATCCTCAATATCTCTGAGCATTTTTTGAAAGGCAGGTCGTCCCTCAATGGATTTACCGGATTTACCGGCATCTTCATAAGTATCAACAACGATCATTTCCTCACGATCCGCAAATCGTGTCAGCATATTTTTTTGACCTTCCAGGCTGTATCCGTCCACTTGCATCTCTGTGCTGACCCTCGGATACAAAACACAGCGTTTTCCATATCGGTTCATAATTCATACCTCCAAAATTTACTTTTGGAAAATATCCTATGTAAAGCTGCGATTCTCACGCAGCTCCGTCAACCTCGCCCAGCACTCTCATACCATATTTCTCGATAATATGTGCCAGCGAAGTGATAAACGCTTCAAATTTTTGTTCCGCCAGAAGTTCTTCTGACCGGATTTCATCTGAAGGAATCAATGCGCTTTTATTCTGGATATTCTCCATTCAGAATCACCTCCGCAATTCCTAACGAAATTATAACTCTACTTGCACAGCCTGAAAATGATACGGCCTTTCGGCACTTTTATGTAATCCCCAGACTACACAAGAGCGTCTTGTTTATGTTTTCCATGTCATCCTTGTTTAGATGACCAATATAGTTTTTTAACCTCGACTTGTCGATTGTTCTGATCTGTTCCAGCATAACAACAGATGGTTTCATCAAACCGCATCTGTCGTTTAAGTGGTAATGCGTGGGGAATTTTCTGCTTTTTTTACTTACACTGGTAATTGCTGCAATAATAATCGTAGGACTGAAACAATTTCCCACATTGTTTTGAAGAATGAGTACAGGACGAGAGCCACTTTGTTCGGAGCCAATACCAGGACTTAAATCAGCCGAATATATGTCACCTCGATGGAATTTTTCAAACATCACTCTCGCCTCCTTAATATCTTAATACTTAAACAGCCGCACCAGTCTGAAAAAAATCTTCGGATAAAAACCTGGTGCGGCTACTGTTATTCTGTTCGGATTACTCGTCATATTTGCCACGCCCCCTAACGCTGGGAACATAGCAGGTCTCCGCTGGCGCGGTTGTCATAACTCCGCAGCGTCGTTTTACTCGTGCGCCGCAGGGTTCCCCCCAAGTCTTTAGGAGGCCGTGAGGAAGTATCTTTAAGCCCCCGTGCAGTCCTCGCGCCGAATCTGCCACCATCCGTTTTGTGGAATCGTAGATCGCTCCAAAGCAGCTTTGTTCATCACCTCCCTGACTGCTCTATCTTCGCGGCGTTCCACACTCGCTCGTACACGGGTTATGTACCTGTTATGCTGTCTATGAAATTGTCAAAGTGCTGTTGAAGGGGGAAAACTTGTCCTTCTTATTAACTCTGACAAAAAGAGCAAAAAACGAGCGCACCAAACGAAACTTTTTCAAAAATACTTTGCCAGCTGCTTCAGACCACGCCGGATGCTGTCACGGACACGGCTTGGGTCTACATCCTCCGCTACTGCTATCTCGCTCACACGCATACCCAGGTAATACCGAGCATAGATCCGCTTGGCCTGCTTCTCCGGCAGAGCCATCACTGCGGCGTAGAGCTGCTCCCGCAGCTGCTTTTCCTCCAGGAGCATTTCCGGCGTCTGGGGCTTCATCAGGATCGCATTTTCAATGCCGTTATCACAGTCCAGAGAGTAATGCGCTTTATAGCGATACATCCTCCGGTCATAAGCAGCTTCTGCACGCTCAGCGGCACGGATCGTCTCCAGCACATCTTCTGTTACTTCTACAAAATGATCGTTTTTATAAACATCGGGATATAAGTCCCTAAGATTGACTTTCTTCATTATGTACCTCCATTTCGATTCACGGGCGGTTGACGAGTGAATCGAAAGGAGGCGGGGATCGGCAGCGACATACTTCGGACGCCTTCCCGAAAAATCGAAAGCAAAAAACGCCAACTCCCCGTAATGGGAAATTGGCGCGACAAAAATACCTACTATTCTGCTGATTTAGATGGAACGATAATACTGATAGATAGTCATACTCCCCCGGAGGAGGGGCAAGACTTTTTTTAGCTGGTGTAACTCATGGCTATTGTGAATGACGAAAATTGACATGGCGGCATCCTCCTATGTGCCGCCGTACCAGATTGCAGGGTGTAGGGTCGTCGTTCATTTTAGATAGACGAAAGGAAACGGCGGCTCTGATTTTTTCAAAGCCACCGTTGCAAAGTGCATAACAATATAGTCGCTGTACGATGGCTTTTTTTCTTTTGCCATCGTGCGGCAACTTTTTCACTTTTTCTTTTATTTTAACAGGCAATCCTCACAGAAATGTCACGGGCATACGCCATTTCGACAAAATAACAAGCTGAAATCTCACCAATCTGTGAGATTTCAATTTTTTTTGAGGAAAGCCGAGAGGAAATGCCTCCTCCCGGCTTTCAATAGGTTTATGATTATTTATTGTAGCAATCTCTGCCGTTACTCCGAAGTCCTCAGCCGTTCCACCACAGTTCCCTTGTTAAAGAAGTGGAGAACAATCAGCGGAATGACCGCAGCCAGCAGCAGATAAAGCACACCAATGACCAGAACAGGAACCAATGTAATGTTCAGGGTAAAGAACCACATGGAGGGGCCATTTAATGCGCTCTTTAGCACCGTGACTGCCAGGACCGCTGCGGCTGCTCCGCCAATAATGTCTGCGCCGGCGGCATAATAGATGCCCTCATAGACCATCAGGCGGCGAAGCTGCTTGCCGGTCATACCGATGCTTTGCATGGTAGCGAACTCATGGCGGCGGGTGATGATGTTGGTAATAATCATGTTGGTAAAGTTGATCAGTCCCGCAAAGGCCATGATGCAGCCAATCAAACCGCCGATAACCAGAATCATGCTGCGGACCGAATCAAGTTGCTCTTTCAACAGCTTGGTGGAAGTATAGGCAACCGAAGTATTTTCGCTCACATAGCTGCTCAAGAATTCTTCCATCTGCGGCTGCAAGGCTTCCTCCACATTGAATCCATAAGTCAGAAGCGTGGGAGCGTCATAGATTTCCTTGAATACAGTGTCCGGCAGATATACAAAAGGAGCATCACCGGCGATGTGTGCCTGAGCGGTAGTGCCTGTGGGCGTTTCTGTTTCTGTTCCCACGAGAATCGCTTTTGCAAGGATGGTGCTGGTTTTGACCAGTTCCCCATCCTTGTAGAAGGAAATGCTCTCCCCGACCTGTAACTGATCGGTCAGCGGAGTGTTATTTGGTTCCTCTGTCAATTTGTCGATGGGGCAACCAATAATGACATATTCTCCGGTAGCCATTTTCTGCGTTAAGGTTTCGGCATCTTTTTCGCCTTCAAAAATACGCATATCCGCCCAGAAATTCTCGGAGGCTCCCATCACATTACCAAAATAGCGCCTTTCGGTATCAGAACTTGTGTACAGGCTATATCCCTGATAGCTTTGATTTACAACGCCTTCTTCCTCATGGAATAGCTCTATGCCGCTTAAATCTTCAAACCCATAGTCAACCAACACATTTCTATCGTCTTTTGTATTTCGGTAAAGATAGCGTTCATCCTCAACTCCGGGCTGTCCGGCAATCAGATCCACTGCCTGTTGTGAGAGCGTATCTTCATGGTGCTGAACGCCCTCCATTACATTAAATGCGGCGGAGTTATAGACATTAAAATCTGTTCTGGTAACACGGTTTACCCACTTTTCTTCATCAAGGCTTTGCGTCACAATGATGATAGAGTTAAACAGGACGATGCACAGAAGCAGGGAAATAATGATAAACGCTGAACGCCGACGATTGCGCCCCAGGTTGGAAAAGGCCATGCGGGACAGCTTTACTCCATTGGTACGCTTGGCACTTCTCTTTTTATAGGCGTTCTGCTCGGTGTAGCGGATCGCCTCCAGAGGAGAAATCTTTGCCGCCTTTTTTGCAGGCTTCCGGGTGCTGATAAGCACGGTCAAAATTGTAAAGAGAGCGGCAATAACAAAGATCAGGGGCGAGGTCGATACGGATGTACCCACCATAGAGTATTCAAGGTTAATGATCTCTGTCACGATAGGAAGCAGCACCCAACCGGCAAAGAAACCGGCAATCAGACCAATAGGCAGTCCGATCAGCGTGAGCCAGACCGCCTGACGGTTCACAATGCTCTTGATCTGCCGTGTGGAAGTTCCAATCGTCCGCAGCAGACCGTATTGACGAACATCCTGCATCACGGAAATATCAAAGATATTGTAGATCAGCAGGTATCCGCACACGACAAACATCAGGATAAATACAACAGCAGGCACGATGGACTCTGATGAAGTCAATCCCTGGGACATTTGATTTTCGGAGGCGAGAATGAAATTGTCTGCGCCCATATCCTCTGGATTGCCGCCAATGGAGTAAACGAACTCATTCAACTGCTGCTGAACATTTGCTTTATTCTTCAGCACGACATCGGAAAAAGTAACGCCGGACATTACATGGTCTACCGCATAAGTGTTCTGAACCACATCGGGATTTTCTTTTATAAACTGCTCTGAAACAGTCGCAACGCTCACAGAGTCATTGCTTGCTTCCCACCAGCCGGAAAGCACCATATCGTAATGATAAGTTTTCCCCCGCAGTTCAAATTCTAACGGAACCTCTGCGCCGATCTCAGGTTCTACACCCAGCGCCTTCAGCGCCAAATCCGTAGTGGCGATCTCATTCGCTTTCTCCGGTGCAGCTCCGTGGGTAGGCACACAGAAGGTCAGTTCCTGCTGCACACTATCTTCATAATTGATTTCAATGGAATGGCTGGAAGTGTTGCTTGCATAGCCAATGATACGCCGGTGTCCTGCCTGGTCCACAAAACGCCTTGCTGCCTTTCTGCATTTGCAGAGAGAGTTGGATGCGAGATTTAATGAATCAGGAAGTACATAGGCATATTTATCCCTATTATCAATCGAGAAAGAAGGACCCCAATCACAGGCAATATGATCATCCTCAAAAGTATTACGGTATAGGCGGACTTCATTCATTACACCTGGCTGCTGTTCAATTTCCTCTACCGATTTTTCTGAAACAGTGCAGCTGTGTCCAAATTCATCTCCCCATGCGGCTTGAATGTCCGGGTTGTAAACCGCAAAGTCACTTTTGGTATGGGTTTTGACATAAACATCTTCATCAAAGCTGCCGCTGAAGATAAATACCGAGTTCAGGAGGACAATACTCAAAGTTAGGGAAACCACAATAAAGACCGTCCGACGCTTATTGCGTTGCAGGTTGGCCTTTGCCATGCGAGGGATAACTGCTCCGGTAGTTGTCTTTTTCCGCTTTATGGAAACCGTATTCTGTTCTACATAGCGGATAGCCTCGATAGGGTGACACACGGGAGGCTTTCTTCACCGACTTTCTGGTACTGATATAAACCGTAAGTCCTGAGAATAGGATCGCACCTGCGATAATGCCCAAATATGGAAGTGTGCTGACCTCAATATTTTTACCACTATAATCGGACAGCAAACATCTGGAGTGCCGCAGGCAGAATACTGCGTCCGAGCAGGATGCCAAAAAGCAAGCCAAATGGTGTTCCAATCAGGAACAGGTACAGCGCCTGCCGATTGACTAAACGCTTGATCTGCTGGGAAGTAGTCCCCACAGTCCTAAGCAGGCCATACTGCCGAATATCGTTGGTTACTGCAATTTCAAACACATTGTAGATCAGCAGATACCCACAGAACATGAATAGGACGCCAAATACACCTGCTACCAGCCACATGATAGAGCCGCCGCTGTTGTTGGAGAGGATAGTGTTGGGGGCTATACGGACATAATTCTCAGCACTTCTATCGTCTGGATTGCCGCCAATGCTGCGAACAAACTCCGAGATGCGCTCCTTTATCATGGAGCTCATCAGCCAAGACAATAGCTTTCAAGACAATAGCGGGCTTTGACACCAAGGCGCGGGCAATGGCTACGCGCTGCTGCTGGCCGCCGGAGAGGTTACTGGGCATATTGTTCAGCTTATCCTCCAGCCCCAGCATCTGCACCACTTCTTTCATAAACTTCTTGTCTACCTTGTTTCCGTCCAGCTCCACAGGCAGCACAATGTTTTCAAAGACATTCAGCACCGGCACCAGATTGTAGTTCTGGAAGATAAAGCCGATCTTTCTTCTGCGGAAAACGGTCAGTTCCTCGTCTTTGAGTTTGGACAGCTCCTTGCCATCCACGACCACCTGGCCGGAGGTGGGCACATCCAATCCGCCGATCATGTTCAGCAGCGTGGATTTACCACTGCCGGAGGTTCCTACGATAGCTACAAATTCTCCTTTTTCAATAGAGAGGGTCACACCATCCAAGGCTCTGGTAATGTTCGGCTCTGCACCATAATATTTTTTCAGTTCAGTCGTTTGCAAAATGCTCATAGAGAACACCATCCTTTCTTTTTGATAAACCCATTGTAACGACCAAACCTCACAGAAATGTCACGAGCCACAAAAAATTTCCGCTAAATTCAGCCCCAAATGTCACGAATCTGTGACATTTCAATTTTCGGGGTGTGCTTACTCTACTTTCGGAGCAGGAAAACAGAAAAGGTTGAGCCTTTCCCAACCTCAGACGCCACCCGGATATAACCGCCCTGCAAGGTCACAATCTCACGAGGGCCAGATACAGACCGATTCCAATACCGTCCACATCATGCACCACATCTTCCCGATAAAACCGCTTGAAAATCGTCCCCTGGTGCTGCTCTGAAATGCCGATGCCGGTATCGGCAATGTCGATCTTCACATACATTTCCCAGCCTTCCACCGACACACGGATCTGCCCGCCTGCCGGGGTGTATTTCACAGCATTATCCAGAATGTTGAACAGGGCTTCGCTTGTCCATTTTCTATCATGGCGTGCATCCAAATGCTCCGGGCATTCCACCTGCACATCTATCTTTTTCTTTTCGGCATTGAGCAAAATCCCGCCTAGGGCAGCGGCAAGGGTATCGTAAACCGGTTGCTGTTTTTGCTCCAGCGAAATGACTCCCGTTTCCAGGCGGGAGGTTTTAATCATGGCTTGCATGAGGAAGTCCAGCTTATCAAGCTGGCTGGCCTGGGCTGTCAGAAATTCCTTTTGCTTCTGCGGAGGAACCTCATTTTCAAGCAGCGTGTTGTTGATCATTTTCAAGTTGGCAATCGGGGTCTTGACCTGATGAGAGATGTCAGAGATCAGCTCTTGCAGGTCAGTCCGTTCCTTTGCGATGCTGTTTTTATTTTCCTGCATGACCTCGTACAGCCGCCCCAGCCGATAGTTGATTTTGTAGAACAGGCTTTCTTCGCAGGTCGTCTGCTTCGGCTGCATATTTTCGGAGAGCATATCATCCATCTGACCACAAAAGGCATCGGAGAACCGAACCAGCTTCCGGCGGATCAGAGCCACAAAGAAGATAACGCAGAGCAGTACAAAGAGACTGAACAGGAACACACACCGGACAGCGGTTATATTCTGGGTCAGCAGATAAACAGCGGCGCAGACTGCACCAACCGCCAGCAGCAAAAGCGTTCCCAAAAGGACACAGGCTTTGTTGATGGAGAGTTTTCGCATATTCATTTCGATGCCCCTCCGATCCACATATAGCCCATGCCGTACACCGTCTTGATGTACTGGCATCCCTCTGTTTCAATTTTGTTCCGCACCCGGCTGATGGCCGCAGTCAGGGCGTGTTCATCCACAAAGTTTCCATCGGCATCCCACAGCTTTTCAAGCAGCACCTGCCTGGTCAAAACATTCTGCGGATTTTTGGTCAGGATTTTCAACAGCCGGTATTCCAACGGAGTGAACACCAACGGCTTACCGGACAGGGAAGCAGTCATCTCCGAGAAATTGATGGACAGCGCACCATCCTCATAGCAATCGCCTCCAGACTGTTTCGCCAACCGCCCCAGCACCACGGACAGCTTTTTTTGAAAGACGCTCATAGGAAATGGCTTGGTCACATAGTCCTCTGCGCCCAGCTCATATCCTTTGAGCATATCGCTCTCCATATCATTTGCGGTCAGGAAGATCACCGCCGTATCCGGCCGGCGCTCCTTTACCTCACGGCAGAAATCAAAGCCATTCCCATCCGGCAGGTTTACATCCAGCACGATCAGGTCATAGTCCTGCTTGGTCAGAAAGTTGCTGGCTGCTGATTTTGTCAATGCAGAGTCCACGGCATAGCCCGCAGTATCCAGATTATAGCACAAGGTATTATTCAAAAGTCGGTCATCCTCGACTACTAAAATTCGCATTGTATCACACTCCTTCATTCTTAGTGTAGCATCCAAATGTCACAGAAACCTCACGAGAGGATTATTTTTTTGTATTTTTGAAACGGCGGTCTGCCGGTTTCTCTGCATCCTTGGGAATCATCCAAATGGTAGCCATCTTTACAGCGCCGGGGATACGCCCACCGGTACACAGATAATTGATCTGCCTTGGGGTAACACCCCATTTTTCACTTGCTTCTTTCAGCGTCATATAATCCATATAGTTTCCCTCCAATATGGTTTATTATATTTCCTTTGCTCGAAGAATACAAGCGTGCAAATAGGGCGCAAGGCCCTGTGCCAGAAGCATTTTGAGACCTTGCGCCCCATTTGTAGTTCTATCCTAAAAATACTTTGCTAGTTGCTTCAGACCACGCCGGATACTATCACGGACACGGCTTTGGTCTACGCCCTCCGCTGTGGCGATCTCACTCACACGCATACCCAGATAATACCGGGCATAGATCCGCTTGGCCTGCTTCTCTGGCAGAGCCATCACAGCAGCATAGAGCTGCTCCCGCAGCTGCTTTTCCTCCAAAAGCATTTCCGGTGTCTGGGGCTTCATCAGAATCGCATTTTCAATGCCGTTGTCGCAGTCCAGGGAGTAGTACGCCTTATAGCGATACATCTTTCGCTCATACGCAGCTTCCGCACGTTCAGCTGCTCGAATAGTCTCCATTACTTCCTCTGTCACATCTACAAAAAAGTCTGTTGTATAAACATTAGGATAAAGTTCCCGAAGGTTAGTTTTCTTCATTATGTACCTCCATTTCGATTCACAGGTGATTGACGGGTGAATCGAATGGAGGCGGAGACCGACACCGGCAGACAACCGGGTCATCTCCGAAAAAATGGCAACAAAAAACGCCAGATTTCCGTGAGGGAAAACTGGCGCGCCAAGAACAGCCATTATTATACTGAATTACATGGAACGATAATGCCGATGCAATGTTATACTTGCCCGGAGGAGGAGCAATGCTTTTTTTAACTGATGTAGATCATGTGAGCTTTGAAAAAGCAAACGAGACACGGCAAAATAACCTCCAATCGGCTACTGTGTCCCTGCAAGTCGTCATTGGTTTGTGTAGACGCAAAGAAACGGCGGCTCTGAAAATCAAAGCCGCCGTTTCAAATGGGCGTGTCAAATTGTCTGCTCTACGACGGCTTTTTTTCTTTTGCCGTCGTCCGGCAGAGTATTATTCAATATTTAATTCAATGTTTCCAGTGAAATTCTCACATTCAATGCCAATATAATTTCCACCATCAGGAAGTGTAATTGTGTCACTATAAGTTCCGGTTGCTTCAATCAACGTGACTGCTTCATCAGATCCAGAAATCCAAAATACTTTTGCAGTACCTTCCGTAATCTCCAAGGTGCAATTAATGGACAGCTCCTTACCGGCTTCTCTCTTTATGGAAGTTCCTCCGAACAAATACTCTGTACCTGAAAAGTTCGCATAATCAGCCGTATAAGTCCCTGTATAATCATCAATTCCTTTTTCTTTTTCCCCTTGCAGTGACGATTTCCCTGTCAGTTCTATGGAGCCCGCAGACTGAACAATGTTATTGTAATGATTGAGAATTTCATCTTTTGAACAGCCAGCAAGCATAAAACTTCCCACAAGGACGAATGTTAATGCTAAAACGATTTTCTTCATAAAATCATCACCAGCCTTTCTTTGGAGCTACCTTTTTGGCCTTTTTCTTTGTTTGGGTTGCTTCTCGTTCTTTCATGCACAAAATCAAGATGGCAGAAATAACGACAGCAAGCGCAAGACTGCAAGAACAGGTTCCGATATTCCAGTTGACTGCGGTATCATAGCTACGGTAGCCTACCATTCCAAGACTTGCGGTAATCGGATAAAGGTTTGCTAATGTCATATTTCCTGCGGCAAACATCCCTCCATATCCATAGACAAAAGCAATGATTACACCGACTAAAAAGCTGCCTGCCCTCCGACAAGTAAGAGCGATAATCGGCAGAACCGCAAGATATAAGAAGAAATTAACCGCAGTAATCTGCAAGGCTGCTTTTAGAGCTAAGGAAATCTCAAAGCCGGGAAATCCCACAATCATTTCTGCTATGATTGTAAACAGGCTGCATATCAGCCCGAAAATAATAGACAATACGCCGCACACAATCAATTTTCCGGTCAACAGTTTCTAAAAGAGATCGGCACAGTCAGAATATTTTTCAATGTATCATCCGTCTGCTCACGAGAAATCATATATCCAGCAATTAGACTGATACACATCGGAAAAATCATGGACATATTGTTTTTGATGACCTGTTCTGTAAGATAGGCAAAATCCCAAACGGAACCATCATTCGCCATAGAGGTAAACAAGGTCAGCAGGACGGATAGGAGCATGAGTGCAACGCCCGCCCAAAGGATATGATACCTTTTCAATTTATAAAATTCTGTTTTTACAATGCGAACCATGTTTATATCCCCCCTCTGCTTATATAATCTGTCAATCAGTAAGAACGAAACGAATGCCATGATCCCAAGAATGAATACAACTTGAAATGTTGAAGGAATTAGCCCTGTCATTTGCTCCAAGTCCATTTTTATTCCATGAGCCGCCATATCTCCCGCACTCCAAAATGTAGTCAGTGGCGTGGGCAGAAGCCATAACATGGTTTTAGGCAGTGTGTCAAACAATGCCGTAGCACTCATGTTCAGAACGCTGTAAAAGACACACAACAAAATGGAAAAAACATAGGTCTTACTGAAAAAGACAACAAGGACAATCAACGGGAGTGTTCCTGCCGTAATGAAGATCCCCGTTTCAACCGCCAAAAACAGCTTATAACCAATTCCATAAACTTCTAATGTTCCAATTCCGCAAAGAATTGTTGCAATGGTAGAAGCCACGCAAAAAACAATTCCAAAGATAAAAAGGACAATAATCTTTGCAAGTACCATTTGCGTGCTGGTTACGGGAATTGTACGCAGATTTTTGAATGTATCGTTGTCGCGTTCCATAAAAAACAGGATAGCGGCAATCACTCCAATAATGCAGGGCAGTAAAAACTGGATACCATATCCCAACACCATGTTAAATAGTCCGTCAAAAGCATCTGCCCGATCCGTATATCGCTCCATCATAGAGGGCGTTGTCATCAGATAAGTCAGCGGGATTGGAAACAGGAACGCAGCCAGAATAATCAGCGGAATAAATTTCTTCCGTTTCAATTTCAAAAATTCGCATTTGATTAGTTTAAGCAATTCCTTCGCCTCCTGTCACACGCTTGAAGTAATCTTCAAGACTTTCTTCACAGGTATGTGCTTCTGATACCTCCAATCCGTTTTCTACAAAAGCAGTTACAATTTTCCCCACGGGTAGCTCCATATTGTGTAGACGCAGATTGTGGTCGTCTTGTATGGAAAAATGGGTTTCATGGAAATTGCGTTCCAAAATTCTTGCCGCCTGTGCAGTATCAGAGAGCGTAAACCGGATATGTTTACTGCTTTTTTGCTCCAACTCAGCAAGGCTTTCTTCTTCCAGCAATGCACCGTGGTTAATAATTCCAATATCGTCAGCCAGCAAGGAAATCTCCGAAAGAATGTGACTGGAGATTAAAATGGTTTTTCCTCTTGTGTCGCAAAGCTCACGGATAAAGGATCGCACTTCTGCAATACCGATGGGATCGAGACCGTTGATCGGCTCATCCAAAATCAAAAGCTCCGGATCGTGCATGACTGCAAGGGCAATCGCCAACCGCTGCTTCATGCCAAGAGAGTATTGCGAAAACAGCTTTTTATCCTTGTAAGGTAGCCCGACCAAATCCAGAGCGTCTTTGATGGCATGATTGTTTGGTACTCCACGCAGGGTAGCAAAGATACGCAGGTTCTCTCTCCGTACCGGTCAGATTGGGATAAAAACCAGGGGACTCAATCAAACTGCCAATGCGGGGCAGCAACTTCTTTTCATTTCCTTGCAAAGACTTTCCCCAGATTTTGACCTCACCGGAAGTAGGCTTCGTTAAACCCAACAGCATTTTCATGGTAGTGGTTTTCCCGGCTCCGTTTCTACCCAACAGACCATAAATTCTCCCACGCTTGACATGGATATTTAAGTCAGCCACACTCTTGTGAGCCGTATTGCTTCGTCAGATTTTTTGTTTCAATGATATAATTTGTATCCATATTCAAAACCTCCTGTTCTGTAAGGTATTCTATCACGCCAACCTTGCATTAACCTTGCCGCAACCTTGCATTAACCTTGCAATTTGAAATCCAGTAAAATGACAAAGGCTCCCGCCATAAAGACGGGAACCCGCTTAACTCTCCAAAGGAAAAAGCAACATAAATTCAGTTCCTTTTCCCGGCAAACTTTCAACTGTTATACTTCCACCCATCTTTTCTACAAGCTGATGGACAATAGAAAGACCAAGTCCGCTGCCTTTTTCGGAGCGTCCTTTATCACACTTATAAAGCCGTTCAAATATGTGTTTCAAATCTTCCTTCTCAATTCCCACTCCATTATCCGCCAGCAGCAGCTCCATGTTATTTTCCTTCTTCGATAGGGAAATTTTGATTTTGTCCGCATGGCTGTGAGCGATTACATTTTGAATAAGGTTATTGATGATCCTCATATAGCTATCCATATCCAATCTTACCCGGACAGGCTGTTCAGGAATATCAATGTCATAATCAACCTGTTTATCCTCAAAAATCGGTATCCAGTCGATCAGAATGTTTCTTGTCAGCTCTGCAACCTCAACGCTCTGGATCTCCAAAGCAAACTCGTTGGAATTTAACTTGAACCAGTCAAAGAGTACATCAATGTATTCTTTCAGATCATGGGCTTTCCGACGGGCGGTTTCAATATAATCATCCCGGTCTTTTCCTGTGACCAGTCCTTTGTGTGTAGCGTCAAGATACCCAAGCAGAGTAGTAAGGGGCGTTCGCACGTCATGGGAAAGGCTCGTCATAAGCTGGCGGTTGGTTTCTTCTGTCTGCCGTACAGTTGAAAGTCTGCTTTCATAGGCCACAACAATCTCATTGATTTCATAGGCAAGAGGTGCTGTCAGTTCATTTGTTGCAGATAGAATACGCCGGTTGCCATTTCCGTTTTTCACATCAACCAGCACATCGGTCATTTCTGCTATTTGTTTTTTTACACGCCGAACGAGAACGATAGAAGTCAATACAGCCACAACAGCAATCACAATGGACAAGAATACGATAATTTCCATGCTGACTACACCTCCTTATTAAACCGGTAGCCAATCCCTTTGACCGTTTGTATGTACTTTGGGCTTGAAGGATTGACTTCTAATTTTTTACGAAGTCGGCTGATAATCGCCATAATGTTACTATCATCATAGAAATATTCTTCGCCCCATACTTCCTCATAAATCTGCTGTTTGGTCAAAATTTTCCCTTGATGTTTTGCACAGTACAGGAGCAAATCAAATTCCTTTGGCGGCAGTTCAAAAGTGCCGTTTGATGTAGTAACAGAACGATTTTCAAGGTCAATCTGCAATCCATCAAAATCCAGTTTTTGCACAGCTCCGGCTTGATGATTAAAACGGGTGTAGCGGCGAATGAGGGACGCAATGCGGGCAATCAGTTCATCCATATCAAACGGTTTTGTAAGATAATCGTCCGCGCCGGCTCGTAAGCCCCGTACTTTAGAAATGCTGTCATTTTTAGATGTGAACATCAAAATCGGCAGACTGTTCTCTTTGCGGATTTCTTCCAGCGTTTCAAAGCCATCCATACCAGGCATCATCACATCCAGCACCACAAGCTGATACTCCTGCTCTCTTAATTTTTGTAAGCCCTCTTTTCCGGTATTACAAAAATCAGCTTCTATGTTTTCTGCTTGTACGCTACGTTTAATCAAAGCGCACAGTTCTCTGTCATCATCTATAATCAGGATTTTATTCATGGTGCAACCCCTTCCCTTGTTTTGTCCTTCCGTCAATCGGCTTTTCTGCGTTCTTTGGGATCAGCCAAACACCAGCCATCTTTACAGCGCCGGGGATACGCCCAGCAGCGCAATAATAATTTACTCTACGAGGTGTCACGCCCCACTTTTCGGCGGCCTCTTTTAGTGTCATATAATCCATTATGCACCTCCACAGAGTACATTATAGTTCTCAACATCCTGTTCTACCTCCATTTTCAGCACTCGATCCTACATTTGCCTTTGCCGTTAAAAGCTCCCGCATTTCCTCACGGGAATGCCGATACTCGGCATAGGTCTTTTTCTTTTCTTCCAACAATTTCGCGTACTCTGTCTGCAACTCTTTGACCTTGGGAAGCTTCTTGACTCCCATCTCATCAAAGGCATTCTTAGCAGCCTGGTGGAGCAGAATTTCTTCCTCATGTTCCCCCCCGGAATTTCTTAGTGTAACCCGCCTTGCGGTATGCCACATAGACCTCACGGGTCTGGGCATAATTTACGATGTGAGTACGCAGAACAGCGATCTCTGCCATGCGCTTTTCAGCCGCTTTGATCTGCGCCGAAAGATCATTGTGATGTGCTGTGGCAGCCGTAGTCTTTTCTTCCAAAACCGCATACTCCAGCAGATTGTTCTCTGACAGGTAATTCATGGTCTGCGCCATTTGTTTCAGATTAAAAACTTTAGCCCATCGAGCATAGCCAGTACCCTTTCCGGCCTGCAATTTTGCCTGAATGTCCACCAGCAGATTAACCTTGGGCGGCTCTGCCTGTGTAACTGTTTTCTTTCGCGGGGTATGTGCTTTCCTTCCCTAAGAGAACTGCCCGCAAATCTTCCAATCCATATCCTTCGCCCAGACTGTCCATGCGGGCGGCTTTCTCCCAGCCAGAGAGCTTCAGTCGATACGATTTTCCGCGCTTTGAGACTTCACACCATACTCTTGCAACAGCTTTAGCAGTTCCTCAAAGTCAGCGGGACTTTGTGATAATGCGTTGTCAATCGCTACACGAAGCAGCTCTCGGTGAGATGGCTTTGCCTGATCGCCCAGCCACTTGTTATAGCTCTTTCCGTGAAGTTTCGGATTCTCCACAATGGACAGTCCATTCTCAATACAGATGGTGTCACTCAGCCGACGAACCGCCTTGGTGCTGCCCCAAAATTGCGGAACTTCCGGTCATATTCTAAGCTGATCGATGACCAGATAATGTGATTATGAATGTGCGACTTGTCTATGTGAGTGCAGACCACAAAGGTTCTGTACCCGGTGGAATGGCTTGGAAAAAGGCTCTATCTTTGATGATGCGCTGGACGATAAAGAATACGAGGGAAATTTGATTTATTTACTGAACAGCGGCAGTGAATTTATTCGCAATAATTCCAAAGTCCGTTTTGTCAAAAAGGCTCAGTATCGTGTAGACAAGCCGGATTATGCTGAACGAGCTGTGACAGAGGCTCTTGTCAATGCGCTTATCCATCGAGATTATATTGTGCTTGGCAGCGAAATCCATATTGATATGTTTGATGATCGGGTGGAAATCACATCTCCGGGCGGTATGTTTGGCGGCGGCTCAATTCAGGAATACGATATTTACAGTATCCGTTCCATGCGACGAAACCCTGTGATCGCTGACCTGTTCCACCGCATGAAGTACATGGAACGCCGTGGAAGTGGCCTACGTAAAATCGTCAGTGAAACCGAAAAGCTGCCTGGATACACAGCGGCATATAAGCCTGAATTTTCCTCAACAGCGACAGATTTCAGAGTCATCTTGAAAAATGTGAATTACCATCTTAGTCAGAAAGACTTAGTCAGTGACCAAGATTGTGACCAAGTTAGTGACCAAGATAAATCACAGGACATCCTACACGCAGTCTTGGATTTTTGTATAACAGAAAAAAGCAAACAAGAAATTTGCTCGTTTATTGGTTATCGAAATCTCACTTATTTTACAAGAAAATATTTGAATCCTCTACTGGAAAGTGGTGGCCAGCTTAAAATGACTATTCCAGATAAGCCAAACAGTCGAAAACAAAAAATATATTACAGTTCGTTCCGAATAAACAGAGAAGCAGGGCATTGGGTCTCATCTCCCATTGTCCTGCTTCTTTTTTATTCCAAATTATATTCACATCATTTACCCATACACCCAATCCTGGATTGCAAATTTCAAACTCTGCACCTTGCCAAACAGCCAGATCGCAGCCAGCGGCAGCCCCATCGGGCTGATCAAAAATGCCATAACCAGCAAAATTGCACCATTCTGCAGGGAATAGGTAATAAGCACAGCCACGCCAAGCAGAGCAATTATCGTGCTGAGCAGACCAAACACCAAACCGGATATGTAGATCAGCCCCATGCAAAGCCAGACAAAAAGTGTCAACACCAAAATGACCGGTGTAGTTACGATCATCAGCAGACATTTCAAAATCTTCATTCCTGTTCCTCCTTCCAACGCTCCAGATGCCGTTTGCACAGGGCATCCGCTTCTCTCTCATCATCTTCCGTCACTTCCCGTTTTCCTTTGGTCAGTTCAATCTCCAGATAAGTCCTGTAATCATCGGCTAAGAGGTCGAACAGTTCCTTGGGAGTATGGCACACCTCGCCAGAGCAATAGTGAAAATCTTGGTCAAATTCAACTCTTACACATCCGTGGCGGCTGATATAAACTTCTATGGTCTCGTCTGCGGTCAGGTAATCCGCAAAAACCTCCAGCACCTTTTCAAAGGTCAGCATCTGTTTTCACTCCTTTGCTACGCTTCTTATTCTACTCATATTATCCGGTACGGACAGGCAAAAGACAAGGATACAGACAAAAAGAAAAAGCGGAGGAAGGTGCGGCGAAGAAACGCCGTTCCTCCCTCCGCAAATGGAGTATCTATCCCTGTTATGAAAGTTCGGAGAGTTGGGTAAGGATTTCCTTTACACCCTCCCACAGTTGTTCCTGCCGCTGGGCTATATCCTCCAAGTCAGCATCATAAACCCGCCCGGTCTCATGCACTTTGCGGGTCAGCTGATTCAAGTTGTTGCTGCTTCGGCGCATCAGGGAGACCAACTCCTTCAGCTCCGGCAGTTCCAGCTTGACCACATAACCATCCAGCGCCATTTTCCGCAGATAAGCGCTCAAATTCTCTGTCCCGTATTGCTGCATCTTTTGATGGATCAGTTCCAGTTCTTCTGCGGACACCCAAAACAAAACCGGAACATCCCGCTTGCGCTTTGCCATGGTTATCGCTCCGGCTCCCGTTTTTTCGGGGCGGCAGGCTTGCGGGCAGGCGGTTCCTGCTTGAGCTTTTGCAGGACAGAACTTTTCTGCTGTTCTTGAGCGACTTTTCGGAACTGTCTGGTGAACAGGTCGGTCAAACCGGGATTGACCTGATCTACCACCAGATAGGCACAGTGGCGGGAAGCGCCGCTGTCCTCCAGCATGGGAATGATTTTTGCCCATGCTTTATTGTCCTGAGAGATACGCCCGTCATAGTTAGTTCTTGCGCTGGATGGTGTTGGCAAGAATAAACTGTACCCGTTCCGTCCCGAACTTTTCCAGCACATCTTTGACCGCCGCCTCCGTATCCAGCCGATTCTCTGCATAGTGGGCGCTGATGGTCTGCTCAATGGCTTCTTTGCAGGCGCTGTTCGCCTGATATGAGAGGTTGTACTGTGCCATTTCCCCATGCTCGGACGCATAGGCAGCAGAATGGGGATAGACCGGTGTTGTTCGCAGTTCCTCTTTGGCTCTGCACACATCGTCGGCACGACTCTCAATGCTGTCCCGGATCACATCCATGTGACCGGTCTCCAGCTTTTCAAAATAGCGGTACACATCCGTCAATGGAGAGGGAGAATCCAAAAGCGCCTGGGCCTGGGTGTCGGTCAACTCCAGTTCCTCCATTGCCATCACGATGTCCTCCCGGACGGCGTACTCATAGGCATGGTTTAGGATTTCTTCCGGGGGCTGGCTTTTCAGCCAGTCCCTGTACTTGTCCTGTTCAGCGGCCATCTTTTCATAAAGAGCTGTATTCAGATCGTTGGTATTCATGTTATCGCACCTCCTCATGCTGTTTTGGTTTCTTGTCTGTACTGCGGGGTTGCAACGGGCGTTTTAGGTTATCCAGCACCGAAGGCCGTGTGCTTTTGGCAACAACAGACTCGGTGTGTGCCTGCCCCTTTCCGTCGATGTTGAGCAGGGTATCCAGCTCCACCAGACGGGCGTTTTTGCTTCTCAGTTCTTCTTCATAAAGGAATGGCTTTCCGACTTCCTCCTTTGCGGCAGCCTGCTGCTGATAGAGGTTATCCAGCTGGGCCTTTGCCGCCTCCAGACGCTGGGGCATCTGGGCGAGGGCATTGTCGATACGGGTAAGATTTCCGCGAGGGTCTGTACCAAGGGTTGCCCTGTGGGTCATCTGTCCTTTCAGCAGGAGCGTATACTCCTGTTTCCAAGCGGAAAATTCCACAGACATGGCATACCCCGGTAGCTGCCGATCTGCACCGGATCGGAGGTTTTGACCTCCTTGCAGGCATCCAAAAGGGCAGCACCGGCGTTCTCCTTATCGGTCAGCAGGTCTCCACGAATCTCCATACCAGCAAAGCCGTCCTCCGGGTGCGGGTGAGCTGTCAAAACCTCCAGATCGGATTCAAAGCCCTTGATAAAGCCCTTGTGCTTTTCAATCTCCTCCGGGAAGTATTTGAGCAGCTGATCCTCCAGGCGATACTGCTTGCTCTGGTGGTCGGCTTTCATCAGCTTCAGGCGGGATACCTCCACATCCAAATCCATGCGCTCCTTGATACGGGGGTCTCCGGCACACAGGGCCTTGATCTCGGCAAAGGACTCAGCGCTGTTTCGTCCACATCGTCGCAGCTTCGCACCGGCGATTTGGAGGTCATAATCTGGCTGATGAATTTCTGTTTGTTCTCGACCGTCTGCCAGAGATAGGCGTCAAAGTTCCCTTCGGTCACATAGCGGTACACATGAACAAGAGGATTCTGGTTGCCCTGGCGCTCGATACGTCCCTTTCTCTGGGCAAGGTCTCCCGGTCTCCACGGGCAATCCAGATCATGAAGTGCCACCAGACGGTCCTGCACATTGGTGCCAGCGCCCATCTTGGCGGTGCTGCCCAAAAGGACGCGAACCTGGCCGGTACGGACCTTAGAGAACAGCTCCTTTTTTCGCACTTCGGTATTGGCTTCATGGATAAAAGCGATCTGGTCGGCAGGCATCCCCTGGGCAATGAGCTTCTGACGAATATCGTCATACACCGTAAAGGCCGGTTCCTGCTCCGGCAGAGGTACAGCGCCTTCCAGTGCGTGAAGCAGTGGATTATCCGGCAGATTCAGCT
>VOFD01002160.1_pt1 | contig 21334 bp, 32 predicted proteins | sample 5384101 | NCBI WGS metagenome assembly VOFD01 (sample SAMN12384723, study PRJNA508395) | human gut metagenome | isolation source: healthy gut C | host: Homo sapiens
TCGGTAACTTCGTTCTTTATCTGGGCTTTGACAGAAGTCAGAAGATGCTGATATTGATGAGCTTCTGCTGGGCAATGCTGGGACAGGATCTGACTCAAGAAGCCAGCATAGTTTTGGAGGCTACTGCAGACTTATAGAAGTCCTTGGCCTCTGATGCTCCAGAGACCGAACTGCTTGAACGGCATGATTATCGTTGACATGATCGGCTGCGAGGGGTGGGAACGCCTCGGCAGAACACACTCTTGGGCCACCCAGGTGTTGGTATCCTCACAGGTGTTGTCTGCCCACTCCATGGCGGCCTTCGGCACCGCTCTCAATCAGAGGGGCAGTGGTATAATTGGGTAGATCGGGCTGGAGATGCCTCAGCTTTGGTTCTTACTTATATCGTGGCCTCAGAATAAATCGTGCGTTGGCGATGATGTCCCATCAGTTGCAGATATAGAACTTCTTGCCAATCTCCGGTGTGGCCCTCTTCCTCGTGGAACACAGGGACAGCAGCAGCGTCAAACACAATCAGATCGTCGTGCTCCGCGCCCAGCTCCTTCAGGGCGTTGCCGTAGCTCTCCCGGGTCGCGATCTTCTTCACATCGCCATCTTACATCGCCTCCACTTCTGCCAGCTGAGCCTCAGCTCCTTCATGGCGATCTCATATTCCTCGTCGTTGGGGGCCTTGCCGTGCCAGCCCGCCTGGTTTTCCATATAGCTGACGCCCTTGCCCTTGACGGTCTTCATCACGATGGCAAAGGGCACGCCCTTGGTGGCTTTGGCCTCGGCAAAGGCGGCCTCGATCTGCTCAAAGTCATGGCCGTCGATCTCCGCACGTTCAAAGCCGAAGACCATGTCCGCCTCGGTGACCATGTCGATAACCATGGACTGCATATTGGCACGGTACATTTCAAAGGTGGAGGCGTCGATGACGTCAATGGCCTGGTACAGCCCCCAGTGCTTGGGCATCTTCAGGTCCCGCAGCAGCTGGATGGGCCACATGCCGTTATACTCCATCAGCACCCGCTCGGGCTGGTAGCGGCGGTCCACCTCCTCCAGAAAGGCGGTGGTGTTAATCTGCGCCTGAGACTCCACGGGGACCACCCGGCAGTTCTGCTTGGACAGCTAGGCCTGGTCGTACTCCTCCTCCCCGTCCTCGCACCGGAGGAGCACCGTGCGCTCTCCGTCGTTGAAGTAGTCCATGGCCAGGGTGTCGGTGAGCAGGGTGGTCTTGCCGCTGTCCAGAAAGCCGGTGATGAGGTACAGCGGGATCCGGGAATCACTCATGTTCGCCCCCCCCTTACGCCAGCTGGAACAGCTTCTCCAGCCCGGCCTCATCCAGCCCGGAGCCGATGACGCACAGCCGGCCGGTGTAGTCGGGCGAGCCCTCCCGGATCTGGAACTCCTCGGGCACCAGGTCGAAGTGGAGCCAGGTCTGCCCGTCCTCGCAGGGGACCATGCCCTTGGCCCGGAGGATATAGCCGTAGTCCTCCTCATGGCCAGGGCGGAAGAATGTCCTGAAGTTCCTCCCGGCTGTACTTCCGAGGCGTCTCCCGGCCCCAGGAGGTGAAGACCTCGTCGGCATGGTGGCCATCGTGGTGGTGAAGGTGGTGGATGCAGCTGTCGCACAGGCAGGCCAGGCAGGAGCCGCAGGCCCCTCGCAGCCCATGCTCAGCGTGGATGGCGTCCAGCTCCTCCTGGGTGTGGTGATGGCCGCAGGAGCAGGAGTCCCCGTGGTCATGGTCGTGGTGGTGCTCGTGCTCATGCTCATGCTCGTGGTGATGGTGGTGGTCATGGCCGCAGGAGCAGTGCTCGTGGTGGTCGTCCTCGTCGTGGTCGTGGTGGTGGTGTGGCGATCTCCTCCATCAGCTCGCGGGCCAGTCGTGGCCCCCTCCATGGCAGACACGATCTGGTCCCCGGTGAGCTGCTCCCAGGGGGTGGTGAGGATAGCGGCCTTGGGGTTCTTGGGACGCAGCAGACTGACGTCGGCGTTCAGCTTGCCCTGGTCCATGTTCTGGGTGCGGGAGAGGAGGATGGCGGAGGCGTGCTCCACCTGGTCGTTGAAGAACTCGCCGAAGTTCTTCATATAGATGCGGGCCTTGGCCGCGTCCACCACGGTGACGAAGCTGTTGAGATGGAGCGGGATTCCCGTTCTGCACCCGCTCCACGGCGGCGATCACGTCGGACAGTTTTCCTACGCCGGAGGGCTCGATGATGAGGCGGCCTGCTGGCCGGAGAAAATGGGCTGGTCGGCCATAGCGTCGGCCCCATACAGGCCCAGGAGGAGACAGCGGAGAGAATGGTGACCAGCTCCTCATAGGTGAGGCTGTCCTGGGGAGCAAAGCTGGTGCTGCTCCGTCCGGCCAAAAATCCTTTGGCCACCATGGCATCCACCGCCTTGGTGTACCAGGCGTCGGAGGGACGTCGGTAAAGCCTGCCGAGCCGCTCTGACGCAGATTCAGGGCAGAGGCCAGCAAAACAGCAAATTCGCCCCGGGTGATGGACTGCTCCGGCCGGAAAAGAGCTGTCGGGAAGCCGCCCAGCAGCCCATAGGCGGACAGGGTGGCCACATCGTTGGCATAGTCGCACTGCTCCAGATCGGTGTAGTTCCAGCGGCAGTTGTAGCTCAGCCCAGAAGCCTGAGCGGCCTGAGCAGGGAGACGGCGGTCCACTGGCTGCCTCCGGCACCCTGGCTGAGCTGGGCGGAGGAGGCAGGGCCTCCAGCAGCTGGTCAAAGGCCTCCCGGTATTCCTCTTGGGCGGCCTGCTTGCCGGGAGATGTAGAAGGTACAGCCGGCAAGTTCCAGCTTCCAGTATCCCTGGCTGTCCTGGGGCTGAGCGGCCGTGAGCAGCAGCGCCGCGGCGGGGGCATATTCCTGGGGAGATCATGAGGGGTGGGCAGCACACCAATGGTGTCGTTGGTGGCACCGTCGGGGAGAAAAAAGCGGTAGGAGGTGATCTTCAGAGCGTCCCCGTCAAAAAAAGGGGGAGCAGACTCCTCGTCCAGCACGATCTGGGCGATACCCTTGCCATAGGTGCGGCCGCCCACAGCGATTCCGGCGCGGTAGTCCCGGATGGCGGCGGAAAACAGCTCAGAGGCGCTGGCAGAATTGCCGTCGGTAAGGATGATGAGCGGCTGATCGGTCCGGTCAGCATAGTCGCTGCTGCTGTAAACCTGCGTGTATTTCCCATCGCTGTCCCGGAAATAGGTGATATTGTGTCGGCCAATAAAGCTGCCGACGCTGTCTGCGGCGGCATTGGTGGAGCCGCCGGGGTTGGAGCGCAGGTCCAGAAGGATGGGGCGGTCCAGATCGTCGTATTGGGCCAGCGCCTGGGAGATGGTTTCTGCGGTGGTGTCACCGAAGCTGATGCACTCGATCACGGCCACCCCGTCCACCAGAGAGTAGGTGACGATGGGCACCTGTACCTTCCGGCGGGTGAGGGTCAGCTCCCGGGTGGAACCCGTTTTGCCGGAGGACGGTCAGCGTGACCCGGGAGCCCTCCTGACCGGTCAGGGCAGAGGACTGCTCCTGAGGCGGTGACGGGCACTCCGTCAATGGACATGATGCAGTCGCCCTCCTCCAGTCCGGCCTGCTCCGCCGGGGAGTCGGGGAGGATGGACAGGATCAAGAAATCCGTGTTCCGTGACTTCCTTTTGAATGGACACGCCGATCCCCACCAGGAGTTTCCCCGTTGACCGAGTTCAGGAAGGCACTGTACTCGCCGTACTTGGTGGCCACCGTGTCAAACCAGCCCACACGGCGGGGCCGTCCGGTGGTGGCGCCGTACTCCCGGCTTGTCGCCGCCGCGGCGGCGCGCAGTTCATCTCCTCGCCGCCTCGCCCAGCACCTCGCTGACAAAGGGCTCGGTGTTGGAGCCAACAGAGGAAGAGTACGCCTTGGTGACGCAGATGACGTCCTCAACAGCGGTGGGGGGGACGGCGGCGCCCACGCAGCCGAAGCCGGCCAGGGTGTGAGAGGAGGTGGTCATGGGGTAGATGCCCAGGTCCGGGTCCTTCATAGAGCCCAGCTGTCCCTCCAGCAGGACGGTCTTGCCCGCCTTCAGGGCCTCGTGGACAAAACCTACCGCGTCCCCCACATAGGGGCGGATCTGCTCCCGCAGCTCCAGCAGCTGCTGGAACAGCTCTGGGCGTCCAGAGAGGGCTTGTGGTACAGGTGCTCGAAGAGCACGTTCTTGATGGACAGACCGCGGCGCTCCAGACGCTCCCGCAGGCGGTCCTCATGGAACAGGTCGCAGACCTGAATGCCGGTCTTGGCGTACTTGTCGGAGTAGAAGGGGGCGATGCCGCTCTTGGTGGAGCCAAAGGCCTTGCCGGCCAGGCGCTCCTCCTCATAGCCGTCCTGGAGGACATGGTAGGGCGTTGCCAAAGTGCGGGTCTTCCTGCCGGACGGCCAGCTTGTAATCAATGGGCATCCCCGGGACAGCCGCCCGGACGGCCCGGACGGCCTCCACCGCAAAGCGGGCGCGGTTTTCTGCGCTGCCGCCGTATTCGTCGGTGCGGTGGTTGAAGACGGCGGAGCTGAAGCTGCCGCACATCCGGTCCCCATGGACCTGCACCATGTCGAAGCCCGCCTGTCTGGCCAGCAGGGCGGCTTTCCCGAACCCGTCGAGGATGGTCTGGATCTTGCGCTTGGGCAGCTTGGTGATGTAGGGGCCGACGGCTTCGTTCAGCTTCTCCCGCAGCTGGTCGGGGGTGAGCTTCTTCGTCAGGAGGGCGGGAAGGTACTTGAGCATCGCCAGCAGGTCGGAGTCGCTCTGGTGGAGCTGGGCGCAGAGCTTGCAGTCTGCGGCGTGGGCGATCTCTGCGAGCTGCTGATAAAAGGCCTGGACGCGGTGGGCAAGGTGCTCCACCGCATCGAGGGGGCTTATGCCCTGGGGATCGTCTGCGCCGACGAGCCAGACCGGCTGGTGGCAGTGCGGAAGGACTCCCCCCTGGTGCTGGGATATGGGGAGAGGGCTTCAACCTGCTGGCCTCTGACGTCACCGCCGTCATCCAGCACACCCGGGAGGTGTGCTATCTGGAGGATGGGGAAGTGGCCGTGCTTACCGCCCATGGGGCCCAGGTGTACAACTCCCTGCTCCAGCCGGTGGAGAAGGAGATCTGCCATGTAGATTGGGAGATCTCTGCCGCCGAAAAGGGGCGGCTATGAGCACTTTATGTTCAAGGAGATCATGGAGCAGCCCAAGGCCCTGCGGGATACCATTTTCCCCCGCCTGCGGGACGGGGAAGTGGTGCTGGACGAGGTCTCCCTCACCCGGGAGGAGCTGGAGAGGCTGGACCGGCTGTACGTCATCGCCTGCGGCTCCTCCTACCACGTGGGGATGGCGGCCAAATATACTCTGGAGCGGATGCTACGCATCCCGGTGGAGGTGACGCTGGCCTCAGAATTCCGCTACTGTGATCCCATCGTGACCCGGCGCACCCTGGCCGTCGTCATCAGCCAGTCCGGCGAGACCATCGACACCCTGGCCGCCATGCGGGAAGCCAGGCGCCTGGGAGCCCGGGTGCTGTCCATCGTCAATGTGGTGGGCTCCACCATTGCCCGGGAGTCGGACGACGTAATCTACACCTGGGCGGGGCCAGAGATCGCCGTGGCTACCACAAAGGCATACTCCACCCAGCTGGCGGTGATCTATCTGCTGGGCCTGCGCTTCGCCCGCCTGCTGGGCACGGATGTGGGGGAGGAGGAGTACGCCGGCCATGAGATGGTAGCCCAGCTGAGGCAGCTCCCCGCCAAGGTGGAGGAGATCCTGTCCGACACAGAAAAGATCCAGTACTATGCCTCCATCTACTTCAACCACGATTCCGTCTTCTTTATCGGCCGGAATATCGACTACGCCGTGGGGCTGGAGGGCTCCCTCAAGCTCAAGGAGATCTCCTATATCCACTCGGAGGCCTATGCCGCCGGCGAGCTGAAGCACGGCACCATCTCCCTCATTGAGCAGGGTACCCTGGTGGTGGCCCTGGCCAGCTGGGGGAGCTGTTTGACAAGCCCGGAAGCCCAAGCGGGATTGGCACGCCTCTGCCGCATTCTTTTTCATCTCGCCGGTCCATTCCGACGCTGTAAATTTTGGTGCAGAATCTCATTTTTTCTTCATAAGAGATGAAAAAAATGGCAGCGAAAAAGGATTTTTCTGATAATCGTCGTGAAATTGTTCAAAAACAAACGTTAAAAATTGTGAAAAGTGCAGGAAATCAAATTCATGTTGTAGAATTTTGAAGGAAATTGAAGCAGATCTATAAAATAAAAATACGAAGTATGACACAGCCGCGGCATGGCTGAAAAAAAACAAACAGAGGAGAGAGGAAACTTATGCTGACGATCCACATGGATATGCTGCAGACAGCGGCCCTGGCGATGCTGCTGTTCCTTCTGGGACGCTTCATTGTCGATCACGTCGACTTTCTGAAGCGCTGCTGTATCCCTGCCCCAGTGGTGGGCGGACTGATCTTCGCCATCCTGCACCTGGTCACCTATCAGACTGGGATCCTGACCCTGGAGTTCGATGAAACCCTGCGCGTGGCCTTTATGGACTTCTTCTTCACCAGCGTGGGCTTCGGCGCCAGCATCAAGCTGCTGAAGAAGGGCGCGCTGCCTGTCATGATCTTCCTGCTGCTGGCCACCCTCATGGTCACCATGCAGGACCTGGTGGGCGTGGGCATGGCCGGTCTCTTTGATCTGGACGGCCGCATGGGCCTGTGCATGGGCTCCATTCCCCTGGTAGGCGGCCACGGCACTTCCGCCTCCTTCGGTGATACCTTCCAGAAGGCCGGTGTGGAAGGCGCCCTGACGGTGGCAGTTGCCTGCGCCACCTACGGACTGGTGGCCGGCTCCCTCATGGGCGGCCCTCTGGGCAGATGGAAGATCAAAAAGTACAACCTGAAGCCCCATGTGGCTGCGGAGGACGAGAAGCTGGGCGAGCCTGAAACCGTCTACCTCACCAAGGCTGAGAAGCTGGACAGCAACACCTTCCTGGACTCCTTCGTTCTGATCATCATTGCCACCGGCATCGGAACCTACATCACCAACGCCTTTGCCAAGATTGGCATCACCCTGCCTGTGTATATCGGCGGCATGATCGTGGCCCTGATCATCCGCAACGTGGCCGACGCCATGGGTAAGGAGCTGCCCCTGAAGGCCATTGATGTGGCGGGCAACACCAGCCTGAATATCTTCCTGGCCATCGCCCTGATGACCCTGAAGCTGTGGGAGCTGGCTGAACTGGCTCTGCCCATCGTGGTGACTCTGGCGGTCCAAACCCTGCTGATGTTCCTGTTTCGCCTCCTTTGTGGTGTTCCGTGTTATGGGCGCTGACTATGAGGCTGCCGCAATGACCGCCGCCTTCTGCGGCTTCGGCATGGGCGCTACCCCCAACGCTATGGCCAATATGCTGACCATCAAGAACCAGTTCGGCCCCGCGCCCAAGGCGTTCTTTGTGGTCTCCCCTGGTGGGCGGTATGTTCATCGACTTTCACGAACTCCGCCGTTTTGACGGTATTTACCAACCTGGTCAGCTGACTCCGCTCTGTGAGCTGAGAGAGAACAGCGGGCCCCGATCCTCTCTTCAGAGGACCGGGGCCCTCTTATCTTTCCTGCCTGCGCCGGACTGGGCCCAATCCAGCTGGAAAGGGACTTGCATCTCTGGAGAAAATCCATTACACTGGATGCAGCAAAACCTGTCCGAACCGATCATTCTGAATCAGGATCAAGGGGGCCGCAGACATGATACTGGACACTTGACCGGGTCCGCTCCGGCGGACCGCGCTTTGGAGAGGGGACCGCCGGATGAGCCGCCCCGCTGACAATATTCTGGGGACCCTTCCGGTCCCCCCACGCTGGTGTGGACCATGTCCGCCCCCATCATGCTCTCCATGCTGATGAGCGCCATCTACAACCTGGTGGACAGCATCTATGTGGCCCAGGTGAGCGAGCTGGACTTCCTGGCGCTCAGCTACGCCTACCCGGTCCAGCTGATGATGGTGGCCTTCTGCGCCGGGACCGGGTGGGCTTCAATGCCCTGTTCGCCCAGCGCCTGGGGGCTGGGCAGAGGGAGGAGGCCAACCGGGTGGCCTGCCACGGATTTTTGTTTTATACCCTGTGCTGGCTGCTGTTCCTGGCCTTCGCCCTGTTGGGTGCACCCCTCTTTTTCCGCCTGTCCACCGGCGATGGGGCAGTGGCGGCGGCGGGGACCTCCTATCTGGTCATCTGCTGCGGCCTGTCCATCGGGATGTGTATGCAGTTTCTCACTGAGCGCCTGCTCCAGACCACTGGCCACCCCTGCCGGCTTTATGATCGTACAGGGCTCCGGGGCCATCCTCAACATCATTCTGGATCCGGTGTTCATCTTTGGGCTGGATATGGGGGTGGTGGGGCTGCCGCGGCCACCGTCATCGGCCAGATCTCTGGGGCCTGCATCGGCTTTTTCCTGCTGTGGCGCATCCGGGGAGTTCTCCGTCTCCTTCCGGGGCTTCCGGCCCGACCGGGCCCTCTCCGCGGAGCTGCTCCGCATCGCCGCCCCCGCCGTGGTGATGCAGTCCCTGTCCAGCTTCATGTCTCTGGGCCTCAACCAGCTGCTCACCCTCTGGTCGGACACGGCGGTCTTTGTGCTGGGGGTCTACTTCAAGATCCAGTCCTTTGTGTTCATGCCTATCTTCGGGGTCAACAGCGGCCTGATCCCCATTCTCAGCTATAACTACGGAGCAGAAGTCCGCCCCCCGCCTCTCCCAGGCGGTGCGCTTCCGGGGTGCAGCTGGCTCTGTCCGCCGCCGTGCGGGGGCCGTCCTGCTGGCCCTGGCCGCCGGGCCCCTGCTGCGATACTGCTTCCACGCCGGTGGAGCGGCCGCCGCCATGGGTGTTCCCCGCCCTGCGCATGGCCGCCCTCTCCTTCCCCATCGCCGCGGTAAGCATCATCCTGTCTGCCGCATTTCAGTCCCTCGGGCACAGCGGCAGCTCCTCTGCTGACCGCCCTGCTGCGGCAGATCCTGCTCCTGCTCCCCATCGCCGCCCTGTTCCTCTGGCTGGCCCCGGCGGCGTCTGGCTGTCCTTCCTGCTGGCCGAGGCCCTCACCTGCCTGGTGACCCTCCTCCTCTACCGCCGGACCGTCCGCCCTTTGATCGCCGCGCTGGCAGTCCCCAGGATATGATGCCCTCTGCTTCCTCCGACCACTGAGCGGCTTCTGATCTTCCCCCCCGGTATTTGGAAGATTTGTGCATTTGATCCCCTGTTTTTTGTAAAATTTTCAAATTGCTTTTTCCCTAAAAAAATGTGATACTTATTGTACTGTAATGAAGATCAAATACAGAGAGGAGTGCCATCAGAATGGAACTTGGCCGATTCCTATCCCGTTTCCGTCCTCTGGTCCCCGTCCACGCTGTCTTTGACTTGGAATTTCTTTCCCTCTTTCTCCTCTATCTCGCAGTCCGCTGGACGCCCCTGCTGGGTGACCTGCTGGCAATCGGGTTCTTTCGCCATCGTTCTGATCCTCACCCTCTGGGGGAGCGCCGGTTCCTCCTGGGCGGCGGGGCTGGTCCTGTGGGAGCGCCGCTTCCTGCTGGTCCACCTCCCACAGGCCCTGTACAGCCTGGGGGTCTGCGCCCTGCTGTTCCGCCACGGCTTCGGCCCCCTGGGGCTGCTCCTTCTGGCCCTGAAGGCCGCCGCCATGTGGTACGGCGCGGGACACCCGCTCCAGTCCACGGACAGAGCATGATCGTTAAAATCGGAGACCCCGCTGCGTTACGCGGCGGGGTCTCTTTGAAATAGTATGTCCGTGGTCAGCGGTGGCCCAGCCGCTCCATCAGGCGGCGCCAGGGGCCTCCTTCCGGCCGGTGTGCGGTGTGCTGTGGGGATCAGCCCGGGCCTCCTCCTCCACCGCCTCCTGCTGGAACACCTCCTGGCTGGAGCAGGGCGGCGCTCCTTTCCGCCTGGGATGCCACAGCCCGTCCGGCCCCAACTGGCGGGCCTTGACGTTGTCGGAGATCAGCACGTCGGTGATGTGGAACACCCTGCGCCGAAGCTCCGGGTCCAGGATGGGGCAGGCCACCTCCACCCGCCGCTCCGTGTTCCGGGTCATAAAGTCGGCGGAGGAGAGAAACAGGTCCGCGTCCTCCCCCGGCCGAAGCGGTAGATCCGGGTATGCTCCAGATAGCGGCCCACGATGGAGAACACGGTGATGCGGTCGGTGAAGCCCGGGATGCCCGGCAGCAGGCAGCAGATGCCACGCACGTTCATCACCACCTCCACCCCCGCCTGGGAGGCCTGGGCCAGCTTGTCGATGAGCTTGCGGTCGGTGATGGAGTTGAGCTTCAGGAAGATGTACCCCTGCTCCCCCTTGGCGATCTCCCGGTCCATGACTTGATGCACTGGTCCCGCAATTGATAGGGCGAGACCAGCAGGCGCTCATACGTCCCTTCAGGTTGGAGGTGGCCATATTCCGGAACAACGCCGCGCCGTCCTCGCCGATCGCGGGGCTGGCAGTCATCAGGCACAGGTCGGTGTACAGCTTGGCGGTCTTTTCATTGTAGTTGCCCGTGCCTACCTGGGTGATATACTGGATCTTTCCCCGCTCCCGGCGGGTGATCAGACAGATCTTGGAGTGGACCTTGATGCTCTCCGCACCGTACAGGAGGGTGCAGCCCGCCTCCTCCATGCGCTCGGCCCACTGGATGTTGTTCTGCTCGTCAAAGCGGGCCCTCAGCTCCATGAGGGCGGTGACCTCCTTGCCGTTCTCGGCGGCGGCGCACAGGTACTCGGCCAGCTTGGCCTTGGAGGCCAGGCGGTAGATGGTGATTTTGATGGAGAGCACGTTGGGGTCGGAGGAGGCCTCCCGCACCAGATGGAGAAAGGGGTCCATGGACTGGAAGGGGTAGAAAAGAGCAGTACATCGTGCCGCAGCACCTGGGGCAGCACCTTCTCCTCCGGGCGGAGGGCCGCGGTGAGCCGCGGGGTGTAGGGCGGGAAGCACAGGGCGGCGCGGCTCTCCTGGGGCAGCTGGCCCCTCCAGGGCAAAGACATAGCCCATCCGCAGAGGCGCTTTGGAGAAAAACACCTGTTCCCGGCTCAGGTTCAGCCGGCGGCACAGGGAGTCGATCCCCTTCGTCCCGGCCGCCCTGGAGCTCCAGACGCACCGGGGCCAGGCGGTTGCGCTTTTTCACGATCTTTCTCATGTGCTGGCGGTAGTCCTCGTCCACCTCGTACGCCTCGTCCTAACTGGTGCACCTCCTGCAAGTGCGTCCTGGCCAACGAGGAAGTGGTGGAGGGCGTGTGTGAGCGCTGCGGCGCCCCCCGTCATCCGCAAGGAGAAGAGCCAGTGGATGCTGAAGATCACCGAGTATGCCCAGAGCCTCATTGACGATCTGGACGACCTGGACTTCATCGAGCGGGTCAAGATCCAGCAGAACAACTGGATCGGCCGCTCCACCGGCGCGGAGGTCACCTTCAAGGCCACCACCGGCGAGGATATCGTGGTCTACCACCCGGCCGGACACCCTCTTCGGCGCCACCTATATGGTCCTCTCCCCCGAGCACGAGCTGGTGAGGGGCTGGCTGGAGAGCGGCAAGCTGAAGAACGCAGATGCGGTCGTGTCCTATCAGAAGGCGGCAGCCTCCAAGTCCGACCTGGAGCGAACAGAACTCAATAAGGAAAAGACCGGCGTGTGCCTGGACGGTGTCCGGGGCATCAACCCGGTGAACGGCAGGGAGATCCCCATCTTCATCTCCGACTATGTTCTGCCACCTACGGCACCGGCGCCATCATGGCCGTCCCTGCCCACGATGACCGTGACTGGGAATTCGCCAAGAAGTTCGGCTGCGAGATCATCGAGGTGGTCTCCGGCGGCGAGGATGTGCAGAAGGCCGCCTTTACCGCCAAGGACGAGACCGGTATCCTGGTCAACTCCGACTTCCTGAACGGCATGACGGTCAAGGACGCCATCCCGGCCATCACCAAGTGGCTGGAGGAGAAGGGCATCGGCGACGCCCAGGTGAACTACAAGCTCCGCGACTGGGTCTTCTCCCGCCAGCGCTACTGGGGCGAGCCCATCCCCATGGTGTACTGCGAGAAGTGCGGCTGGCAGCCTGTGCCCGAGGATCAGCTGCCCCTGCTGCTCCCCGACGTGGAGTGCTACGAGCCCACCGACAACGGCGAATGCCCCATCTCCAAGATGACCGACTGGGTCAACACCACCTGCCCCCACTGCGGCGGCCCCGCCAAGCGCGAGACCGACACCATGCCCCAGTGGGCCGGTTCCTGCTGGTACTTCCTGCGCTATATGGATCCCCACAACGACAAGGCTCTGGCCTCCAAGGAGGCGCTGGAGTACTGGTCTCCCGTGGACTGGTACAACGGCGGCATGGAGCACACCACGCTGCATCTGCTCTACAGCCGCTTCTGGCACAAGTTCCTCTACGACATCGGGGTGGTGCCGCGCAGCTGTGCCAAGTCTGGTGTGCTGGCCGAGGTTCGCAAGCGTGAGCACTACGAGAGCCCGAGCGTCAAGCGCCGTAAGAAGTCCGAGATTTATTCAGAGGAATGGAGATATTCCCTCATACACAATGGGAGGAATATCAATATGGCAACAATTACTGCCGGTGATTTCCGCAACGGCAAGACCTTTGAGATGGACGGAAAGGTCATGCAGGTGGTGGAGTTCCAGCACGTGAAGCCCGGCAAGGGCGCGGCTTTCGTCCGCACCACCAAGATGCGTAACGTGGTGACCGGTGCTGTGACCGAGACGTCCTTCAACCCCACCGCCAAGTTTGAAGAGGCCTTTGTGGACCGCCGCGATATGGCCTACAGCTTCAACGATTGGTGATTTGTACTACTTCATGGATCAGAGACCTTTGACATGGTACCCCTGAACGAGTATCTGAGCCGCTGCAAGTAATTTGACAACCAACCGACCGTACAGAAAGCGAGCCGAACATGGAGATTTCTGAAAAAGGTAGCGTATCTGAAGGGTCTGCCGAGGCCTGAACCTGGACACCGACAGCAAGGAAGGCAAGCTGATCGCCGCCATATCGATGTGCTGGACGACATGGCCGAGAAGTTCGCGGAAGTGGACGACGAGCTGTGCGATGGGGAGGACGGCCTGGATGCCGTCAGCGACGACCTGAGCGATGTGGAGGAGACGCTGTACTTTTGCTCTGGACGACGATGAGGATGACGACGAAGACGACGAGGAAGAGGAGTGCTTTCGCGGACCACCTGCCCCGAGTGCGAGGAGGAGGTCTACTTCGACGAGACTGTTCTGGAGGACGGCGAGGTCGTCTGCCCCAACTGCGGCGCCAAGCTGGAGTTTGATCTGGTTTCCTGCCGGCGGCACCATGGCCCACGCCTGGGCAAGCGTAGATGTTCGACAACGAGTACGAGGCATTCAAGACCCAATTATTAGACATACCACCAACGCCATGCCGTTGGTGGATACCTATACCACGCTGAAGTCCTGTATCCCCAACGCCATCAAAGTTGTTCAACGAGGTGCTCAAGCCTCTGGGCATGCAGGTTCAACTCGCTGGACGGTGGCTATCGAGCGCAATGATCACCGCCGGACGGCACCGTGATCCCTTAAGATCAAGGTCAGCGAGAATATGGGAGAAGATCACTATTCCCCCACTTCAAGAAGGTCTATCGCCTTTTCGGACGGGACACCGGCAAAGCGCCATCGCGGACTACATCACCGTGCATGACGAGACGGTGGACGACACGAAGGGCCTGACCATCTTTGACCCCATGGCCACCTGGAAGCGAAAGGACGTGTTATCACCGCCACCACAACACGGCCTTATTGCTCAAGTGCTGCGTCTGGTCGCGGAAAGCGGTGATGTCCGTCCATCATGCCCGGCAACTGCACTGCCAAGTTTGCCCGCTATCTGGTGGCGGGTTACCGCGACCAGCTCGCGCGATGTTGGGCATACCCTTGCCACCCGGCCTTGTCCATGGAAAAAATTGTCCCCTGACCGAATCGCGAGACGGCCTTGTAGGTTCCGTCAATATGGATTCGCAGCCCAGCCAAAACTTAATGCGCGCGTGCGCCACGACGCTGAGATATGGACGTCGCCGGAGCGTATGGCGGCGCCCGTTTTGGCGGCGGGCGATGGGGACGGTATTACGGCTCTTCGCCATGTGGATGCAAACCTGGGCTATTTCGCCCCGGCTGCGTCGAATATCCGAAAGGAATTACCCATGGCCTGTTTTATCATCGGCAGCGCCTGCCTGTGTCTGAAGGACGATATATCGGTCACCACGGCGCTGGTATAATCGGTTAAAATGGCATAACGCCCATGCTGTTGGTGGCGGATTTCGACTCGCTGGACGCCGCGCCGTTTTGTTATCCTCCGCCTGCCGGTGGAGAAGGATGACACCGACATGATCCGGGCAGTCAGGAGGCTTCGACCGTGGTGAGAGTGGAGTTCCATCTCCTGGGCGGCATGGGCGGCCACCGGACAGACCACACGGTGGCCAATATGCAGCGGTTGCATTGCCCGCCGGGCGGGCAGGGGCCAACCTTACGGAAACGGTGAGCGCTTCACCGCCATCTGCGACAGGGGGGAGAGATCACACCACCGCAGGGCGGAACAGCGTTTTCTCTCCAGTCAGCGGATCTTTGAGGCTACTGAATTGCCAAGCATCCGCTGACCGATGACGGCGACTACGAGAAATTTCAGTGGTGCGTGTCGCGGTGCGGCGTGGCTGCCTGCTTATAGGGATAACAGATAAGAACGAAACATGAAAACACCATGAAAAGGCCGCTGGCGCTGTTGTTGGCACCGGTGCCGACCCTGGTCCTGGCGGCCTGCGCCAGAAGGAGGAAAACAAACCGATGACTCAGACCAACGACCCCGCGATCACCGACCGGTATCACGCCGCTGGATGAAAAAGGTGACGCTGCCTGCAAGGACGCGCGGTCATCGGCTGCGGCGCCGTGGCCTTCATCAGAGGTGCAGGGTGGACGGCAAGACCGTCACCTTCACCATCCACACCGATGAGGAGATAGGGCGCGGCGCAAGCTGGGCGTTATCGCTGGCGATGACTCCGGAGTACGGCTGCATGTCAAGACCGTCTAACGGCGAGACTGCCGACTACGATGCCGATGGCACCCGTGCATTAGCCCACGGCGAAAGTACGCCATGACCGGTGTGGACGCCATACGCTGAGGCCGGCACCAGTTTTGAGTAGTACGGCTGACAGATAAAAAGATGGCGCCGTCTTCTTTTTTATGCTGCTTCAGTGACTGTACCCGACATCGCTCAGCAGATACAGGAGCCGCAGCAGACGTTTAAAGGTCAGCGGCGTGTCTGCCAGTATCTACACACCTCCCGGATGGTGGAGGCCGTTACCGGCTTGCCATATCGCCGCAGGAAGGCCGCCAGGCTCTCCGGCGTCCAGCGCACGGGGATTGTGTTACAGTGATAAACCGCGCGGCCAGCGGAGCCAGCTGGTCGTACATTTTTCCATAGTCCTCTGTCCGCCAGCACACCGGTCAGCACCGTTATCGCGGCATCTGGCCGCCGCCAGCGAGACCGGTGCACTCGGTCGTCCAGAATGATCGGGCCGCGCCGCACCACCTGAAACCGTCCCGGCCACGCGGTTCGGCCAAGCCCTGACGGACGGCACTTTCATCAGCCAGCCACGCTGCCGCAGAACATCAATGGGTCGTCAGCGCCACGGCGGCAGCTGTGTTGTTGGCAGCCGCGCCCTGTGGCCGTATTAATATCTGCCCTCCAGCGTGTCGCAGACTGAGGAGAGGGTATCAGTCCGCCGCAGCCGCGGTGCGGCAGTGCGGCTGCCGCCAACCCCTTGGAGATTGTTTGGCTTCTTGATGTTCAGCCCTTTCGGTGATGGCTCTCCACCGTATTCTGTTATCAGTGTCCAGACCGATGTTGGTGAGCACGCTACCTCCGGCGCGGGATCGATGCTGCGGCGTCGGAATTCACCGCCCATGCCTACCTCGTATACCATGACGCAAACCAGCCACCGATGGTCGTTACCAGCTCAAACTCGTGGGGGGATCCGCCATGCGGTCAGCCAGCGGGCGCAGCTCCTCCACCAAGGCGCACAGTATCGTCCGGGATAGGTGCGCCGTTGATCTGCATACGTTCATTAGATGTAGGGGGAGGTGTAGCGCCCCTTATACCCGGCGGCACGCAGCACGGAGGCCAGCATGGCGCAGGTGCTGCTTTGCCGTTGATGCCGTGACGGATACTTTACGTGCCGCCTGATGGCAAGCAGGCCCAGCAGCGTATCGATACGGCTGAGCCCGGCACACTGCCCTGCCAGTCCACCTTATGGATGTACGCCAGCAGACTATCCAGCGTCATGGGCCGTCACCGTTCTTCGTCTTTATCCGCCGGGAGAGTGTTCGTCGCATCAGCAGCCATTGACCAGCAGCGCGTCGATACAGCCGGTGATGAACTGAACGCTGCGGGCTGCCAGCCGGTGAGGAAATAGCCATTTGGCCGCACCACTGCACACCAGCGCCAGAGCTACGTTTGCCAGAGCACGGAGCCGCATACCGCCGGCGAAATACCGCCAGCGCCGCCCGCCAGAGGGTAGGCCTGCGCCAGAGACAAACAGCCCCAGAACGGCGGCAGGCAAAAAGACTGCTGTAGCCAAAGGGGGAAAAAATTTCACACCTAATGAAGTCGGCGGCAAGCCCACCGCGGCGCTGGGCAGCGGCCCGAACAGAACGCAACGCCCGTAAAGAAAATCGGCTTACTGCTGGGAATGATGGTCAGCAATCGGGCCAGCAATCACGCTCAGCGCGGTCATAGAGCGACCGCCAGCATAGGTATCGAGGACCGGTGCGGGAACGGCGCATAGTTCTTTTTTTCTGTATAAAAAAAATACCTCTTATCTCTGGATGATATATCACCATAGATAACGACACAAACTGCCCGTGGAAGCTGAATGGTATCGCGGCGCAGATGCAGCACCTTTCGTCCGGCGGCAGCCTCCCATCCGTCTGGCACTTAACGCACCATCCCTTACACGGAACTGTTATACGCCCCCGCGGAAATGCAAGAAAAATAATTCCACAAGATATGGGAGCGACGGTTGACTACATTCCACAGGATGATGTATAATGGTTGTGAATACGGCTACCGAGATGCGGCAAGGAGGACACAGCATGGCTTTTGACTTTGAAAACGGTTCCTTCTACCGACGCTGCCGGGCGCACGGTCCTTGATCCCTGTTTACAAGGACTGGCAGATCGGTGCGGCGGCGGCGCGCCCTGCCCCGGCACTCTGGTTCACAGAAGCCAACCCGCCAGAGGAGCTGCTGCCCTATGGGAACCTGGATCTGGAGGCCTGCTGGTTCGCCTCTACGCAAGTATATATTGAGGTAACGGCATTACCCCAACGCCCTGGGCGAGGAAGCCCGCCACAGTCTGAGGGTCTGGGATCGTCTGGGCGCCAACGTGGGCGGGGCTGTCTGCCAGCCTCCGGCGCCCACCGATGAACGTAAAGGGCACTGCCGCCGGCGGAACGTCTCCTTTGGCCTGACTTACATATCAACGACATCATGAACGCCCACAATCTGGCTTATGAATCTGCCCACAACGCCCGTATGCAGCAGCTTTGCAATTATGACGACGAGACGTTGGCCGAACGCGCCTGCGCGCTGGATATCGATCCGGAGCGCGTGCAGTGGAGCTTTGTGCTGATTTCCTCATGCCAGCCCCGCGAAAGATGTGCATCGGCCTTCTGGCGAGGAAGATGGACGGTTATCCCATGGGACACCTGGCGCCAACATCGCGGTCAGCTCTGGAGCTGATGGCTATCCTGGGTCCGTGGCCGGATCTGGGACCTGTGACCTGGGCGCATCCGGCAGCATCGTGCTGGCCTATGACAAGCAGGGAAGACCCGTTACCGCCTCGACCTGGAGGTGGCCGGGGCCATGACCGCCTGATGCGGAACACCATCAACCCCACGCGCCTGCACGGTGAGCATCGCCGGAAAAGGGTCCACGCAATTTGCCAACACCGCCACGGCCGTCCTCGGTCATCGGCGATCGTCTGGGGCTGGAAGCTGTTTGATTACCATGTCACTGAGTCGGCTTCGGCGCCGGTCATCGGCTTCGGAAAAGTTCTGAATGTCAAGTGCCGCCTGTCCGGGCTGAAGCCGGACGTGTCGCGCCAGGCCACCGTCCACTGAAGATGGCACGGCGGCCTGAGGCCATCCCCTTGACGGACCTTTTCGCCGGAGGCGTATACATCGAGTGATCTGCTCTGCTGGAGCGCCACCACGCACCATCCTAAACTGGCGTCACCCTGTGGTGTGCATCAACAAGTTCTATACCGATACCGGATTTTAATGGTGCCGCACTATGCGGAGAACGGCCTGCGCTGCGCCGTGTCCGATCACTGGCGCTATGGCGGTGCTGGCGCCGAATACTGGCCCGCGCGGTCATGGAAGCTCGCGACGAGCCTTCAACACTGAAATTCCTCTACCTGGACGATATGCCTCTGCGAGAGGGTGGAGCGCATCGCCCGAGGCTCCATGCGCGGAGGGCGTGGACTGGCCGCTGGCGCTGGAGAAGGCGTGCAGCGGTTCGAGTCCGACCCGAAATATGCGTGGGACTACTGCACCAAGGATGGTGAAACGCAATTCCGTCCCTCTGTCCTGGCACGACCCCTGCCCGCTGGTGCGGGATGTGCTGGAGGCCAGCGGCGCTCCGGTTCCTTTGCCCTGTGGCCGGCAGCATCTCTATGATGCCCGGTACCGGCTCCGACCCGGCCTACCGCCGCATCGACGTGGACACCGCCACCGGCGCGGTCCGCGGTCTGTTTTAAGGAGGGAACCCTATGGACGACAATCAACATTGGGGCGACCGCCGCGAATTTAGGCCGCGCTTTGTCGTCAGTACTGACGCCCGGCGGGTGGTGCCGCCGTACCGTGCGCTGTCGGCGCGGCTCTTCAGGCGGCATGGTGGCCAGCCTGACCACCGGAAAAAGAAGTACGCCGACGTGGAAAGCGAGATACAGCAATTGCTGAAAAGTACAAGCGCTTTACAGAATAAGCTGCTGGACCAGGGTCCGCGCGGACGCGGAGGGTTTTCTGCTCTCAGCCGCGCCTATCAAACCATTCCCAGGAGGATCCCACCCGGTGCGGCGGTAAGGCAAAGCGCCAAGTGCTTTATACCGCGCCAAGATTCGCGGCCTGTCCGGCCGCCGGATCGCCCGGCGGATTGCGCGGTGTCGCAGCTGCGGCCCTGAACGTGCTGGTCATCACAAAGACTATGACTGATGTCGCGCCGACCATCTGAACGCCTTCGCGCTTCGCCCTGCTGGATCAGGGCGAATCTGAATGGGCGAATCATTTTCGTAAAGCACCGTTCTACTGGCGACCGCATGGCCGTTCTGCTGATCAAACCAAAGCTGTGGTGGATGCGCTGTCCGCCGATATCCGCGCCTGTCGAGGCGTTGTTGTCAAAGGGCGTCCAGCCCCTGTCATCGCCGCTTCCTGGTGCTGCGGCGATAACGAGACCGACGGCGCGTACATACGCGGCGCCGTGAAGCAGCTGCGCTTGCGCGAGCTGCCACCGCCCCGGATTTCCGCCGATGCGGCGGTAGCTATCGACGCTGTCAACGCACCTGCCGTTCATTTTGCTGCCTGCTGCTGTGGCCTCTGCCGCCCCATCTGCGAGGGGAGGAGAGCGATCTTCAAAAAGTTTGCCTGACACCGGATTTCCCGCCCAGGCGCTGCTGCGCCACTACGGCATTGCCCCCTGCGGCAGGCACGTTAGGTCACCGGCTGCCTCGGTGGTGGGTCGTCCGGTGTCCATGCTGTTCTGCGGGAGAACGCCACCGTCACCGTTTGCCGCGCGTTATACTCGATACGTTGACCGCGAAGATATCATTATCACTGCCGCCGGCGCACAATTGTTCTGACCGTCCTGACCCAGCCAGATCGTGTTGATGTGGTCCAGACTGGAACGGTACCGGCCTCTGCGGCGACGCGGACTTTTCCGGCGGTGTCGTCCATCGTGATGCCATCAATGCCTGTACCCGGCGGCGTGGGCTGTTACTCAGTGGTGCTGATGGTCCATGGCTGTCCGCGCGGGCGGAATATCTGATAGGGAGGGCGGCGCATTAACGCCTTTATCTCGCCGAGACGGCGGAGTTGCTGCCGGAAAGACTCGGCCCTTGCTGTTAAGTCTGGCATTGCGCGGAGCGCTGATTGGTTCCGGTCTGCGTCACCAACATGGCTACCGTGCCATCACCAACGCCAGCGTGGTCCGTAATCATCGCCGGCGTTCCTATTTGCCTTCGGCCTGGGTCATCGTGGTGGTGCCTGCACCGGTGCCGAGCTGCTTTCACCGGGCACTACCCTCCTCGGCCTTCACCAAGTCTGCTGGACAGGCGCGCGTGACCAAAGCCATGCCCGACCGCTGTGCATCTGGGCAATTTCCTCGGCGCGCTGGCCCCTGAGCTGGATTCGCGCCTGCTTTGGCCATTGCGCTGCTAACTTTATACCATGCAGTTGGTAGGAAGATGACCATGTCTCTGGCAAGGCTTCATGGGCGGCTGCAATGATTTGTCACGGTCGCCGTGCTGGCGAGCCTGTCCGCAGATGCCGCCGGCCGTATTCTGAAGCGCGTGGGTGCCAGTGATGTTCTTTGTGGTGGCCAGCTTCACTCCATCGCCGACATGACCTATTGTGCGCTGGCCCTGTTGGCAGTCCGCCCCGGCCTGCGCCCGCGCCGCCGGCGCGGACCTGTCCGTCCTGACCTGGGGCGCTATTTCCGGGGAATATGCTCCCCGTCACGCTGTGGAAATACGGTGGCGGCGGCCAGGGCCTTGCGGCGGGTACTGCTATCTCCGCAAGAAAGGATAACGTTCCATGAATATGTTTTGACCCCTGGCTTACTTATTCTTCATTGGCTCCATCCGGATGGTGGGTTGAGCTGCCGCACTGGCTTCCGGCGCCAACCCGGTTAAGCGATCAACTGTTTCAGCAAATTGGCGCCTTTACGGTTCGGCCTCTGTATTTTATCTGCTGGCCTCCATCGGTAAAAAAACGGTGTGGATACGGTGGGGAGAAGCTGCTGCTGTTTGCGGGCATGGCCCTGAGCATGGCAGCTTATCGAATATATCGGTATCGTCAGCCTGAAGTTCATGCACATCCGCCTTTGGGATTACAGCGCGGGGCAATATCCAGGGCCTGATCTCGGCCTTCTCCGTCCTTTGGGCGGTGGTCAGCGCCGTGTGCTACTTCTGCGTCCATCCATCCTGGACGCGCTGGATTGGTTGGTCCCGCAACCTGGCTCTCTATTTATTTCAGTCTGGCTTTTTTCTTTTGTGTGTTTAGTTAACACGTAACTGAACGGAG
>VOFD01002411.1_pt1 | contig 21298 bp, 15 predicted proteins | sample 5384101 | NCBI WGS metagenome assembly VOFD01 (sample SAMN12384723, study PRJNA508395) | human gut metagenome | isolation source: healthy gut C | host: Homo sapiens
TCAGCTACGGCGACGAGGAATGGACGACCGACGAGCGGGACGTGACGCCTGGCCGCGCTGGCGCGACATGCTGGCCGCCGGGCGCGCCGCCATCGGCGTGGAAGTGTTCGTGGAGCACGACGGCAATGGACCCGCCACAGCCTCTTCCGGATACACGTGGCCGAGGAGCCCATCGACGCTAATACCTGACCTACCGCCTCATCAGCCCGTCCTACGTCACCTACCGCGACCCGACGCTCAACCAGCGCGACCTGACCAGTTTCGACGAAAGCATCATCTACGGCAACATGATCAACTCCGGACGTGGACCACGCACAGCGCATCAACTGCCGTTCCCTGCCAGAACTACAACCCCGCGCGCGGTTGCAGTTCCACGTGCGCGAAGCCATGGGCGGCACGGTGATTGCCACGACGGGAAGCTCACCAGTGAACCTCAAGACGGATTCGCTGCCCGGAGGTACCTTGGCCTGGCGGAGTACCCGGCCTGGCATCCCACGGAGAAACTCATTGCCTGGGACATCCGGCGCTACCAGGAATTCAAATATAACCTCTACCGCCGCCCGTTCGACGCCGCCAGCCGCCAAGTAGGCCCGGCCGAACTGGTGTTCGACGCCGCGGCCATCGACAAGAGCGCCACGCTGCCGCGCATCTCGCCCGACGGGCGCTTCCTGATGTTCGCCATGGGGAAATACGGCGTATTCCACATCTGGCACAAGGACGCCGACCTCTACCTGATGGACTTGCGCACGCGGCAGGTGCGCCCCATGACGGAAATCAACTCCGACGACGTGGAGAGCTACCACACGTGGAGCAGCAACGGACGCTGGGTTGTGTTCAGCAGCCGGCGCAACGACGGAAACTACACCCGCCCCCTTCTTCGCCTACATCGACAAGGACGGGCACGGGCGCAAACCCTTCGAACTGCCGCAGGAGGTGCCCGACATGCACCGCCGCTTCACGCGCAGCTACAACATCCCCGAGTTCATGAGCGCTCCCGTGGACATCGCGCCCCAGGAGTTCGCACGCCTCATCCGCAAGGATGCCGTGCCCGCACGCCAACTGAATTAACCTAATTCAAACCATCTCATAAACTGAAAAAATGAAGAAAAGAATGATTCAATGCCTGATGTTCCCGGCCTTGCTCGCCATGGCCACGAACCTCATGGCGCAAGGCACCGTGGAGGACTACCGCAGGGCCTACTCCGCCTACGGCAAGTTCAACGCCTCGCAAGTGTACGACGACCCGTCGAACATTCAGTGGAGCGGCACCCGCGTGTTCCACTATTCCACCCAGACCCCTGAGGGAACAGACTACCACGTGGGCCTCGTGGAAGCGGAGGGCCAACCGGCCAAGATGCAGCACGTGGACATGGACGCATTGGCCGCACTGCTCGCACGGGAGACCCAGAAAGACGTGAAGCGGGCCAACCTGCGCCTCTCGCGCTTCAGCGCCGACAAAGATACCCCTTCCGCCATCTCCTTTGAGTTCGACGGCTTCAGGTGGCGCGTCAAGGACGCCTTCGGAAGCGGCCTGGCCCTCGACAGCAAAGAGGAACTGAAAAAGGCGCCGTGGCGCAAACAGCGCCACTGGATGGAGGTGGACGACGAGAAGGGCGCCGGACCGGTGGTGTCGCCCGACGGCAAACGGCAAGCCTACATCAAGAACGACAACGTCTACGTCAGCGACCGCGACGGGCGCAACGAGCGCGCCCTGAGCAACGACGGGACGGCGGGCAACTACTATTCCAGCTGGATTCGCTGGAGCCCGGACAGCCGCTACGTCAGCACCAACAAAATCAGGCCGGCGCAGAAGCGCTACGTCTACTACGTGGAAAGCTCGCCCAAGACCCAGCTGCAACCCATACTGCACAAGCAGGAATATGCCAAGCCCGGCGACGAGCTGCGCTTCAAAGTGCCCTGCGCGTTCAACGTGGAGACGGGGAAGGCCACCATCCCTTCCACCGAACTCTTCGACCACCAGTACGACATCTCCGGACCGGAATGGAACCCCGACAGCCGGACGCTGACTTTTGAATACAACGAACGGGGACACAAGGTGTACCGCGTGCTGGAACTCGACGCCGAGACGGGCAACGTGCGCACCCTCGTGGAGGAAAGCAGCCCCACTTTTGTCAACTACCAGCGCACCTTCCGCCACAAGCTCAACGAAGGAAAGGAAATGATATGGATGAGCGAGCGCGACAACTGGAACCACCTCTACATGATCGACATGGTGAAGGGGAAAGTGAAGCACCAAATCACCAAAGGCGAATGGGTGGTGCGCAACGTGCTCCGCGTGGACGAGGAGAACCAGACCATCTATTTCACCGCCAGCGGCGTGAACAAGGACGAAGACCCCTACCACGTGCACTACTACAAAATAGGCATGGACGGCAAGGACATGGTATGCCTCACCCCTGAGGAGGGCAACCACTCGGCCGTGTTCAACGAGGACTACACCATGCTGGTCGACAAATACTCCACCGCGGAGCGCGCCCCGGTCACCGTGTTGCGCAACACGAACGACGGCCAGCCGCAGACCTTGGCCCAAGCCGACCTGAGCAAAATCAAGGCTGCCGGATGGATGGCGCCCGAAATCTTCGCCGCACCGGGCCGCGACGGGAAAACCATGATGTGGGGCATCATACAGCGGCCCACGAACTTCGACCCGCAAAAGAAATACCCCGTCATCGAATACATCTATTCCGGCCCCGGCGATGCCTACACGCCCAAAAGCTTCCTCTCCTACAACGGCTACACCACGGCCTTGGCCGAACTGGGCTTCATCGTCGTGCAGCTGGATGCCATGGGCACGTCCTATCGCGGAAAGAAGTTTGAGGAGACCTGCTACAAGAACCTGAAAGACGCCGGATTCCCCGACCGCAAGCTGTGGATCAAGGCCGCAGCCGAAAAGTATCCCTACATGGACAGCACCCGCGTGGGCATCTACGGATGCTCGGCCGGCGGACAGGAGGCCATGGCCGCCGTGCTCTTTCATCCGGAATTCTACAAGGCGGCCTACTCCAGCTGCGGCTGCCACGACAACCGCATGGACAAAATCTGGTGGAACGAGCAATGGATGGGCTATCCCGTCGACAGCAGCTACATCGAGTGCTCCAACGTGGAGAACGCCTGGCGGCTGACCCGCCCGCTCATGCTCGTGGTGGGCGAGATGGACGACAACGTCGACCCGGCTTCCACCATGCAGGTGGCAAACGCCCTCATCAAGGCCGGCAAGGACTTTGAGCTCATCGTCATCCCGGGAGCCGCCCACACGGTGGGCGAAAGCTTCGGCGAACACAAGCGCTACGACTTCTTCGTGGAAGAGCTCATGGGCGTGCGCCCGCCGAAATGGGACGAACTGAAGTAAAAGAAAGAGCACACACGGAGCACATACAAAATCCGAACCCGCACAGGCCCGTTCCTCCCACAGGAACGGGCCTGAGTTTTTTATACCCGTCCCCGGGGCACGTCGGGACCGGCCGCCCCGCGGCGAACGGGACGACGGAAGGCCCCAACCCGGACGGCGTCACCCGGCAATGCAGGAAAGTACCTTGCGGCAAGTACTCAAGTACTCTCCGCAGAGTACGCAGCCGGCCTGCGCACGGCGCTGCGGGGCACTCCGCCCTTCCACCCGCTTTCGAAAGGCAGAAACCTTGACGTCGGACCTCAAAACAAAAAAAGCGGAACGCTTGAGAGGGGAGTTTCCTCCTTCTCAAGCGTTCCGCTTTTCAGATTCTATATTTCCCTGCTTCTACAGAAGTTTCAACGTCACGCGGTTCTCCGCCGGCGTGTCCGAGCTGTTGCCGTAGAAGATTTCATAGTCGCCCGGCTCCACGCTCATGGTGTTGGTCTGCGGGTCGAAGAACTCAAACGCCTGCGACGACAACTCGATGGCCACCTCGCGCGCCTCTCCGGCCTTCAGCTCCACGCGGCGGTATCCGCGCAGGCTCTTCAGCGGTCCGCCGTCGTCGCCCACCTTGCGCACGTAGACTTGCAGCACCTCAGCCCCGTCGCGCTGCCCCGTGTTCGCCACGCGGGCCGTGAAGGTCACGCCCTCGCCCGCCTTCGTGGCGGCCTTGTCCAGCCGGCCCTGCGAGATGGCGAAGGTGGTGTAGCTCAGCCCGTAGCCGAAGGGGAAGAGCGGCGCCTCCGTCATGTAGCGGTAGGTGCGCCCCTTCATGCTGTAGTCGTCGAAGTCGGGCAACTGCTCCGTATGCTTGTAAAAGGTCACGGGCAACTTGCCGCCGGGATTGTAGTCGCCGAAGAGCACGTCGGCCACGGCCAGGCCTCCGGCCTGCCCCGGATACCACGCCTGGAGAATGGCGTCGCACGACTCCAGTTCGGGCACCAAAGCCATCGCCGCTCCCGAACAGTTGACAAAGACCACCTTCTTGCCGGCAGCCTTCAGCGCCTTCAGCACGTCGCGCTGCACCTGCGGCAGTTCGATGGTCGTGCGGTCGCCCCCGGCAAATCCCGGATAGCGCACGTGGTTCATCTCTTCACCTTCCAACCGGGGCGAGATGCCGCCGACGAAGACGACCGTCGCCGCATCCTTCACGCGCCCGGCCACTTCGGCCGGCGAAATCCGCCGGCGGATGCCGATGTCGAACTTCAGCACGGCGCCCTGCCCGGCCTGCATGTATTCCACCTTCAGGCCGTAGGTTTTCCCGGCCCGTGCCTTCAGGACGCACTCGCGCTTCTCGCTGGCATGCTGCCCCCAGTGGTCTATCACCTTCTCCCCGTCGACATACACGCGGTAGCCGTCGTCGCCTTCCACCGCAATCGTATAGTCTCCGCCTTTCTCCGGCCGGAACGTCCCCTCATAGACGGCCGTGAAGTTTTCCAGGTCCACGCCCGGGGCAAAAGCCGTGTTCCCGCCGTTGTTCAGGTTCACGGGTGTGGGCAGTTGCTGCACGGCGGCCACGTCGCCCTCCATGCGCAGGTTGTTCCAGTAGGTGCCCTTCAGTCCCCTCTGCCCGCCGTTCGACAAGCAGTGGTAGTAGGATTCCAGCACCTGGTCGTCCACCAGGTCGCAGCCTTTTTCGTAGATTACCTGGCCCACCTTGCCACGGATACCGTCGAGAATGGTGTACGTGTGCGAAGGCGTGCCCTCGTAGTTGCCCCACTGCATGACGGAGTCCGCAGCATTCGGCCCCATCACGGCAATCGTGCCCGCCGCGCCCTTGTCCAACGGCAGGACGCCGCGGTTGTGCAGCAATACCATCGACTTGCGCGCCACGTCCAAGGCCATCTGCCGGTGCAGGTCGCAATCCACCGTGTCGATACCGATGCGGCTCCAGGGCACGAGGGCATCGTCGTCCATCTCGCCCAAGGCGAAACGCGCCTGCAAGAGGCGGCGCAGGCTGGTGTCGATGCGCTCTTCCGTGATAAGCCCGGCCTGCACGGCCTCGCCCAGATGGGCATACTCGCCGCCACACTCCAGGTCTGTGCCGCGGTCTACGGCCGCGGCACTGGCCGACGCGGCGTCGGGATGGGTCTCATGATGCCCTTTGCGGAAAAAATCGCTGATGGCCCCGCAGTCGCTCACCACCAAGTGCTTGTATCCCCACTCCTCGCGCAGGATCTGGGCCAAGAGGCGGTCGCTCCCGCAACATGGTTCGCCCTCGAAACGCTGATAGGCGCACATGACCTCCTTCACGTCGGCTTCCTGCACCAAAGCCTTGAAAGCCGGAAGATAGGTTTCCCACAAATCGCGCGGGTCCAGTTCCTCCACGTCGAAGAAATGCCGCGTCGACTCCGGCCCGCTGTGTACGGCAAAATGCTTGGCACAGGCATGGAGCTTGTCGTAGGGCGCGTCGGCCGGCCCTTGCAGCCCCCTCACCACGGCCACTCCCATGCGCGACGTCAGATAGGGGTCTTCGCCCCCGTCTCCTGACCGCGCCCCCAACGCGGGTCGCGGAAGATGTTCACGTTCGGGGTCCAGAAGGTGAGCCCTTCATACCTGCGCCCGTAGCGTCCGTTCCGGCGGGCATCGTGGAACTTGGCACGGGCCTCGTCGCTCACGGTCGTGTAGACGCGCTCCACCGCCTCGTCGTCGAACATGGACGCCATCCCCATCGTGATGGGATAGACCGTGGCCAATCCGGCACGGGCCACTCCGTGCAATGCCTCGTTCCACCAGTCGTAAGGCTTGATGCCCAAGCGCTCCACGCCCGGCGATGAATTCTGCATCAACGAGATTTTCTCCTCCAGCGTCAGCCTGCCCAAGAGGTCTTCGGCCCGCTCTTCGGGCGAAAGCTCCGGGTTCTTGTAAGGCTCCACTTGCGTCTGGCAACCGGCTACGGCCAGCATGCCCACGCAAAAAGCAAAAACAATTGTCCTCATACCTTTTCTCCTTATTATATATGTGTTCTGTTTGGTTTCTCCACTCCGCTTGTTCCTGTTCCAGACCGACAGGTACTGAAAAAGGCCTTGCGGTGTCCGCAAGGCCTTCTTTAATTCGTTCTCTCCGCGGTGTCCGCCCATCACTTCAAGGTGACGGACAACGGCGTCTTCAGCACGCGCGCATAGCGCTCCAGGCTCTGCTGCCAGCTCCCCATATCCGGCATGTCGTACTTGCTCCACGCGGCACCGAAATAATAAGTATAGGTGCTGCCGGGCTTGTACTCACCCACGCCCACGACGTGCCCCGTGGCACCGGCTTCTTCTTTCTCCATCGGCACATACTTCACCGCATCCAAGCCGTCGGGGAAGAGACAGGCGATGTAGATCAGCCCGTTCATGGCCTCCGGGTGGTCCATCGGGTCGGCATAGGCCACATAGCCCTTCTTCTTGTTCATGACATAGGCTTCGGGGTTGCTCTTGTGCACCACGATGCCTGCCGCCACGTCACGGGTTTCCGTCAGATTCGTGTACGTCAGGTCCAAACGGTTCAGGTGCGTCCCCTTGTCAAGGGTGATGACACGGCTCTCTACCACATTCTGGTCGCCGCCCACCCGGACACCGCCGAACGTCATGCGCACGGCAAAGCGCAACGGCCCCATGTCGAGCACCTCGGCTTCCTTATAACACAACGGATAGACGAAGTGTCCCCCGTCCAGCAAAGCCGGTACGCCGGCGCCCAAAGTCGGGCCCACGGTATAGGCATCCATACCGAAGCCATGGTCGCGGTGGTAAGTCATCGTGCGATGCAGCGCGTCGCACTCATTGCCCCGACCGGCCTTGCGCAGGCGGTCTTGCAGTCCATACGAGGTCAGTTCGCTGTTGTAGAAAGTCTCCAGCATGGGATAGGGCACATTCTTGTTGAACACGTCGAAACCGTAGATGTGCTGTCCGCTGTTCTGGATGGCCGGTCCGTAAGCGCGCCATGCGTTACGGTCGTTCTCCCACGCCAGGTCATCCTCGCGCGAAGCATAGGTGCGCCCCCACGCCGTGAAACGGAAATCGGAAGGCACACCCTTTACAAGGGTCAACGTGGTGGAGGACTGCGGACGGACAAACGCCTGCACGAGCAGTTTGCCGTCGTGCGTCAGCTGGTAAGGCACTTCCGTATTGTCGCCATCGTAAACCACCATCTGGCGTCCGCCACCGAGGCCCAGCTTGCTGAACACGGCCTTGGCGTCCAATTCCACCACATCGTTCCGGTTGTCTGCCGTGGGATTCTGAATCTCCACCGTCACTTTCAATGAACCGGCATCGGCCACACTGCCGTCCAGATAGCGCACCCGTTCGCACGCGGCCAACAGCCAGGCGCCCGTGCCGAAAGGTGCCTGCGACTTCGCGTCCACCTTGCGGGTGGGGTCGGGCTTCTCGCCGATGGGCTGCACGTAACCGATGCTGCCGTCCGGCTGCAGTGCCGTCGTCACCAGGTAGTTCCAGGCTTTCTCAATCACCGGAGCATATTCGTCCTTGTCCAAATAACCATGGTTCACGCCCCACATCAGGCCGTAAGCGAAGAATGCCGTACCGCTGGTTTCCGGTCCCGGCGCATCTTCCTCGCAGAGCATGCTGCGACTCCAATAACCGTCCGGACGCTGGCAACGAGCCACGCCCTGTGCCAGTTCGCAGAAACGCTTCACAAAAAAGTCGCGGTGCTCGTAATCCTTGGGCAGGTCGGCCAGCACCTTGGCCAGTCCGGCCAGCACCCAACCGTCGCCCCGCGCCCAGAAGCTCTTGCCGCCGCTGGCCGTCTTCACCTTCGGATAGATGTATTTCGCATCGCGATAATAAAGCTGCGCCTCCGGATCGTACATCAGGCTGTCGCTCCAAAGATAGTTCTCGTACATGCGGTCGAGGAACATGCGGTCGCCCGTCAGCTTGTACATTTTCGACATCAGGGGCATGGCCATGTAGAGCGCATCGGCCCACCACCAGAACTTGTTCTCGTTGAGATGGCAGGCATAGGTCATCACCTCCTTGGCCCGCGCCACTTTGTAGTCGGCGGGATTCAGATGATACATGTCGATATAGGTCTGGAAACAAATCTGCCAGTCGCCGAAGAGCACGAAGTCCTGCCCCTCGCCGTAGGTCTTGTACTTCCAGTTGCGCTTGTCGTCGCTGTTGGCGCCGCGCCAGCGGTTGTGCTCGCACCACTCGTTGCTATACTCATAGTAGGCGGGCTTCCCCGTCAGCCGGTAGGCTTCCATGTTACCGGTGTAGTAGGCGGCATGATCCCAGAAAGCCCTTGTCTTGGGCGAATTGTGCGCCTGCCAGTAATCGTTCACTTTCTCTATCAGCTGCAATACTTCAGCCGACCCTGTCCCCTCGCCCCGAACTGTGACGGGCAAGAACATCATTGCGCAAAACAGAGCCGCGCAATGGGACAGAAACTTAAACTTCACGTGTTTCATGTAGATTGATATTAATTATTAAATGAATGGCCTTTCATCAATAATGACTTGTGCGCAAAAGTAAATAAAAAAAACGTAACCGCGAAGTTTTTCCCCGATTACCTTCCGGCCAAACGTCCTTGACAGGTTCCCCGCTCCCCCATCCGTCGTTTCAGCCGCTCGGTGAACTCATGGTTCTTCAGCCCCCAGTCGGGGGCAATCAGCAATTCCTTGGGCGACTGCGACACGAAACGCTCCAGATATAAATCGGAGCGCAACCGCTCAATGTAGTCGATAACCAAGTCGATGTATTCGTCCACGGCATATAAATGAAACTCCTCGGGGCGTTCGACATATTCGCGTGCCATGCGTGTTCCGCGAATAAGCTGGAGCTGGTGGATTTTCAGGGCTGTCAGCGGCAATGCCGACAGTTTGGCGGCTTGCAGCATCAAGGCATCATGGCCCTCGCCCGGCAGCCCGAGTATGACATGACCGCCCACGGGAATGCCCGCTGCTGCCGTGCGCCGCACTGCTTCTTCCGTTTCGGCAAAGGTGTGGCCACGGTTGATGCGGGCCAAGGTGGAGTCGTCCGCGCTCTCGATGCCATATTCCACCATCACGAACACCCGGCGGGCCAAACCGGCCAGACAGTCCAGCAACGGTTGGGGCATGCAATCGGGACGTGTCCCGATGACGATGCCCACTACGCCCGGAACGGCCAAAGCCTCCTCGTACTTCCGCATCATATCATCCAGTTCGCCATAAGTGTTCGTGTAGGCTTGGAAGTAAGACAAATAGCGCATATCGGGATATTTCCGGGCAAAAAACCGCTTGCCTTCTTCCAATTGCTCCGCAACGGATTTCTCTGTCCTGCAATAGGCTGGATTAAATGTCTGGTTGTTGCAATAAGTACACCCTGCCCCACCCTTTCGTCCCATCCCTGTTGGGACAAGTAAAACCAGCGTTAACGGAAATCTTCTGCACCTTGAAAGGAAACGCGCGGCGGAGGAATTCGCCATATTCTGTGTATAAATAAGGTGTAACCATACTTTTTCAGGGCCTATCTCTCCGCAAAGATAGAAAAAAAACTTATCTTTGCGGTCATAAAGGTTTAAGATTAAAACATTATCCATACATCTATAATCAAATGAAAAAGATTTCAACCGTACTCATCGGATGCATGATGGCCATCTTCCCCGTGCATTCAAGCGCCGCAGAACTTTCGCTCAAGGACTTGTGCTCCGGCGCGTACGCGGCCAAACGCATCAACGGCGTGAATCCCCTCAACGACGGAGAAACTTATTCCCGGCTGAGCGATGACCGCAAGCAAATCATCACCTATTCTTTCAAGGACGGCAAGCAACAGGACATCTTGTTCGACGTGGCTACGGCACGCAATGTCAAACTGGACCGCATTGACGGCTACATCATGTCGCCCGATGAAAAAAAGATGCTGATACAGACCGCGACCAAACCCATTTACCGCCACTCTTTCACGGCCATCTATTACCTTTACGACATCGGGAACAACACCCTTGAGCCGCTTTCGGACAACGGGCCGCAGCAGGCACCCAAGTTCTCGCCGGACGGCAACATGGTGGCTTTCGTGAGGGACAACAACCTGTTCCTCGTCAAACTCTTGTTCGACAACAGCGAAAGCCAGGTGACCAAGGACGGCAAGTTCAACGAAGTGATCAACGGCATCCCCGACTGGGTCAACGAAGAGGAGTTCAGCAACAACCGTTCCTTCGAATTCAACGCAGACAACACGATGCTTGCCTGGATTCGCTACGACGAAAGCAAAGTGCGGACATTCTCTTTCCCGTGGTACAAAGGCAGCCATCCGGCCAAAGAGGAATACGCCGAATATCCGGGCCAGTATGAATACAAATATCCTATGGCCGGTACGACGAACTCCACCGTCAGCGTGCAAACCTTCGACATCAAGGCACGCGTCATCCGCACAATGAACCTGCCGCTCGAACCAGACGGCTACATTCCGCGCATCCGCTTCACCAACGACCCGTCCAAACTGGCCATCTTCACCCTGAACCGACACCAAGACTGCCTGGAAGTGTACATGGCAAACCCGCGCTCTACGGAATGCAAGAAAATCCTGCGCGACGAAGTGGACAAGTACGTCAACGAAAACGTGTTCCGCAACCTGGCATTCTACCCCAACCGTTTCGTGCTGACCAGCGAGCGGGACGGGTACAACCACATCTATCTCTACGACTTCAACGGAAGCCTCGTGAAGAAAGTCACGGACGACAAACTCATCGTCAAGAACTTCTATGGCTACGACACCAATGACGGAAACTTCTACTTCTCGGCCAACCATGCGGACGACCCGATGCGCACCTACATCTACCGCAGCGACGGCAAAGGCAAGACAGTGAAACTTTCCTCGCAGGAAGGCGAGCACAGCGCCATCTTCAGCAAAAACCTGAAGTATTACATGGATGTCTATTCCAATATCCGCACGCCCTACGTCACGTCGCTCTGCAACCGCAACGGCAAGACGCTGAAGGTGCTCGAAGACAATCAGGAACTCAACGCCAAGCTGGCCGGACAGTCGCTGGGCAGTCGCGAGTTTTTCAAGTTCACTACCGGCGAAGGCGTTTCGCTGAACGGCTACATGGTGAAACCCGCCGATTTCGACCCGTCGAAGAAATATCCCGTCGTCATGTTCCAATACAGCGGTCCCGGTTCGCAACAAGTGCTCGACTCGTGGGGCACCGGCAGCATGGGCGGCACGCTCTATGAACAATACCTGACGCAACAAGGCTTCATCTGCGTCTGCGTGGACGGCCGTGGCACGGGCGGACGAGGCGCCGAATTCGAGAAGTGCACTTACCTGAACCTGGGCCTGCTGGAAGCCAAGGACCAAGTGGAAACGGCCCTCTATCTGGGACAACTGCCCTACGTAGACAGCCAGCGCATCGGCATCTGGGGATGGAGCTACGGAGGATTCAACACACTGATGAGCATGAGCGAAGGCCGCCCCGTGTTTGCCGCAGGCGTGGCCGTGGCTCCGCCCACCTGCTGGCGTTATTACGACACGGTATATACGGAACGCTTCATGCGCACCCCGAAAGAGAACGCCGAAGGCTACGGCCGCGGCCCCATCGGCCAAACCGGACAACTGCACGGGAAGTTGCTGATTTGCCACGGCACGGCCGACGACAACGTGCACTTCCGCAACTCGATGGAGTATGCCGAAGCCCTTGTCCAAGCCGGGAAACCGTTCATGATGCTGCCGTACAACAACCGGAACCACAACATTACGGGAGGCAACACCCGGAACCATCTCTACACAAGCATCACGAACTTCTTCATCGAAAACATGAAATAAAAAGCTTGCCCGGCCGCTCCTCCGCCACGGAGGACGGCCGGGCAAAATGTATCACGCCGTGGGAAAACAATGAAAAAACAGCCATGCGTCACTTTTTCTGCCCTTTCCTGTTGCGTTGCCAATACTTTTTAATTAATTTTGCCAAGCTTTAAACATCTAAAGAATTAATACCAAGAAAAATAGGTATATATGGAAGCAGTATTCGGTTACATTATCGGCCTCGGAGCCGCAGTCATGATGCCCATTATCTTCACCATATTGGGCGTTTGTATCAAAATCAAGTTCGGGAAAGCGCTCCAGAGCGGCCTCTACGTGGGCGTCGGCTTCGTCGGCTGTCCGTCATCACGGCGCTCCTGACCACCAGCCTCAGCCCCTCGCTGTCCAAGGTGGTGGAAATCTATGGCCTCAACCTCGAAGTGTTCGACATGGGCTGGCCTGCCGCCGCAGCCGTGGCCTACAACACGTCGGTGGGAGCGTTCATCATCCCGGTCTGCTTGGGCGTGAACATCCTGATGCTCCTCACCAAGACGACGAAGACCGTGAACATCGACCTTTGGAACTACTGGCACTTCGCTTTCATCGGAGCCATGGTCTATTACACGATGGGCAATATCGCCTGGGGCTTCTTCGCCGCCATCATCTGCTACATCCTGACGCTGATTGCCGCCGACTACACGGCTCCCAAATTCCAAAAGTTCTACGACAAGATGGACGGCATATCCATCCCGCAGCCGTTCTGCCAAGGTTTCATGCCTTTCGCCATCCTCATCAACAAAGCCCTCGACCTGATTCCGGGCTTCAACAAACTGTATATCGACGCTGAAGGTATGAAGAAGAAATTCGGCATCCTGGGCGAACCGCTCTTCCTCGGCGTGCTGGTGGGCTGCGGCATCGGCGCCTTGGCCTGCAAGGACGGCCAAGAACTGGTGAACGGCATCCCGGGTATCCTCGGGTTGGGCATCAAGATGGGAGCCGTCATGGAACTGATTCCGCGCATCACGGGCTTGTTCATCGAGGGCTTGCGCCCCATCTCGGAAGCCACGCAGCAAATGATTGCCCGCAAGTTCGGCGAGAACGCCGGCCTTCACATCGGCATGAGCCCGGCCTTGGTCATCGGCCACCCCACCACGTTGGTAGTGTCGCTCCTGCTCATCCCCGTAACGCTCTTCTTGGCCGTGGTGCTGCCGGGCAACCAGTTCTTGCCGCTGGCCTCGCTCGCAGGCATGTTCTACGTGTTCCCCATCATCCTGCCCATCACTAACGGCAATGTGGTGAAGACGTTCATCATCGGCCTCATCATGATGACCATCGGATTGTATTTCGTCACCAACCTGGCTCCTTACTTCACCAGCGCGGCACACGACGTGTATAACCTGACGAAGGACACGGCCGTGGCCATCCCGGCCGGCTTCGAAGGAGGCGCGCTCGACTTTGCCTCCAGTCCGCTGGCATGGATTATCTTCCATCTGACCTACACGGTGAAGTACGCCGGACCGGCCATCCTGATTGTCTGCACGCTCGCGCTGGCCATCCTCAACCGCCGCGCCATCATCCGCAAGAAGTATTAATAATATAAGGAGGAAACCTAAATTAAAATCACAAATAAAAAACCAAAGACATGAAAAAGATTTGCATTGGCTCTTTGCCTCGGGCTCGGCGCCTTCACGGCAAACGCCCAGATGAACTACAAGGTACAGACTGCCTGCCATCCGCAAGACGTCAAGCACTACGACACCGAGCGCTTGCGCAGTTCCTTCATGATGGACAAAGTAATGGCCCCGGATGAAATCAACCTCACCTACACGCTCTACGACCGGCTGATTTACGGCGGCGTGATGCCGGTGAACAAGGTGCTGAAACTGGAGAAGTTCCACGAACTCGGCCCGGAAATCACCTATTTCCTGGAACGCCGTGAACTGGGCGTCATCAACATTGGCGGCGACGGCGTGGTGACCGTGGACGGCAAGGAATACGAAATGAAGTATAAGGAAGCGCTCTACGTGGGCTGCGGCAACAAGGAAGTCACCTTCAAGAGCAACGACCCGGCCAAACCCGCCAAATTCTACATCAATTCGGCACCGGCCTACAAGCACTTCGTCACCCAGCTCATCACCACCGACGTGAAGGCGCAGAAAGCCAACCCCAAGAAATACGCCCTGGCCATCTCCGACCACTACGGCAAGATGGAAGAGAGCAATGACCGCGTGGTCAACCAGCTCATCGTGAAGGACATCCTGGAAAGAGTGGAAGGCGGCGGCACGAACCAGCTGCAGATGGGCCTGACCGAACTGGCCCCGGGCAGCGTGTGGAACACCATGCCGGCCCACACGCACACGCGCCGCATGGAAGCTTACTTCTATTTCAACGTCACCGGAGGCAACGCCATCTGCCACCTGATGGGCGAACCACAGGAAGAACGCCTCATCTGGCTGCACAACGAGCAGGCCATCACCTCGCCCGAATGGAGCATCCACGCTGCCGCTGGCACCAGCAACTATAGCTTCATCTGGGGCATGGCCGGCGAGAACCTGAAGTACAGCGACAAAGACGAAATCAAGTATCTGGATATGAAATAACAATCCGCCAAAGCCGACGGCTTCGCGCTTGACGGAAATCCCACTACAAGACACTATATAGTAGGTAGCATCTTGTTGTAAATGGAGACGCGACACCCCGCGTCTCCATTCTTTTTGCAGGTTAATACATTTTAACGCATCGCACCGCCATTTTCCCAAATCTTTCCCATTTTACTGCCGAACTTTGCATCAAGAACAATAAACAATGTCTAACTCTTAAAAAAGAACGATTATGAAGAAGTTATTAGTTGCCCTGTTAAGCGTGTTCACAATGCAAGTGGCCCATGCCGACAACGACAAGCCCGTCACCGTGGCCCAACTGCCCACCAAGGCGCAGACGTTCCTCAAGCAGAACTTCCCGAACGAGAAGGTGGCATTTGCCAAGATGGAAAAGGAATTCCTCGACACCAGCTACGACGTGACCTTCGTCAACGGCGACGCTGTGGAATTCGACAAGAACGGCGAGTGGACAGACTTGAAATGCAAACGCGGCGGAGTGCCGGCCAAAGCCGTACCGGCACAAATCGCGAAGTTCGTGAGCGAGAACCACGACGGCGCCAAGATTCTCAAGCTGGAACGCGACCGCTTCAGCTATGAAGTGAAGCTGTCCAACTTCTGGGAAATCAAGTTCGACAAGCAGTTCAACGTCATCGACATGGACATGGACGACTGACCGAAGGCGTCCGCCTGCAGCCACACCGGCCCCGCCCCACGCCCAACGCCTGTTTCCGTTCCGGCGCATACGTTCCGGCGGAATTAAGCGAACGAACCCGATGCCCACCGATAGCACGGGAACATCAAGGCCGGACGCGATGCCGGACAAATACCAATTCGTTGAAATCCACCTGCCCGGAAGGGTTCAGCTTCGGGCGGCAAGGCGCACCGTCGTCCCCGGCAGCAAGCCCGAAATCGTCATCGTTGGCCACCACCAGGATGGAATCGCCCACCAAGGCCAGGCCCTCGGCCTTGTCGTGGGCATAATCGGGCACGGCCTGCAACAAGTCCAGTTCCAGTTCCTTCCGCACCCTGACCGGGCGGCCCGGAACGACCTGGGGCAACCTGACACGATAAATGCGCTTCAGTCCCCGGCCCTCGCTGGGGAAGGCCCCGTCGCGCTCCAATGCCAGCAACGTGCTGTCGTCCACGCAGGCCAAGGCGCTCACGCCCTCCGCCCCGGCATCCAACGGATAGAGATACTCCCTGATGTCGCCACCGGGCAATGGGACGACACACAGCGGAAGCTCGTCCGGCGAAGCATAGCCCGCGTCATCGAGCAGGGGCGACTGCAGGATGCCGTAGAGCAGCGTCCCCGCACGGTTGGCACAAAGCCCCTCCATCCCGCGGTTGGGACGGCGGCGGGCATAGACGGCCGGCAAGCCGCCATTGAAAGGTGAACGCACCTGCATGCAACGGCCCTCGGCGGAAAAGTGCATCAGAAACGGCCCATACTCGTCGCTCACCCAAAACGTCCCGTCCGGCATCAGCGCCAGGCCTTCGGGGTCGATGCCCCGCCGCTGTCCGGCATGCAGCACGTTGCCGCCTAAACCGAGGGCCGACTCGCCCGTCTGCCCCTCGCCCGTCTCGTTGGGCAATCCGCAGAACCTCCGGCCTTGCTTGTCGAACAACAAAATCCTGCGCACCGACCGAAGGCTGTCGCCTTCATAGCGGAACACGCCGACTTGCGGCACATAGTCCGGCAGGGGGAACACCTTGGTGTCCGCCTCCGCCCCGTCCACGTTCGGCCCGCGGTCGGTCAGCAACCAGAAGGTGGAGTCCTGGGCCGAAAAGGCCAGGGCCGACCCATAGCCGCCCAAGCGCACCGGCGCCTCCATCCCCTCCACCGCCACTTCCGCCGAAGGGACGGACACCGCCTGCGGCCACTCCGCCTCGCCGCCGGGGGAAGCGCATCCGGCCGCCACGAAAACCAAAAGGACGGCTCCCGAGAGAGCCGCCCGAACATTGTGTGTAATAATCATAGGTAGAAAATATTCTTCAAGTCCTGCTTATTTCTCGGCCTTGCCGTTGTTGCTGGCGTTTTTCGACACCTCGGTAAATACTACCACCTCGGCGCCGCCGTCGGTCTTGCGGCCCGTGCTGTAGATTTCGTTGTCCTCGAAGTCGCCCGTCTCCAACTCGTCCACCAGCACGCCTTCCGCATTGTAGAGGAACACGGCGTCGCCGCCCTTTCCCAGTCCGAAGGCCGGCCCTTCGGTGTTCTTCTTATAAACGTCCAGCGTGAGGAACGAGCGGGCGGGGATGACCGTACCGGCGGGGAAGGTGTATTTGTCTTCCTCCTCGCGCTTGTCGTCGTAGAGGCTGAACCCGCCCAGGTCGATGTCCTCGTCCGTGGCGTTGTAGAGTTCGATGAAGTCCTTCGTGTCGTCCCAGTCGGCCGTCTGCTCGTCCTGGTCGTTGGTGAAGACCTCGTTGATGTAGACGCCCGACGTGTTGACCACTTCCTGCTTCTCTGCCGCCCCGTCGTTCGTCTTGCCCGGCGTGAGTTCGGCGAAAATCACCCATTCGGCTGCGCCGTCCGTCTTACGGCCGTACGACTGGTTTTCAGAGAGATTGGGTGTGGCCACCTCGTCGATGACGTTCTGCTGCTCGTCGGCCAGCACGATGATTTCATCGTTCTTGCTCAGTCCCCACGAAGGATAGTTCACGGGGTCGTTGTGCAGCCCTTCCTTGTCGCACTCGATGAGCAGGTAGCCATGCGCGGGAATCGTCTTCCCTGCCGGAATCGTCCAAGCCTCTTCCGGGCCGCCGCCTTCCCACATGAGCAGGCCGCCTAGGTCGACGGCCTCGCCTGACGTGTTATACAATTCGATGTAGTCCAGGTCGTCGATGCTCTCCTGCCCGCTGAAGGTGTACACCTCGTTGATGACCACCACGCCGCGCAAGGAAGGCGCGGGGGCCGCGCCGTTGCTCTCTCCGGGCGTAGGAGCGGTCGTGACGGCCCAAGTCGTCGCCCCGTCGGCCGTGCGGGCATACGACGTGCCGTCTTCCATGGCTGGCAGCTCCACCTCGTCGATCAGGTCGCCCTTGTTGTCGAGGAACGTCACCTTGTCGCCCTTGGAGCCCAGCCCGAAGCCGAAACTGCCGTCGGAGTTGCCTTCCTTCACCTGCGTGAAGAGCACCACGGCGCCCGGCGCGATGGTCGTCCCCTCCGGCATCACGTACTGCTCGCTCTCGCCTTTCTCGTCCTGAAGGACGAAGCCGCTCATGTCCACTTCCGTCAGACCGGGGTTGTAGATTTCAATAAAGTCGAAGTCGCCGTCCAGCGGGGCGCTCATCACCTCGTTGATGACGAGGTTCACGGCGCTCTCTCCCGGTTCGGGCTGTTCGTCGGGCGTCGAGGTGTTGCCCTGCCCCTTCGTGCCGGCGGCCATCACGGTCCACTGCGCGCCGCCGTCGGTGGCGCGGGCGTAGGTCTGCCCGTCTTCGAGGGCCGGCACCACCACGTCGTCCACGGGCTTATAAGCCGCGTCGAGCAACTTGATTTCATCGCCGTCGCCGGAGATGCCAAACTCGAAGTCGGCATCCTTTTCCAACACCAGGTAGCCATGGGCGGCAATGACAGCCTCGGCGGGAAAAACGTATTCCTCTTCCGTCCCCTTGCTGTCCTGCAGGCGGAAACCGGCCAGCGCAACGTCCTCGTCCGAAGCGTTATACAGTTCCACCCAGTCCGTCCCGCTGGAGCAGACTTCGTTGATGAACACACCGGCCACGTCGGACGGGCCTACGTTCAAATCGTCCTCCGAATCGTCCTTGCAACTTGTCACACACACTACGGCCGAGAGCAACAGGGCCGCGCTAAAAAACTTCTTATTCATATATGTCTGTCCTATAATGGTTTCTACTTTTCTTGTCCTCAAAACGAAAGCATCAGCCGCAACTGCATGATGTGGAAGTCCAGCCCCTCCGGCAGGGCCTCGCTCAGCGCCTTGCCGTCCTTGGTGATGTGCCCCTTGTCGTCGGCATACTTGTCGTTGTCCATGAAGGTGTAGTTCAGCCCGAACATGATGTTGGGCACGGGGAACCAGTTCAGGTTGACGCCGTAAGCGTATGCCGACCCGCCCGTGACGGGCGACGTGATGTCGTGGAAATCGTTCAGGTTCGTGTGGCTCACGCGGGCGGCCAACTCCAGGCAACCGCCCTTGCGCCGCTGATAGACGGGAGCAAACTCGGCATCGTCCGGCATGTAGCGGCGCTGCTGCCCCAATATCATGTAGGAAGCCGCGGCATACCAGCCGTTGAACTCCGCGTTCTTCAGGTCAATCTTCCGGTCGCCCTCCTTGCGGTAGCGCGAAAGGCTGGTGAACATATATTCGCCGTAGGCCAGCAACTTGTCCCACCGGACGGCCGCTTCCACGCCATAGGTGGCATAGTGGTAGACGTTCGGGATTTCCGCCCTCACGAAACGCCGGCGGTCGGTACGGCTCTCGGGGAAACTGCGGAACTCCACCAAGCGGTCTTCCGTGCCTCCGCCGTCCGGCGTGCGATAGGTGGCATATCCGCCCAAGTGCACCGTCCACGTGTCGTTGTTCACGGGCGAAAGGCCAAGGCGGCCGGTGAACCCGTAACCGTCGCTCCCGCGGTTCTTCTCCTTTTGGATGATGTCGAGCTGCTGTCCGAACACGCCGCCCGAGAACCACCAATGGTTGCCCCAGGCCGTGACGGCGGCCCCCAGCCGGCGCCCTCCGGCAAACATCTCCACGGGCATGGGCCGCTCGTTGAACGAGAGGTAGCGCGAGCTCGTGAGCCGTTCCATGCTCATCGGCTCCTTGAAGTGCCCGGCCTGCACGGAAATGTGGTCGTTGAAACGGTAGCCCAGGTACATGTCCTTCATCTCGATTTCATTGTAGGCGAAGTCCAGGTCGAACTCGGCAAACCACTTCTCATAAAAGCGTGGCCTTCAAGGCAAAGCGCGCACGGCGGACGTTCGCCCCGTTGTTGAAGCGGAACCGGCCGTCGTCTTCCTCCAAGTCGTCGTTGGCTTTGGAACTCAACCCGTCCACCGACGTGGTGGGATGATAGAAAGAAATGTCGGTGTAAATCCGGTTGTCCAGTTTCAGGCGGAAATTATTGTTTTTGGTGGCAAAATTCAATTTGCCTTCCTCGAAATAGATGTCCGCCCGCTCCCTCACGGCCTCTCCCCGTGCGTCGGTCTGGGCAAACGCCCCTGTGCCCATTGCGGCAAGGAGCGGCACGATAATCAGTCTCGTCCTCATAACTCTCAATTTTTCCGCAAAAGTAAGGCCGTGCCGTTTTCCCTTTTCATGACATTTGGATAAAGATTCAGCTACACGCTCCTCCCTGCGCGTTTTCTTCCGCTCAAATAAAAATGAGCACTGCAACACGACGAAAACCCACCATCATCCCCGACCGCCCGACCGCGGAAAATGGAACGACGCCTTGCGGAATCCCGAATCGTACTTTCCGCAAAGTACTCGAGTACTTGCCGCAGAGTACGCAGACGCACTCCGCAAGCCACTGCGCAATGCCCCCCGTTCCCCGTTCCGGCGGATTTGAAATCCGCCGGAATTAAATATAAGGATTTATAATCATAAGTGGTTGAAAGATTCTTTTGGATATATCTTATAACAGTTACAAAAATAGCCATTATGGTATTCTTGCCCTTAGTCTCATGTTTTCGTATGCGAGCAGATTTAGCTTTTCATTTTGCAGCGTAGCCATGAGCTTTACCACCCAATCCTGCATTTCCATAAAGAAACTGAACTTGCCGATAGTATATCCCATTTCGTTTTCCGTTTGTAAATCAAGACGAGCATCGCGGTGATAAGAGTCATGTATAGAACGACCTTTATCCCGTTCTCGCTTGTGGAAATGAAGTGTGAGAATGACAGGTTCTGCTTCAGGAATTTGAAGAAGACCTCTATATCCCAACGCTTTTTATAAGCCTCCGCAATCTGCTTGGCCGTCAGTTCAAAGTCATTGGTTATCAGATAGACTTCGTTCTCCACTCTTTTGACTTTGCCTTTGTTGGCAGGACGCGTGGTATCCCTCGGAACTTTAAAACGGGCTTTTATGACGCGGTACTCCGTCTTTGAAAATTCCTTCTTTTTTCCCGTCATATAAATGCACGACGATGTCGTCCTGAAGATCCAGATTTCTCAGGTCCGTATCTGTGGTTTCGTCCATCAGACTTCTTACGACTTCCATTTTACGGTTGGTCTTTATGCGCCCCACGAACTTGCCTCGTTGCTCCGTTACATTGTCATAGTTCTCCAGGGAAGAGAACCCGCGGTCAAGCACATACAGGTTTTCATGGTTGGAGTCTTTCTTGATGAGTTGTGTCAGGACTTCCGGCATGGCCATATCCTCGCTCAAATAGGTGGAATCACTGAACACTTCCGTCAGTTTAGCGGAAAACCCGTCATAAGCCATCGTGTATTTTATTTGTTTGCGTGAGTTTTTTCCGCCACCGGGCTTTTTTCCCTACGGTGAAGCCTTTCTTGAGCTTATTGCATGTTTCAGCCACCATTGAACTGTCCACCCGAATCAGATTCATGGGCAAGGCCTCCTCTTTTGTGTACATCCGTGAAAAACGCTGA
>VOFD01003034.1_pt1 | contig 21244 bp, 25 predicted proteins | sample 5384101 | NCBI WGS metagenome assembly VOFD01 (sample SAMN12384723, study PRJNA508395) | human gut metagenome | isolation source: healthy gut C | host: Homo sapiens
GTAAACGGTGAAGTTGCGGACTATCAAATGACTTCATTCATGATGGCGGTCTGCTGCCGTGGCATGAACGAAACCGAGACTGCCGCTTTGACAAAGGCAATGATTGATTCCGGCAACACGATTGATTTGTCCGATGTTCCGGGAATCAAAGTTGACAAGCATTCCACCGGCGGAGTCGGAGACACTACAACTCTTGTTGTTGCGCCGCTTGTTGCAGCCTGCGGAGGCACGGTTGCAAAAATGTCCGGCAGAGGGCTTGCCCACTCCGGAGGCACTCTCGACAAACTTGAATCAGTTCCCGGAGTTTGTGTTGAACAGCCGCTTGAACGATTCAAACAGATTGTTCGCGATATCGGTCTTTGTGTTATCGGTCAATCTGCCGATCTTGATCCTGCGGATAAAAGGATGTATGCGCTGCGTGATGTCAGCGGAACGGTAAAAAGCATTCCGCTCATTGCCTCAAGCATTATGAGCAAGAAGCTTGCTTCGGGAACGGATGCGATCGTTCTTGACGTCAAAACCGGCAACGGCGCATTCATGGAAAAAATTGAAGAGGCGGTTGAACTTGCCTCCGAAATGGTTGCAATCGGAAAAACATGAACAAAAGAACCGTCGCGCTCATCACAGACATGAGTCGCCCGCTCGGAATGGCTGTCGGAAACGGTCTCGAGATGCGGGAAGCAATTCAGGTTCTTCGCGGCGAGGTTCCGGTGGATGACCAGCTTGTTCGCGTTTGTTTTTCGCTTGCGGGAAACATGCTGAAGCTTTCGGGTCTTACAGACAGTGTCGAAACCGCCGTTCCGAAATTGCAGGCCGCGATAAAATCGGGAGCCGCACTGAATAAGCTTCGTGAGATGATCGAACGGCTCGGCGGCGATACTTCTTACATTGACGAACCTGATAAATTGGTCAATACACGCCACATTGTTCCTGTACTCGCTCCACGCTCGGGCTACATCGGTGCAATGAATGCAAAGCAAATCGGACTTGCTTCGCTGCTCATTGGCGCGGGAAGGGAACATGTTTCCGACAGTATCGACCCTGCTGTCGGAATTCTGATGCACAAGCGGTACGGCGACAAGGTTTCCTGCGGAGAAGCGTTTGCAAGCATGTATGTCAATGATGAGAGAAATCTCGCCCAAGCACTGGATATGCTGGTTTCGGCAGTTGAAATATCGATGCTCCAACCGCCTGAAATGAAGTTGATTTACAAAACAATTGAATGAGCTGAATACGAATTCGTGATCGGAATATTCAGGTTCTTTTCACGGGTTCAAGTGAGGAATTAACGATTGAAAACGAGTGATTTTTACTATGATTTACCGAAGGAACTGATTGCTCAGTCTCCCGCAGAGTGCCGCAGCGCATCACGTCTTTTGGTTTACAACCGTGCGACAAAAAGCATTGAAGACAAGGTCTTTTCAGACATTATAGACTATCTCGATCCCGGGGATGTTCTTGTTCGCAACACAACGCGGGTTATTCCTGCAAGGCTTTACGGCACACGTCCCGAAACAGGCGGAAAAATGGAGTTTTTGCTGCTTCGCAGAATCGATGAAAAACATTGGGAATGCCTTGTGAAACCCGGAAGACGTGCAAAAGTTGGGTTGACGTTCAAAATCAGCGATGAACTTTCGGCAACCGTTACGGAAATGCGTGAAGACGGGAACAGAATTATCAGGCTGAATTACGACGGAATTTTTGAAGAAATTCTCGATCGAGCGGGCGAGATGCCGCTTCCGCCGTACATTACGGAAAGACTGAATGATAAAACCCGTTATCAGACGGTTTACGCAAAAAGAAAACGGATCTGCTGCTGCTCCGACTGCCGGGCTGCACTTTACCGATGAGCTGCTTTCGCGCATATCTGAAAAAGGGATTGATATTGTTGATGTTCTTCTGCATGTGGGACTTGGCACATTTCGCCCGGTTTCCGTCGAAAACGTTGAGGAACATCATATGCACTCGGAACACTACGAGTGCACACAGGATGCGGCGGACAGAATCAATCGCGCACGCGCAAACGGCGGAAGGATAATTGCGGTCGGAACAACAAGCTGCCGCACGCTCGAGAGCATTACCGACGAAAACGGAATTGTTCATCACGGAAGCGGATCAACCGACATATTCATAACCCCGGGATACAGATTCAAGGCCGTGGATGCACTTATAACAAATTTTCACCTTCCGGAGTCAACGCTTCTGATGCTCATCAGTGCGTTTTCATCCCGTGAAGAGGTGATGCGGATTTATAAACATGCAGTTGAAGAACGTTATCGCTTTTTCTCGTTCGGAGACGCATCATTCTTCATTTAAAAAAGCTTACGCTGAAGTAATTGCAGACTTGATTTTTTATAAATAAACGACAGATAATAATGCCTGGTATATTTCCGGCATTCTTCAACAGGAGTGAAATTAATGGACCAACCCGTAAGATATGAACTTGTAAAAACAGACAGCCGCACCGGCGCACGTCTCGGCAAGCTGCACACGCCTCACGGCGTTATTGATACTCCGTGTTTCATGTGTGTCGGCACGCAGGCGACCGTCAAGGCTATGACGCCCAGAGACTTGAAGGAAATAGGTGCCGGAATCATGCTTTCCAATACCTATCATCTGCACCTTCGTCCGGGTCATGAACTGGTGCGCGAAGCAGGCGGACTGCACGAGTTTTCCCAGTGGCACGGACCAATGTTGACCGACAGCGGTGGATTTCAGGTTTTCAGTCTTGCTTCAATGAACAAAATTCATGAGGAGGGAGTCGAATTCAGCTCTCATATTGACGGCCATAAAATGTTTTTTCACACCTGAGTATGTAATGGAAATTGAGCAGGCTCTCGGTGCTGATATTGCAATGGCGTTTGATGAATGCGCACCTGCTGACTGTGACCGCAGCTATACAATAGCTGCCATGAGCAGAACACATCGCTGGGCAAAGCGCTGCAAGGAAAGTCACACGCGCGAGGATCAGGCTCTGTTCGGAATCGTGCAGGGAGGCATGTTCGCCGACCTTCGTATTGAAAGCGCAAAGGTATTGAGCGATATGGATTTTCCGGGGTACGGAATCGGAGGACTTTCTGTCGGAGAGCCTAAACCTGTTATGTACGAAATGCTTGAACAGCTTATGCCGCATATGCCAGCAAATAAACCTCATTATCTGATGGGAGTCGGAAGCCCGGATTGCCTGGTTGAAGGTGCAATGCGCGGAATCGACATGTTTGACTGCGTTTTGCAGACCCGCTCCGCCCGTAACGGACTTGCATTCACTTTTAACGGCAAAAAAATGCTTCGCAATGCAGAGTTTGCCCATGATTTCCGCCCTATCGAAGATGAGTGTGATTGTTATGCCTGCCGTAATTTCAGCCGTGCATATATACGGCATCTCGTTAAGGCCGGGGAGATCCTTGCTGCGCAGCTTATCACAACGCATAATTTGCGGTTTACATATCGTTTGATGGAAAAAATACGCGAGGCAATTCGTGAAGACAGGCTCACTGAGCTTCGAAACGAACTGCTGCTAAGAGGTACATTCAATTGAGCAGCGAAAAAACTCTGCTTCGTTAAAAACGGAGCAATCCGACGAAGTACGGAAACTTCAGTTTAAGATTTGTTCGGAAAATGCGATGCTGAAATTCGGGCAAACAGTCGCCAAGGAACTCTTCCCGGGGGCGTTTATTGCGATGTTCGGTGATCTCGGAGCCGGAAAAACCACATTTGTGCGCGGCATCGCTGCTGAGCTTCAAATTGACGATATTGCGAGTCCGACGTTTACCATCGTTCGAAGTCACAGAGGCTCCGCGCTTTCACTCGACCATTTTGATGCATACCGATTGGAAAACTTTGATGAACTGTTTGCCATAGGCTACCAGGACTACCTTGATTCCGAAAGCGTTATTGTTATGGAATGGTGTGAGAACGTTCCGGAAGCTTTGCCTCGTGAACGACTCGAACTCCGTTTGTCCGGCAGCGGTTCGGAACCGCGCAGCGTTGAGGCGCTTGCTTTCGGTGAGAGATATGAAGCTTTACTGGGCAAGGTTGCCAATACATACGGGAAAGGTTGATATGATTATTCTTGCTGTTTCAACATCCGCAAAATATCCGTCTGCGGCTCTATGCTCGGACTCCGATTCGAGTCGCAGAACCATAATTGTGCAGACAGATGAAAGCGGAAAGCCGCACTCTGTGTCGCTTATGCCGCTGATTGACAGTATGCTCGAAAGAGCCGGTTTACAGCTGTCGGACATTGATCTTTTTTGCTGTTGATGCGGGCCCCGGCTCATTTACCGGTGTTCGTATCGGCGTTACAACCGTGAATGCATTTGCATATGCCGAAAAAAAAGCCTATTGTAGCTGTCAGCTCGCTTGCCGCACTCCGCCATGCGGCGCAGGGGCGGTTCGGCAACAGGATTCTTTGTATGTTGGATGCGCGGAACGGCAACGGTTATGCTGCTGTTTATGAAGGGGAGGAATGCATCGTTCCTCCTTGCGCGTGTGTTCAAAAAAGAAATGCTCGATTCACTGTCCGGCACCGAATATATCGTAGTCGGTGATTGCTGTGGTAATCACGACAGCGTCAATGCAGGGCTCGTGATTGCTGAGGTCCTTGCCCGACGTGCTGACGACAGTCTCAAAACCTGCAGTTACGCCGCCCCCATGTATCTGCGCCCGTCCCAAGCCGAGCGCATGGCAAACAGAGCAAATATGTGATACATTGTTAGTAATTTAAACCGTAAGAGAAGCCGCACGCATATGCACGCGGCTTCTCTTGCTTTTTGCAAAGTTTATATGCCGCTCATGCACCGGCAGCTTCATCATCATGGTGGTATTTCAAATAGGTTGCACGTCCGCCGCGTATGTGACGCTCTTCGCGGTTTACTTCAAGCACGGCGGCAACCTTTTCAGCCAGTGCTTTATTGATTGTGCGAAGTCGTTCGGTTATATCTTTATGAACGGTTGATTTAGATACGCCGAAAACACCTGCCGCAGCGCGGACAGTCGCACCGGTTTCAATGATATAGTCTGCAATGTTCAGCACCCTTGTTTCTATATAAAGATTCAAATCTCTGCCCTCCGGTTGCTTTTTGATTCCATATTAAGGTATGCAGTTTTACAGTGAAACATACGTTTTTGATTTATTCAGCAGCAACGGCTGACTTCGGGGTGGCAAGAGGCAGGTGCGAAATGCGTAAAAGCATTCAAAAGAACAAAAAAACGGCATCCGCCGTTTAAGGCGAATACCGTTTTTGAATTGAGCAAGCCGTAAGCCGAGTTCTGTTTATGTGACCATCTATCTGGATGTGCAGTTACCTGCACACTCAAGCGATTACGGGGAGCGTGACGGACAGCCATTAAATGCTCCCATTTCAATCTTGCTCCGAGTGGGGTTTACATGGCATACCGCGTTACCGAGGTATCGGTGGGCTCTTACCCCGCCTTTCCATCCTTACCGCATTACCGTGCGGCAATACGGCTGTCTATCTCTGTTGCACTTTCCTTGAAGTTGCCTTCACCGGCCGTTAGCCGGCACCCTGCCCTGTGATGCTCGGACTTTCCTCGCGGGCAAATGCCTGCGCGGTCACTTGTCTTACTCAATAATAGTATTATAATGCAAACTCAATGCTGTGTAAAGAACAAAATGAGTTTTTATTCTTCGAAAGCATTCCTGTGGTATCAGTATCTATAACACAAAAACTTACATGGTAAGGATTCGTCCGCAGTTCTCGCATTCAACAATGCTTGTTTTTCCGGCAACTCTTTTAACAACGGCTGACGGAAGCATCATATAGCATCCGCTGCATTGATTATTGGCAACCTTTGCAACAGGATTGACATAATTCTTTTTGAGTGCAAGATATTTGGACATAAGTTCATCCGGAACATCTCCGCGTTTTTCGGCAATCAAGGCTTCTGCGGCGTCAAGCCTGGGTTTGAATGCATCCTTTTCCGCATCGCAAACGGCACGAACGGCATCATAGTCCTTTGCGCGTCCCGCCTTGGAGTATGCGGAAGAAATGGCCTCGGAAGCTTGATTCAACCATGTTATCATCTCGGCAAGCTCCTTGTGCAAAGCATTTATTTCTTCAAGCAGCTTTTCGATGGATTTTTTGCTTCCGTTAACTCCCGCAGCAGTGCTTTCTTCATCATTTTCCATGATGTCAAGTTCGGATTTTTCAAGATCATAACGTTTTAAAAGCGCGTCAAGCTTTGATGAACATGTTGCAAGTGAACCGTCCTTTGCCCGCATATCCGCATTTATTTTTTCGATGCTCGCTTGCTGTTCTGCAAGAAAGTTATGCAGCTTTGTGCGTTTTTGATATGACGGCGAGGATTTCATTTCCCTCTTCAGTCGTGCGAGAGCAAGCTCTGCCTGCTGATACTCCCAAAGTGCATCCAGTTTATTCATAACAGTTTCATCCTTTCAATAAACTTACCATCAAAGCCAGTTTTCAGCAATTAATAATCGCTTACTCGGCACACCGCCCGCAAGTGCGGAAAGTCGGCGTGTTTACTTTGGATATCATGTATTCAACGCCTTCCGTATTGCTGCGAAGGTATGCAGCAAGAGGAATAAGCACAGGGTTTTCTGTTTGGTAATGCCCCGCGGCAATAATGTTTAAGTTGAGTACGGAGGCGGCAATTGCATCCGAATGTTTGCATTCTCCGGTTACAAGCACCTGCGCTCCGGCTTCATGTGCCTGCTCATATTCCGTACCTCCGGAACCTCCGATAACGGCGATGCGGCTGACAGGGGTGTTGCTGCCGGATATGCGCGCAACCGTGTTGAGCTTCTTTTGAACCATTGCCGCAAAATCATCCAGCATCATGGTTTCAGGGAGATTGCCGACTCGCATAATGCTGTCTTCTCCGACGGAAATCGTATCTTGCAGCCCGAACAGACGACAAAGCTCTGTATTTACTCCACCTTCCGCTGCATCAAGGTTTGTATGTGCGGAAAAGAGTGCAATACCGTTGCGGATAAGGGTATAAACAGCCGCCGTTTGAGGGCATTCGGGAGATATACGCTTAACTGCCGAAAAAAGCAGCGGGTGATGCGTTAAAACAAGATCCGCGCCGATTTCGACCGCTTCGAGTGCAACGGCAAGGGTGCAGTCAAGCGCAACAAGCACACGTTTTATCTGCTTTCTGTCCGTGCCGATTATTAACCCGACATTGTCAAACCCAAGCGCCGTCTCTTGCGGCGCGAGCTTATTCATTATATCTATAAAATCATTAAGCAGCATGTTTTGCTCCTTTAATCAATCAGTGTGTTTCGCCGAACAGTCATCATTCCGCCCGTTTAAAAACGCAGAAATCAATCTTGCTGTACTTTCTGCTTCAAAAATGAGTCGCTTCGGTCTGCCGCCCGATAAAGCTGCACGCTGCAGCTTTTTTTTCAATGATGCAAAGATACCGCTGCATCAGCGGCAAAAGCATTGGGTCACGCTTATTAAATGCTTCGGCACCGAATTGAAAAAAACCTTTTCAAAGCAGTCGGGAAGTTGGCGCGGCGCTCCGTTTTTTGCCGAAATCAGCTGATAGTATCTCCCGCTGTCAAAAACAACCGCTTCATCAATTATGCGATAATTGTTTGAGTAAAGATAGCTCCGAAGTTCGGCTTCCCCGCGCATAGGCTGCATAACAATGCACTCAAGCGAACGCGCGAATGAATCAGAGCGTGAAAGTATGGAACGGATAACCTCGCCGCCCATTCCGAGTATAACAGCCTTGTCAGTCTCACCAGCAGAGTATGCCGAAAAACCGTTCGAAATACGGCATTCCATCTTGCTTGAAAGTCCGCACACATTCGCAAGCTGTTCGGCTTTTTTGAGGGACGGAGCACTTATGTCGGATGCAATAACTTTTTCAGCAATACCGCGTTGAAGCATTGCAGCCGAAAATCTGCCGTGATCACACCCGATATCAGCAAGTACAGATGTTTTGCCGAGAAGAGCAGCTGCAGCTTCCAGCCTCGGATGCAGCGAAACACTTCGTTTAGTGCTTGGCGATTCCACACATCCACAAAGAGCAGCTGAGTCAAATTCCATAAAACTCCTTTCGCAAACAGCAGGATCCGCATATTAAATGTGAACCCTGCTGAGAAAAAATGATTCAATAATGACTTTGTTCGGTGCGCTGCAAAATCAGGAATCGGATTCCTCCTCGAAACCGGTTGATGAACATAACGGCATATGACAGATTCCGCAAACGGGATTATCGCTTTCCATCAGTGTGGAAAGCGGAACCCGCGCATCGCAATAGGGGCAGGTAATGCAGCAATCATCATCTCTGCCGTCGCAATTACAATCCTCGCAGTCTTCGTCGCAATAGCAATCATCGCACTCACCGGGGCAAGAGCAGCCAAAGCATTTGCTGTCATCATCATCGTCATCGTAAGCGAAAAGATCATCATCGTCGTTGATGTCGATTTCGTCATCGTCGTCATCAATGCCGAAAACCAATTCTGCAAAAGCATCCAATGAATCGGAACAGGAATCAACTTCGTCATCAAGCTCACAAATGAGATCGGTGTTGTCGTTGACCTGTACCGCAATACTGTCTATGCAGTCGATCATCGCAAGCAAAAAAGTTTTGAGGTATCGTCGGAATTCGCCGAAAGCTTCATTCCATCAGCAAGTCCGCGCAGGTAAGCGGACTTTTGAATGATATTTGTTTCGTTTGCCATAGAATTTGAACCTATAACCACCCTGTTAAGCAGAGGCGCGGAGTCTGTTAAGAGCAGTTAACTCAGCAGCGCTCCATGTATTCACCGGTGCGGGTATCAACGCGAATGCGATCGCCTTCGTTAACGAACAGGGGAACAGCAATTTTGTAACCCGTTTCGAGTACGGCGGGCTTGGTGGTTCCGGTCGCGGTGTCACCCTTGAAGCCGGGTTCGGTCTCCGTAACAGTCAGCTCAACAAAATTGGGAGCTGCAACGGAGAATGCATTGCCTTTGTAGAAACGGATGGTGACGTTGGAGTTTTCAACAACGAAGTCGATTGCATCTTCAACCTGCTCATGATTGAGTGCGAGCTGTTCATAGGACTCATTATCCATGAAATAATACAAATCTCCGTCAGTATAGAGATACTGCATTTCGCGGGTTTCGATGTGTGCAGTGGGATACTTGTCGGTGGGGCTGAAGGTTCTTTCGAGAACCGCACCTGTCATGACGTTTTTTCAGCCTTGTGCGAACAAATGCCGCACCTTTGCCGGGCTTGACATGCTGAAAATCTGCAATGCTCCAAACCTGTCCGTCTATTTCAACGGTAATGCCTTTTCTGAAATCGCCAGCTAAAATCATGGGAATACCTCCGTGATATAAATTTATAAAGTATGATTGCAATAAACAGGTCCACTCGGAACCTTATCGACCGCCTGCAGGGCGCATACTGCGCTGTTTTGCAGGCGGAAAAATAACTTGGAACATCAAAAGAAGCTTTTACAAGGCTTTTTTGACCTTATCAGAGGATGATGAGCTCCTTTGTTGTTGAACAGAGATTGATGTAACCGGTTTCGGTCAGAACGCAGCAATCTTCGATTCTGACACCGCCGAGTCCTTCAACGTAAATGCCGGGTTCAACGGTGATTGTGCTTCCGGGGACAAGAATATCTGCGGAACGCAGGCTTGCATAGGGACTTTCGTGGATTTCAAGACCGAACCCGTGGCCGAGGCTGTGACCGAAGCACTCGCCGTAACCGTGCGCTGTGATGATATCCCGCGCTGTCTTGTCAAGATCGGCGGCGTTCATATTGGGACGAAGCACTTCAAGGCACTTGAGCTGAGCTTCAAGAACAATGTTGTAAATCTTCACGAGCTCATCGCAGGGTTTGCCGACTGCGAATGTGCGGGTCATATCCGAACAATAACCGTTTACGCGTGCGCCAAAGTCCATAACAACGAAATCACCGTTCTGAATCTTGCGCGGACCGGGATACGCATGGCAAAGCGCACCGTTGGGACCGGAACCGACGATGGTGTCGAATGAATTGTCATCCCCGCCGAACTTGCGAATGAGATAATCGAATTCATTGCGAAGTTCAATCTCGGTCATGCCAACCTTTACGTGTTTCAGAACTTCTGCAAAAGCTGCATCCGCAACATTCTGAGCCTTTTGAAGCTCTGCTATCTCCGCAGCATCCTTAACGATTCTGCAATCCGAGATAAGCTTTGATTCGGGCAAAAGTTCAAAGGGCATGCTCTTGAACATGTTAAATTCGGCAACGGTCAGAGCTGCATCTTCATAGGCAACGCGTTTTGCGTCAAATTCTTTAAGAACTGCTTCAACATCGCCCGAACCTATTCCGCGGTTAACCTGACGAACTTCGCAAACTCCGGCGCACTGCTGATTTGCCTGAATGGTATAACGGAAGTCAGTAAGAAGAACGCGACCGTTTTCTGTTACAATAACAACACCGTTGCTGCCGGTGAAGCCGGAGAAATACCTGCGGTTAACAGGTGAGGTGATTATTGCTGCATCGATGTTTTTTTCACGAAGCTTAGCAATGAGTTTGTCGCATCTTTTTTTCATGATGATTTTTCCTTTCTATAAAGAGTATCGCTCGACTCTGCGCAAAGCATACTCCAATCAGGCTGATTGCATAAGAGCCGAACCGCCATGGTAAATACAAGCTACACTGTATTGTACCACAACAATGGGTGAATAAACAAGACTTGAGCGACAAAAAAAGAAAAAAAAGTCCGAAATTCGGCTGCAAAGGCGCACTCGGCATCAAATATATCGTTATTTGCCGTGTCACCCCGTTTATATTCAGACGCTCCGTACGGAATTGAGCACAAAATGATACCGAAAAGCAAAGCGGTCTTTTGCGGAATGCGGAGCAATAAAGGGCTGTTGTTGAAGATACACAGGATTGCCCCGAGAATTTGCATATATGCCTGAATTTGTGTGTTGTATAATTTTCAAACAACGTGTATAATTCTCCAAAAAGAAGCCGATGACTGATACACCCTCACGGCAAAAAAACAACAAAACACGAGGAAATGAAATTTGGCTATTAAGTACTATGAAAAAATGCCCGTTGTGCCTCTGCGCGGCTTGGTTGTGATGCCCTACACACTGCTGAGCTTTGATGCAGGCAGGGACAAGAGCGTTGCCGCGATCGAAAACGCCGCCGAAAACGACGGGTTGGTGTTTCTTACCGCGCAAAAAGACCCGAAACTTACCGATATAACCGCAAAGCAGCTGTATGAGATCGGCTGCATTTGCAAAATCAAGCAGGTAATTAAACTGCCCGGAGATACTGTCCGCGTCATGGCGGAAGGTGTATGCCGTGCGCTCGTTGACGGTTTCACGGGCGAGGAGCCCTTTTTCAGCGCGAACCTTTACAGTTGCGACGATGAAGAGCAAACCGACCCCGAAGCTTCGTCGCTCCGTCCGCTCGTTTCGAAAAAATGCTGCGATTACCTTGAACTGATCGGAGTAAACAGCCTTTCCGAAGCATTTGAGGTTATCGAGAAAGCTCCGATGATACTGCATATATATTCAGGCTTGCAAACATAACCTTGAAAAAATACGAGGATCGGCAGTGTTTTCTTGAACAGGAGGACAGTGCCTCGCGCTGCATAACGCTTTTGAACATTATTGCACGCGAGCAGGAGTTCACAAAGCTCAGCAAACGCATTGAGGCGAGTGTCAAGCAGCAAATAGAAAAGAATCAAAAGGAATACTTCCTCCGCGAACAGATAAAGGCAATTCGAAAAGAATTGGGTGAGAACGAGGAGACGGAAGCCGATGAGTTTCGTGCAAGACTGAAGAAACGCACGTTTCCCGATGAAATTCGCATCCGACTCGAAAAAGAAATCGACAGGTTCGCAACCCTTCCTGCCGGTTCACACGAAACACCGTCCCTGCGAACTTTCATCGATTGTCTGTTGGACATGCCTTATACCGAGATGAGCGAGGACAATCTTGATATTCAAAATGCACGCAGGATACTTAACGAGGACCATTACGGGCTTGAAAAAGTCAAACAGCGTATTCTTGAGTATCTTGCAGTTGCGAAACTTACCGGAAAGGTGAACGGTCAGATTATTTGCTTTGCGGGCCCTCCGGGTGTAGGCAAAACATCCATTTCCGCATCAATTGCAAAGGCTTTGGACCGCAGCTTTGTTCGAATGAGTCTCGGCGGAATCAAGGATGAAGCGGAGATTCGCGGACACAGGCGCACTTATATCGGAGCTATGCCGGGTCGCATTATTTCTGCAATGCGGCAGGCGGGAACCGTAAATCCGGTCATTCTTTTTGATGAAATTGATAAATTATCCCGAGATTATAACGGTGATCCGGCCGCCGCAATTCTTGAAGTGCTTGACGGAGCACAAAACTTTGCTTTCCGCGATCACTTTTTGGAGATGCCGTATGATTTGTCCAAGGTTCTGTTCATAACAACAGCAAACAACCTTGCCGATATCCCCCGCCCGCTTCTGGACAGAATGGAAGTTATAGAGGTTCCGAGTTATCTTGCGACCGAAAAGATCGAAATTGCAAGACAGTATTTGATTCCGAAGCAGCTCGAAAAGCACGGACTGAAGAAGAGCATGCTGACCATCGGGGATGAGGAGATTTCTGAAATTGTCAATTTACTACACGCGAGGCAGGCGTTCGCAGCCTTGAACGCTGCATTGCCGCAGTTTGCCGAAAGGCTGCCGTTGATATTGCAAACGGAAAAAAACGGATTCGGCTCAGCAAATCGAAAATAAAGGAATATCTCGGTGTGTCTCGGTACAGCTTTGAGCCTGCGGATAAGGAGCCTGAAATCGGACTGGTGAACGGACTTGCGTGGACAAGCGTTGGCGGTGAGCTGTTAGAAATTGAGGTTGAAGCGTTGAAAGGCACGGGTCAGCTCCAGCTTACCGGAAGTCTCGGCGATGTTATGCAGGAAAGCGCACGCACTGCTATTACGTGCATCCGCGCACACGCTTCCGAACTGGGACTGAGCGATGATTTCAATCAACATACGGATATACATATTCATGTTCCGGAAGGTGCTGTTCCAAAGGATGGTCCGTCCGCAGGGATCTCACTCATGACGGCTGTTGCGAGTGCACTGACAGGCATTCCGGTGCGCGCAAGACTTGCAATGACAGGCGAAATCACTCTCAGGGGCCGAGTGCTTGCAATCGGAGGTTTGCGTGAAAAACTGCTTGCTGCAGCACGCGCAGGCATCACAACGGTGCTGCTTCCGGAGCAAAACCGCAAGGATATTGCCGAAGTTCCCAAGGATATTATTGATGCACTGCAAATTGTATTTGTGCATAACGCCGAGGAGGTGCTGAATCAAGCTCTCGTCCATATGCCCGACAGCAAAAAAATCCTTCCCGTGCATGAAGCAATGTTGGTCGGTGCACCTGCGTAAACATACGGACAATATCTAAGTTATCCGCTTTCAAACTGTGAAAAAAGCTCGTTTTCCACACCGGAAAACGAGCTTTACTATTGCACAAATAAAAAATATTTACACATGTTTAATTTGAATCATAGCGCCCACTCGGGCAATGCAGAACTTGCACAACAGGCAGCGGAAAAAACTCAATCCGATGTGTTGCCCGTACGGGCGATATTGTTTTTGGTGTTAATGCAGCGGTTAACGCTGCGCAACAAGCGTTTCGCCCAAAAGGCCGAATGCTATGCCGAGAGCAGCGGCAATCAAAATCATTAATATTGGATGAAGTTTTTTCGGCAGGCAAAGAGTGCAAGCACAAAAACCAATGCAGAACTCACGGTTCGAAACCAGTCCGATGCGGTGGCGGGAAAGCCTGTCGGAGTTGCCGAATTCAAAAAAACGGTTTTGCCGACTGTTAACACGGCGGCTGCAATAAGCCCGATCACCGCCGGCTTCAAGCCGGACATCAGTCCCGCAACTATTTTGCTGCTCTTAAACTTTTTATAGCATCGCGCAATCGCAAGAATAATCAGAAACGACGGAAGCACAACTCCGAGCGTTGCACAGACTGCCCCTGCTGCCCCACCGCGGACAGAACCGATATAAGTTGCAATATTTACTGCGAACGGCCCGGGTGTGCTTTCGCTCACGGCAATGAAATTCACAATTTCCTCCGCCGTCAGCCAGCCCTTGCTGAGAACTTCCGTTCTGATAAGCGGGAGCATTGCATATCCGCCGCCGACAGTAAACAAGCCAATCTTGAAAAATGTGAAGAATAATTCGATGAAAATCATTTGCCTTCCCCGCCTTTCCGTTTTTTGTATTAAATACCAAATGTACAGCAAGGCCGACCGCAGCACAGCCGAGTATGATAAAAATCGTGTTGATGCTTGTAAATGCTGCAACAAAAAAGCAGCTGCCGCAATGATGTATGACAGGGGCGACTTAGGACATTCTTTATACATTGCCGCAAGTGCGCGGATAATGAGCGCAAGAACTGCGGCGCGAATACCCGTAAATGCATACTGAACGATTTTTATGTGTTCAAACTGTGCAATTGCAAACGACACGGCAAGTATGGTTATAAATGACGGAAGAACAACTCCGAGCGTTGCAAAAAAGAGCGCCAAAGAAGCCGTCAATTTTGCTGCCGATAAATGTTGCTGCATTCACGGCAATGGGACCGGGCGTTGATTCGGCAATTGCAATTATATCAAGCAAATCTTCATTTGTTGCCCATTGTTTTTATCTACGATTTCACGTTGTATCAGCGGTATCATTGCATATCCTCCGCCGAAAGTGAAAGCTCCGATTTTGAAAAATGTTGTAAACAAGCCTAAAGCTTTTCTTTTCACAAATTCACCCTCCGTTTTTAAAAGATTAACTTGTTTGTTCAGACACAGCATAAGCTTTTCGGGCTTTGCCATGCGTATTCTATCATGCGGCAGAGTTAAAATCAATGCTTTGGATCATACAGTAAAATCTTTATCGAACCATAGGCGAAATTGTCATTTGGTTATTTGTGCAGACAGCGGCCCGCCGTACTGCGAACCGCTGTTTTTGACAGGTTTTGTTTTACTTTTGATACCGCGGCCGTGCTGCCGAATTTAAAAATCAGCCGATAAGTGCAGCTCGAAGTATCATTATCGCATCGGTAACATTAACGGAACCGTCACCATCCATATCGCCAAGCGTAAGCTGCTGCGGGGTAAGAGTCACAATTTCCATTCCGCACCGCAATGCAAGCAATGCATCCGAAACAGAAACTATGCCGTCCATATCTATATCACCCTGCTGATACTCCGGTTCATCCGTCGGAACATAGCAAAGGCCTGCAACACTCTGATATGTTATGTAATCGCCGCCGGGATAGCCGATATAAACAAGCGTTCCGTTTGCGAGATTGACCTCGAAAAATACGCCTCCGTTATCATCAGATTTCATCCAATACATTTTGCCGTTTGAAGGACAGAACACCATGGACTGTTCATGGTTGATATCCGAAACGGTTGTATGTGCAATTTTTGTGCAGTTTGCATTGGTTTTGTCAACGGAGCAGAAATAGCCGAACATATCGATTCCGTAAAGTCTGCCGTCCGCCGTGCATTCAAGAACCGAAAGGTATCGGTTTGTTTCACCGACAAGGTTGAAGCTCAGAGTTTGTGGGTTTACCGTATAAATCCCGAAATACAATGAGTAAATAGTTGCGTTGGTTGCCATCATGCAGTAAATCAGTCCGGTTTCGGGATCATAGGTCATATCGCGGCAATAGTAGTATGACCAAAGGTTTGTTGTACGTCTTTCGAAGGTTTCGCCGTCGATAATAACGAAATCATACCCCGTGTTTTCGGTTTCACTCTTTGCGAAACCGTAAAAATCGCCTTCCACATAACACATTGCGGTGAGCGGTTCAAGTCCTGTTTGTGCATCCACAAGGTTGAAGTCGGAAACATCATCCGCCGAAAAATTAACGATGCCGTTTGCTCTTGAGTACATTCTGTAACCGTACAGGACGGGCACTGCGGGATTTGCACTTGCGACCGTCACGGTGCAGGTATCGCTGAATTCGCCCGTTCCGTCGTAAACGGTTATCTGCGCAGTTCCTTCGCTGCCTGTGATAAGTGTTCCGTCGGGATTGATGCGTGCAACGGACAAATCCGAAGACGTGTATGTAACGTTTTGAATGGTTGCATTTGACGGGAAAACCTGCGGATGGAATGTGTGAGTGTTTCCAAGGTCAAGCTCCAGTGCATCAATTCCGATGCTGACGCCCGTCGTCGGTACGAATCCGGTCATATCCCGACGCTCATAAAGGCGTATATTGCATTGCTGATAAGCGTTGAAGCAATCGAAATAAGTCTCATCGCCGTTTACGCGATAGAGGATGTAGCCCACACCGGTGGTCACATTGTGCATGACAGGTTCATCGCCGATGCTGCTGTCATCGTTGGTATGAATTATGTGCTCCCAGCGATGCTGAGTTGCTGCGCTTGTTTTAAGCGTGTTCGAAAGCTTTGCAAGGTATTCGCCCGACTCAGTATTGCGAACGGTGAAGCCCGATTCGGAACTGCCGTTAAACTGCCAAAGCACGGAATCGTTCACTCCGCTTACAACATAGTCACCTGCAACTCCGACTTCAACAGGCACCAAGCCTTCCCCGTCGGGCATCGCTGTTCCGGAAACAGCAAAATTGCTGCCGGACTGTCGGCTTATCATAAGGTAAACCCCGCCGTCGGTGGGTTGGTCAACAAGCACGTAAGTGTGCCCGCTGTCGTTTGCGGCAGGCTGTGCAATGACTTGCAAACAAGCGAAAAGCATGGTTGCTGCAACAAAAAAAGCTGCAAAACGTGTTATGGATTTGTTTCTCATTTGTTTTCTCCGCATCATGATATTATCCGTTATATTATACACGGATTTTCGATTGTTATTGTAGCTTTAAAGTTGGCAAATGTCAAGCAAGAATTTGTCAGAATAATGTTAATTCAGTTTTTAAATGATTGCAATATACTTTGTTGAATGCCTTGACAGTCGCCTGCGAGCCTGATAAAATAACTGCAATCTTTAAGGCGATCCCGTGAGGTCGCGTTGACACCTTGATGTCGGCAAGATTTGCAACTCAATATTCTCTGCGTTTTCAGCGTGAATTCGTGGGTTTTAATTGTGCTGTCCTGCCGCATGCGGCAGGATTTATTCTTGCAGAAACCGAAGGAGGCACACCAAATGCTGTCTGAAAACAAAACTGTGCGAAAAAACGCCGAATATCCAAACAACAGAATTGACCGTTGCTGCCTTTCCGATTTGAAATCGGATACATATTCGAATTCATTTTCCCCTTCCGATATTTATTCAGAAAAAATTACCAATATTTCTTCGGATATTGTTCTTGTTCCCGGATTCGTTGATGTTCATGTTCATCTTCGCGAACCGGGTTTTTCATATAAAGAAACTATCAAGACGGGAACGCTTGCCGCCGCAAACGGAGGGTATGCTGCGATTTGCACCATGCCGAACCTTGATCCGGTGCCTGACAGCATCGAACACCTTGAAAGGCAGCTTGAAATCATTCGCCGTGATGCCTGCATTCCCGTTTATCCGTACGGTGCAATAACAATCGGTGAAAACGGTCGGGAACTTTCCGATATGGACGCACTTGCCCCGTATGTCGTTGCGTTTTCGGATGACGGAAAAGGCGTTCAGAATGAAGAAATTATGCTTGCAGCAATGAAAAAGGCAAAAAAAACTTCACAAGATCATTGCTGCTCACTGCGAAGACAACAGTCTTGTTCGCGGTGGATGCATTCATGACGGAACTACGCCGACAGGCATTCCCTGCCCGGAATATGCAGTGAAAGCGAATGGCGCCCTATTGCACGCGATATTGAGCTTGTCCGTAAGAGCGGATGTCCATACCATGTTTGCCATGTTTCGACAAAGGAGTCCGTTAATCTTATCCGTAAGGCAAAATCTGAAGGCCTCGACATAACATGTGAAACTGCACCGCATTATCTTGTTCTGTGTGATGAAGATCTTGTTGACAGCGGAAGCTTCAAAATGAACCCTCCGATTCGTTCCGAAGCGGACAGAGATGCACTCATTGAAGGCATACTTGACGGCACGATTGACATGATCGCAACCGATCATGCTCCGCATTCGGAAAAAGAAAAGTCAGGCGGACTGCGCAGCAGTCTGAATGGAATTGTGGGACTTGAAACCGCCTTTCCGGTGTTGTACACTCGGCTCGTGCGCAGAGGAATACTGTCGCTTAATAGACTTATTGAACTGATGAGCACCGCGCCCGCCCGCAGATTCGGCATAGATATTGGAAACAGAACTGCCGAATTTGAAATCTCCACCCCCTATATCGTTGATCCCGCCGAATTTCTGTCTCTCGGGAAAGCATCCCCTTTGTCGGCATGCAGGTTTTCGGCAAATGTATAAAAACAACCCGCAATGGGAAAACAGTTAAGGAAGATAAGGTTAATTGAGGAGTAATTTGCTTTTGTGCGACGGCCTCATTAATCGGCGACAATACGATTAATGAACACTGAATATAGGAAAGGAACTTGAACATGATTCAATCACTGTTTCAGATCGTTTCAAACGAGTGCATAGCACGTAATACGTATAAAATGGTGCTTTCGGGTGATGTATCGTCAATAAATCGACCCGGACAATTTGTGAACATAAAGCTTAAAGGCTTTTTCCTGCGGCGTCCGATTTCCGTCTGCGATATTGACCGGAGTGAAAACACGCTGACGATTGTTTACAAAGTTGTCGGCAAAGGAACGGAGTTCATGAGCCGCCTGCCGATGAATGAACAGCTGGATGTTTTGGCCGGTCTCGGAAACGGTTATGATACTTCACTCTGCGGCGAGCACCCGCTCCTTATAGGCGGCGGAGCAGGCGTCCTCCGATGTTCCTGCTTGCTAAGCAGCTGATTTCGGAAGGAAAAATACCGATGGTTATAGCGGGTTTCAACACATTTGACGAATGCTTCTTTGAAGATGAATTTAAAAAATCGGAGCAAGGATAATTGTTGCAACAGCGGACGGAAGCTGCGGAGTGAAAGGGTTTGTTACCGATGCAATGCGCTGTTTTAATGCCGAAAGCAATGACGGCATCACTGCTTACACTGATTACTGTGCGTGCGGGCCGGAGCCGATGCTGAAGGCAGTGTTTGATATTGCGGAAACAAGTGGACAATTGAGTTTTGAGGAGCGCATGGGCTGCGGCTTCGGTGCATGTATGGGTTGCAGCTGCAAAACAAAATACGGTTCGAAGAGAATCTGCAAAGACGGCCCCGTTTTGGTCTCCGAGGAGGTAATATGGTGATGAGCAGCAAAATGCAGGATGGAATGAATATAAGTTTTAACAAATCCCTTGTAACGAATGAGCTTCCGAGCGGTGATGCGCTCAAAGTTCGTCTCGGAAATTGGCTGCTTGACAACCCTGTCATTCCCGCAAGCGGAACATTCGGCTACGGTTACGAGTTTGCGGAGCTTTACGACATCAATTGTCTCGGCACGTTTTCATTTAAAGGGACAACACTTGAACCGCGTTTCGGCAACCCCACCCACGAATTGCAGAATGTCCGGCGGGTATAATCAACTCCATAGGCTTGCAAAATCCCGGAGTTGACGCAGTAATAAACAACGAGCTTCCGCGGCTCAAAAGATGCTTTTCGAAACAGGTGATAGCAAATGTCAGCGGATTTTCAATCCATGAGTATACGGAGGTCGCGGCACGTTTCAACGAATGTGAGCAAGTCGGCATTATCGAAGTCAATATCAGCTGCCCGAATGTTCACAACGGCGGAATGAGTTTCGGAACAACATGCGACGCTGCTGCCGAGGTTACAAAAGCAGTCAAAGCCGTTGTGCAAAAGCCGATATTTATTAAGCTCAGTCCGAATGTTACGGATATTGTGTCCATTGCAAAAGCCTGCGAGGATGCCGGTGCGGACGGACTCAGCCTTATCAACACACTCATGGGGATGCGAATCGATTTGCACAGGCGAACACCTGTAATCGCAAACAAAAAAGGCGGTTTTTCGGGCAGTGCTATTTTTCCCGTTGCATTGAAAACGGTTTATGATGTTTATGAAGCGGTGAAAATCCCGATAATGGTATAGGCGGGGTATCAAGCGCAGATGATGTGCTTGAAATGATGCTTGCAGGTGCCGCCGCAGTTCAAATCGGTGCAGCCAACCTTATCGAACCTTATATATGCCGCGATATAATTCGTGAGCTGCCGTCAACAATGAAAAAATACGGAATAAATAAACTTGAAGATATCATCGGAGGAGCACATAATGGGTAAAGACGTAATCATCGCCTGCGATTTTGCAGAAAAAACGGAAGTGCTGGATTTCCTTTCCTCATTTACGGACAGAAAGCCTTTTATTAAAATCGGTATGGAACTCTTTTATGCCGAAGGCGCGGATATCGTTCGCGAGCTTAAACGGCGTGGACACAAGATTTTCCTTGATCTTAAACTTCACGATATTCCAAACACCGTCAAAAAAACAATGCGTGTTCTGTCCGCCCTTGATATTGACATGTGCAATGTTCATGCAGGCGGCACGATTGCAATGATGCAGGCGGCAAAAGAAGGTTTGACACGCGAAGACGGAACACGCCCGCTTTTTGATTGCGGTAACTCAGCTTACTTCAACCGACTCGAACAGTTTAAAAAAGAATTGCTTATTGATAAACCTATGGATGAGGTTGTGGCATGTTATCAAAAAATGCTGAAATTGCGGGGTTGGACGGGGTTGTTTGTTCTCCGCTTGAATCAGGAAAAATTCACGCTGTTTGCGGAAATGGTTTTCTGACAGTAACTCCCGGAGTGCGCTTTGCGGATGGCGCGGTCGGAGATCAAAAGCGTGTTGCAACCCCCGCGGATGCCAAAGCACTCGGATCGGATTACATTGTTGTGGGTCGGCCGATTACAGCCGCAGCGGACCCGGTTGCTGCATATGAACGCTGCCTAAACGATTTTGTCGGCTGAACTGATGCTTTATAAGTTCAGCAGGTATTACTCTTAAACCCAATATACACTGACAGGAAAGGACAGTTTATACACATGGATAATAAAACGGATTATACAAACATTGCAGCTGTAGTTGCGGACGAGCTGCTTTCGATCGGAGCAGTTTTTCTGAGTCCAGACAAGCCGTTCACATGGGCAAGCGGAATTAAAAGCCCGATTTATTGCGATAACAGATTGACTTTAACAGCACCCGATGTTCGAAACAACATTGAAAACTCTCTTGCAGAAATAATACACACCGACTATCGAGGCAGAGGTTCTCATGGGAACAAGCACGGCCGGAATT